>Ga0247832_1001664_pt1 | contig 37636 bp, 29 predicted proteins | sample LaCruzMarch2015__10_FD_192407 | JGI IMG/M metagenome (GOLD analysis project Ga0247832, IMG submission 192407) | Freshwater microbial communities from meromictic Lake La Cruz, Castile-La Mancha, Spain - LaCruzMarch2015_4m | ecosystem: Environmental > Aquatic > Freshwater > Lake | place: Spain... | reverse complement strand
GCGGTACCAACGCGGCGCTGATCCTGAAAGCGGTCTAATGACCGATCCCGTCGCCAAAGTGCGTGGCAAAAAGGCGGCACAGGCAAAGGCCATGTGGCAACGGATTTGGACTGGGCTTGGCCTCGCGTCGATTTTATTCGTTCTCGGCACGGGCTTGTTCCTGTTGGGGCCGGGCCCGAAAGCGAAAGAGGGCGGGTCTAGCTTTTTCGTCGTGCAAGACGGCGATTCTGCCAGCATCGTCGGCGCGCGCCTACAAAAGGAAGGCTTGGTGCGATCCGCACTGGGGTTCCGTTTGGCCGTCGCGATCAATGGCTCTGCGTCCGACTTGAAGATTGCGGAATATGAAATTCCTTCTGGTGCCACACCCATCAGTATTGCCAAAATCCTTGCCAGCGGTGAGGGGGTCAAGCGCGCGATTGTGTTGCCCGAGGGCTGGAGTGTCAGCCAAATCTACAAACGTCTGGAAGCAAGCCGGTTTCTAGCAGGCGAGTTGCCGCCCGCGCCGCCTGAAGGGACGCTCAATCCTGATACCTATCCGATCCAACGCGGCGATACACGCGCAAGTGTGGTCAAGCGGATGCAGGACAGCCACCAATCCCTCATTGACGACTTATGGCTAACGCGCGCGCCAGACCTGCCGATTGCTACCAAGCAAGAGGCGATCATCTTGGCCTCTATCGTGGAGAAAGAAACCGGTATTGCGGAAGAGCGGCCCCGGGTTGCAGCGGTTTTTGTCAACCGCCTGCGCCTTGGCATGAAGCTGCAATCGGACCCGACAATCATTTACGGCATTACCAAGGGTGCACCCTTGCGCCGGAAAATCTTCCGTAGCGACCTCGAAAATCCCCATCCTTGGAACACGTATGTGATTCAAGGCTTGCCCCCGACGCCGATTGCCAATCCGGGCAAGGATGCTTTGGCGGCTGTTCTGAACCCGCCCCGCACCCGCGAAATCTTTTTTGTTGCTGACGGCACCGGCGGGCACGTATTCGCCGAGACCTATGCAGAGCATAATCGCAACGTCCAGCGCTGGCGCGCATGGCGGGCGGAGCAAGAAAAAAAGGGCCAAAGCCTGTTGGGCGGTAGCCAATGAAACCTATTACACCGCTTTTAGGTATGACGGGCTTTGGCCGTGCCGAAGGCCAAGCTGGCGACGTAGCTTGGGCGTGGGAAGCGCGCAGCGTCAATGGCCGCAATCTCGATGTGAAGTTCAAACTGCCGCCCGGCTATGAAGCTTTTGAGACCAAGATCCGCGAAGGCTGCGCCAAGCGCTTCAAGCGCGGCTCAATCCAGATTTCACTCGCGACCAAACGTGACACCACAAGCATTGGGCCGATGATCCGCGTCAATCAGGAGATGATTGCGTTTTATCTTGCGGAAGGCAATCACTTGATCGAGCAGGGCAAGGTAGGGCGACCAAGCCTCGATGGCCTGTTACAACTGCGCGGCGTGCTCGAAAGCGCTGACTTTGTTGAACCAGACGAGATAAAGGCCGCACGCGAAGCTGCTTTGATTGTCGGCTTGGATAGCGCGCTCGACGCACTCTTGGCGGCTCGGCACCGTGAGGGTGAGGGGCTGTTCACGCTGTTTGAAACCCTGCTGTCGCGGATCGAGACAACCACCCTTCAAGCCGAAGCCGCTGCAGAAGCGCAAGTTTTGGCCATTCGTGACCGCGTGCAAAAGCGTGCAGCAGAGCTCTTGGGCGATGTGCCCTATGACCAACAGCGCCTGTTGCAAGAGGCCGCAGCCCTCGCGCTTAAAGCAGATGTGCGCGAGGAGTTGGACCGTCTGCGCGCCCATAGTGGTGAAGCGCGCGCGCTCCTACAGCAAGGTGGCGATATCGGCCGCAAGCTGGATTTTCTCGCTCAAGAATTTCACCGCGAATCCAACACATTGACGGCCAAAGCTGCGGCATTGGAACTCACCCGCGCAGGTCTTGATCTCAAGGCCAGCGTGGATCAATTGAAAGAACAAGCAGCCAATGTCGAGTGAGCCCCATCTCCACAAGCGTCGCGGTTTGATGTTGGCCTTGGTCAGCCCGTCCGGGGCAGGGAAAACCACTTTATCTCGACGACTGGTGGACGAGGACCCAGACATTGCCCTGTCGGTTTCTTGGACCACGCGTCCACCCCGTCCCGGTGAGATCGACGGGGTGCATTACCACTTTGTCGACAAGGACCAATTCCGTTCCCACCGTGCCCAAGATGGCTTTCTCGAATGGGCCGAAGTCCATGACCATTATTACGGTAGCCCGCGTGAGAGCGCGTTTGCTACCCTGCAATCGGGCCGCGACTTGATGTTTGATGTCGACTGGCAAGGCGCGCTGCAATTGCGCACCTCGGCCCCCGAAGAAGTCGTGAAAGTCTTCATCCTGCCGCCCAGCATGGCCGAGCTTAAGCGCCGCCTGATCTCGCGCGGGCAAGACACCCCTGAAGTCATAAAAAAGCGGATGACCAATGCCTATGGTGAGATCAGCCGCTGGGAAAATTTCGACTATGTGCTGGTCAATGAAGATATCGACCAAAGCTTTGCGCGCCTAAAAATCATCCTAGAAGCCGAACGCATGCGTCGCGCGCGCCAGCCTTGGATGGGTGGCTTTGTACAGGGGCTGTTGCGCGAGGATACGTGAGGGGTGGGGTGATTCAAGCCCCTCTCCCGCAGGGTGAGGGGAGATGTCTTTGTATTTAGAGGTACAGCAGTACCCATTCTGGCCCACCCCACCCCTAATATAATTCCTTCAATTCCAACGTCTCGCGCGCAATTCGGTCGCGCACCAGGTCGCGGTTTTCTTGAAGGAGACCACCGAGGCGTATGGCATCGGTAAGCCACCAGACGAAGGTGATGGGAAAGCCGACCATGCTGAGGGTCAAAATCAACATGGCGAGGCCCGTTCTCGCCTCGCCGACATAAAACCGATGGGCACCAAACCAGCCTAGGAAGAACCAAAGAACATAAGCGGGAAAGGGATCTTTCGCCTCCTTGTCGGTCCGAAGTTCAATGGTGATCATATCTTCTCGGCTTATTTCCACGATCGCACGCCCCTGAATCACAACAAACGCTTAGCGCGGACGGCGCGTCTTACAAGCGCGAATGGTTACGCCAGCGGGCAGGGCAGTGGCATCATCGCCGCAGGCATCTTCAAGCTGGCGGGTGTTAAGGCCTGTGGCGGTCGACAAATCAGCGCCTGAGAGGTTGGCACCGGTAAAATCAGCGCCTTGCAAGCGCGTTCGGCTGATACGTGCATCGCGCAGAACTACGCCTGTTAGATCTGCACGGGACAAATCTGCGCCTTCAATATTGACGCGTGTCATGATAGCCCCGGTAAAGTCGGCATTGACGAAGACGGCGCCCATCACCATGGCCCCGGTCATATTGGCACCACTGAAATCGGGATTGGTGCCGCGCGTACCACCAAATTTCGTGCCGGTCAGGTTGGCACCGATTAACTCGGCATTGGAAAGGTCTGACCCGGCGAAGTCAGAGCCGCTGAAATTAGCGCCAGCAGCTTCAATGGAACGCAGGCCTGTTCCAACAAAGCTGGCCCCTCGAAAGTTCGATCCATTCATTTCAGCACTGCTGAGGTCGCCACGATCAAAGCGCGTGCCGGCAAAATTGCCAGCGGTCATTTCGGCGCTACGTAGAACGGAGCCTGAAAAATTCGACCCTGCGAAATTGCCCGAGGACATATGCGCATTGTCCATCCGCCGATTGGACATGTCGCAACCCGCGCACAATCCTGCGAAGCGACCGGTGAAGGTTACTGTGGACGGCTTACCGCGCTGATCCCAAGTGAACGCCATAACGGGCTGCGCAATGGGGGCGAGGGCGAAAGCAATCAGAAAGGGCAAAGCTTTTGACATCATGAATGCCTTATACTGCTTTAGCGCTTAACTTCCACTTAAATGGTTGTAACAATTCGCCCCGAGGCAGCCGCAAGCTTCCCCTTACTTGCAGGCAGGCACCGTCAAGCCGCGTGGCAAAGTGGTTTCGGCATCCCCGCAGGCCTTGCTCAACTGGGCTTGGGTCAGACCACGTGCGCCAGCAAGTTCCGCTCCTGACAGATTGGTATCGGCCAGATTAGCCCCAGTAAAATTAGCACTCGAGAAATAGCCACCTACCAAAATGGCGCGCCCAAGATCGGCACGCGCAAAGTTCGCCCCAGTTGCACGCACGCCGTAAAGGTTGGCGATCGACAGATCGGTGCGGGAAAAATTGGTGCTATCTGCCGTTGCCAGTGACATCTCGGACTGGCGCAAGCGCGCACCGGCAAAAGTCTTCCCCGAAAGGTCTGAATAGCTCAAATCGGCTTGAAACAGATTACAATCTGCGCAGGACTTACCGGCTTTTACCGACGCAATCTGACCCGCATCTTGCGCAACAGCAGAGGTGCCGCAAGCTGTTGCGACGAGGATGGCAATGGCGAGACGTTTCATTTTCGGACGCTCCAGCGGTCTAAACATCAGTGCAGACAGACCCTTGCAGGAACGGGGCCGTGATTTGAAACGGGTTTTAGGCGCTGCCTTCGGCTTGGCGCGGCCCGGCCCAGCCGCAAGCATCACAGGCATAGCCAAAGGCGTCCGCCTTCACCGTGAAATGACCACAGTCGATGCAGGGGTCGCCTTCATAGCGGGCACTGGGGGCAGCAGGCTGGGGCTGAATTAGGGTTGCTTGGATGGTGCGCTCTTGGGGTGGATTGGACCCACGGCTAGCTCGTTCGGCCGCACTGGGAAGGCGCACGAGATTGTCTGGGAAGCTGCCGCGCGAAAAACCTTTGGAGATGAAGCGCACGGGGTCTGCCGGTTCAGGTGCGCCAGTGTCGGTCACCGCTTCATCAAATCGGTCTTCGGACAATTCGGCCAGATCATCGCGGCCCAAATAAGAAACGGCCAGTTCGCGGAACAAATAGTCGAGGATCGAGGTCGCGCGCAGGATAGAATCATTGCCCTCGACGTCGCCCGCTGGTTCAAAGCGCGTGCCGACAAAGGCGTCGACAAATTCCTCCAGCGGCACGCCATATTGCAGGCCTATGGACGTCGCGATGGCGAAATTATTCATCAAGGACCGGAAGGCCGCGCCTTCCTTATGCATGTCGATGAAGATTTCCCCGATCTCGCCATCATCAAATTCGCCGGTGTGTAGATAGACCTTATGGCCTCCAACCGAAGCTTTTTGGATATATCCCTTGCGCCGATCGGGCAGACGCCGTCGTGCGGCGGGTTGTGGGATCAAGCGCTCGACAACACGCTCAACCACCACTTCGACACGTTCGACTTTGACTTCTTCTGCCACATTTTCATAACGGCTCAGGTCAAAATTGGGCGCGTCAAAGCCGGGCTCAGACAATTTGAGCTTGAAGCCTGCAAAGCCTGCTTGGCCTAGAACCTTAGCAAGCTCTGTCGCCATCGCTCGCACATTCTCTGTGCGCGAGACGGGCAGGCTCAGCGTCACATAGTGACGGATCGCTTCATCTTGGGCCGCCGCAAATCGGACGACATTTTCCCGCGTCGCCGGGCCAAACACATCTGAATTGGGCAACAAGCCCCATTGGTCAGGCTGGCCCAAGGCCCACTTTTGGGCTGCAGCGATATCCTGCGAGGTAAAGCCTAGCTCTTTCAGCACATCAAAGCCCGGTTGCAAGACTTTGTCTAAGCTGCATCCGCACCAGCGTGCAGTTTCTTCTGGCCCCAAAAGCCAAGGGGTGATGGTTTGGCGCAGCGAGCGCGCGCTAATCAAAGCTTCCGCAATCGCGGCTAGGCCGTCTTCATCGACGCCGCGACTAGCCAGCGCGTCATAGGAAACACCAGGCGCGCCGATTAAAGTGCGGCTACCGAGCAATTGCCGGGTCACATCTCGGTCATCGAGCCCCAGTGCCTTCAGGCCACGCACCACACAGGGGCGCACTGAAAAGCAGGTTTCTTCGCCCGATAGGGCCGTCTCAATGGCTGGGCTTGAGATAGGGGCAAGACCTGGCGCATCCGCCCCAAGTGCTACCAGAACCAATCCATGCTCTTGCGGCCTTAAGGCTGTCTCAAAGTTTGGCGCATTGCCCGTAGCAGCAGAAATCTTGGCCAAGATGCTGCTGGCCTCAGCAGTGCCGGTAGCGATTGCGCCAAGTGCACGACGCACCACGTCTTGATCGTCGGGCGCGGCATAGGATTTCCCAAGCGCCATCAAGAGGCCTGCGGCGTCACAATAGCACAAAACTGCTGCCCGCTGTTTGGCCCAGTTCTGGGCCGACGATTTGGTCGGAAACGCTGTGGCAGCGCCGAGGCAATCAAGCGCTATCCGCCAAGTTGCGGCAACGCGTTCAAGCTGACTGAAGTCTGTGTCTTCATAAAAGGCAGACAACGAGATCACGGCAGCCGGACCAAGCGCCGCAAAAGCCGCATCGTCAAAAGCAAAGCCACAACCGGTGCGCGCGGCCCGCAAAAGCAAATCACCGTCTAGGGTTTGGTTGGCAGGAAGCAGCAGGGTAGTTGGTTCCAGCAAAGGCGCATCGAGCAGGCCGCCATGGGCTGTGGCGTCAAAAATGCCTTGTTTAGCATCCTCAATCGCTTCTAGAATCGCCCCAGCAGGGGCCCCAATGCGAAATGCTGCCGCCACGGCTTGGGCCAGAACAGGATTGTCCCGTGGGTCGTCATGGCCAACACCCTCGGCACGGCCCACAGCTTCGCTGACGCGAGCCAAGGCGTCTCGCAACTGAATGCGTCCCGTCGACAAGGCAGAGGAGTCAAACTGACTTTGCCGACGTTGATGCACGACCGTCTCTGCCTGTGCCCAAGGCACGATCCGGCTTTGGAAATCCTCATCTAGCCAAACAGCTGGCAGGCCCGTTTCAATCTCCGTCGACCGATCTTTCAGGTTCAAGACAAAGCCGCGCGCCGCCGCTCCTGTTTGGCCCAAAGCGCGCAGATAGCCTGTATCAAGCATGACTTGGCGGTTCAAAAGACTATTGGCCAACACCGCTTCAAAATGGTCACGCGCTTCCGCATCAGCCAAAAAGCCTGCCGTCCAAGCCAAGCTGCCAATACGGCCGACTATATCCAGGACGGCATCGGAGATAGAGGTTTCATCTGGCAGGTCTGCGGCCTCGCCGAAGGCCAGCACATTGTCTAAACTCCAACTCGCCGGGGCGTAGAAAGGGCCACAGTCAGCGCCGATCTCGCGCAGCATATCGGGCTGCCCCACGAGGCGTTCATGACCAAAAAAGGCGGAATCAAAGCTCACGGCGGCCCCATCGCGAATCACTTACGTGATCATCTGCTTGAAGTCTGCGTCCGCCTAGTCCTGATTGGGGAAAAACTGCATCTTCCGGTCTGCTTTCTGCTGAAGAATGCGTGTGGCTGCAGGTCATCGGCGTTTCGTCCTGTTGAGGCATGCCGCATCGACTTGATGCCAAGAGCGGTGCGGGGCATAATGCAGGCTGAAGAGGAAAATTCTCGTGCTCACAAAAATCTTTACGTGGTGGAATGGTGCAACACTTGGTGCGCTGTTTGATATCGCAAAGCGTGCAACCTTGGTGGGCGAAGATGACCAAGGCAATCGCTATTTTGAAGAGCGCAAAGCCACCCTCGAAGGGCGCAAGCGTCGCTATGTGCTCTATAAAGGCTATGCTGAGCCTTCGCGTGTGCCAGTGGATTGGCATGGTTGGCTGCACCACACGTTTGAGCAACCCCCAACGATTGAGCCCTTCGTGCTTAAGTCATGGGAAAAGCCGCATCTGCCTAATCTGACTGGGACTGTGTTTGCCTATCGGCCTAAGGGAAGCTTGGCTGGGGCAGGAGCGCGCGCGAAGTCATCCAGCGACTATGAGTCTTGGTCGCCCGAGTAATGAAACGGGCCGACGGCAAAGCCATGTTCGACGTGAAGAGACTGAGCTGGCTGGCGCTGTGCTCTGCCTTCATTGCGCTCGGCAGCGGTGCTGTGATTGCACAGACGGCAAATCCGGAAGCGAATTCAACTGCGCTGCGTCCGGCTTCAACCAACGGCGCACCCAGTGATCCAGCTAAGGCCACGAAGGCGACGCCAACTGCGGCCACAAGTGGCGGTATTGATCCAGAACTCGGGCCCATTGCAGAGCCTGAAGAAGGCGATGTTGCGCCTGCTTTCCGTCAGAACGGCACCGGCAGGTGGATGACCCCCGAGGAGGAGATGCGCGCGCGCATCCGCCGTGAAGCCTTAAGCCAAGCAGAGGCCGAGCAACAAGCTCTCGCAGCTAGCGGCTTAGTCATGCCCCGCTTGGTCGGCCCCAATATTCCACTCGTGCCGCTTGAACTTTTGTTTCCACCAGAAGCCCTTGAGACGGGGCCTAAGCCTGTGCGCGAAATCCGCGGCACAGGTGTGATGATTGGGGCCTTGGACCGTGAAAAGGGGACAAATGTCCGCGTGCGCGTTCCCGTAGGCAGCCAAGTCACCTATGGGTCTTTGCGGCTGAAGCTTTCGGCTTGCTATGCCTCAAATCCTGAGGACCCGATTGAATCTTGGGCCTATGTCGAAGTGCTGGATATGGGCCGACAGAATACCAATCAATTGGCCGTTTTGCCCCAGCGCAACCGTCGTGACATGCGTGAGGCCAATAAGGAACGCGTGTTGCGCAAAGGCTGGATCATTGCGTCCAGTCCTGCAGTGACCCCGATTGACCATCCAACATACGATATGTGGTTGGTTAGTTGTGAAGGGGCAGTTGCGCCGCCAAGTGCAACTCAACCGTCTCCAAACAAAGCGCGCCCAAGCTCTGAGGCCAAAGCTGGCGCGGCGAATCCAGATGCAGCGGCATCGGTTCCTGTTGCGCCTGAGGTAGATCCCGGCGAGTCAGAGCCTCAGACGGGTCCAGCGCCAACAATTCCGGCACAGGAAAAGTCGAAGGGCACGTAATCGCTTCGGCTAAAAGCGCGTGATAGGTCTTACGATTGACCTCAATGGTGCCAAACTGCGTCAAATGATCGGTTAGAAACTGGGTGTCTAACAGCCGAAACCCGCCCGCGATCAAATGCGCAACCAGATGGACAAGGGCGATCTTGCTGGCATCCCGCGCGCGCGAAAACATGCTCTCGCCAAAAAAAGCTGCGCCAAGGCGAACCCCATAGAGCCCACCGACCAAACTGCCTTCATGCCAGGTTTCAACGCTAAAGGCGTGACCACGGCGGTGTAGCCCGTCATAGAGTTCCAAGATCGGCTGATTGATCCAAGTCTCGGTCCGCTCGCCAATCGGTGCCGCGCACATTTCCACGACCTCGCGAAAGGCTTGGTTGATTGTCACCACATAGGGGGTGGTGCGAACTGTGCGCTTGAGGCGTCGTGGGAAATGAACTTGATCAAGCGGCAGAATTCCCCGTTGGTCTGGATCAACCAGAAACAGGCGGGGATCATCCCGCCCGTCTGCCATCGGGAAAGTCCCGCGCGCATAGCATGCCAAAAGCTCGTCCGGGCCAAAGCCCTTGCTCATGCACGCGGTTCCTCAGCTTGTTCGGCTTGTTCGGCCAACCACTTTTCCAGCCAGTGGATGTTATAGTCCCCGTCAATGATGTCGCGCTCTTGCACCAAACGCAGGAACAGCGGGATCGTAGTCTTCACGCCACCAACCACCATTTCAGCAAGCGAGCGTCGCAACCGCATCAAGCATTCGTTGCGGTTACGCCCATGTACAATCAGCTTACCGATCAAGCTGTCGTAATAGGGCGGGATTTTATAGCCCGTATAAATGGCTGAATCCAAGCGAACACCTAAGCCACCGGGGGCATGAAAGTCTGTGATGGTGCCAGGTGAAGGTGCAAAGGTGACAGGGTCTTCAGCATTGACCCGGCATTCAATCGCCACGCCTTCAAACACCACTTCTTCTTGGGTGAAGGAGAGTGGCATGCCGGCTGCGATCCGAATTTGCTCACGCACCAAATCCACGCCTGTGATCATCTCGGTGACGGGATGTTCGACCTGAAGGCGGGTGTTCATTTCGATGAAATAGAAGCGGCCTTCTTCATAGAGGAATTCAATGGTGCCGACGCCCAAATAGCCCAGCGACTTAATGGCCTTGACCACGATGTCGCCGATCTCCGCGCGTTCTTCGGCGTTCAAGGCAGGCGAGGGCGCTTCTTCCCACACCTTCTGGTGGCGACGCTGGAGTGAGCAATCGCGTTCGCCCAAATGAACCACATTGCCAAACTCGTCGGCGATCACTTGGATTTCGATGTGGCGCGGCTTGCCGAGGTATTTTTCGAGGTAAACCGTGTCATCGCCGAACGCGTTTTTAGCTTCCGTGCGGGCCATTGATAAAGCGACCGACAACTCATCCTTGGAATGGGCGACCTTCATGCCGCGACCACCACCACCGGCGGAGGCCTTGACCAGCACGGGATAACCAATTTCTTCGGCAACTGCCAAAGCGGTCTCGTCATCTGTAATGCCACCGTCAGAGCCCGGCACCACCGGGATGCCCGCAGCCTTCACCGCAGCCTTGGCAGCAATCTTATCACCCATCATGCGGATATGTTCAGCGCGCGGGCCGATAAAGACTAAGCCGTGCGCATCGATGATTTCTGCAAAGCGGGCATTTTCCGACAAGAAGCCATAACCTGGATGGATGGCTTGCGCGCCAGTAATCTCGCAAGCCGCGATTAAGGCCGGGATATTCAAGTAAGACTTCGCCGCAGCTGGCGGGCCCAAACAGACGCTTTCGTCGGCCAAGCGCACATGCATTGCGTCTGCGTCCGCCGTAGAATGGACCGCCACGGTGGTTATGCCCATTTCTTTGCAAGCGCGGTGAATCCGCAGGGCAATCTCGCCGCGGTTGGCGATCAGAACTTTATCAAACACCTGTGTGTCTCCTGATTATTCGATCACGCAGAGCGCTTCGCCATATTCAACGGGTTGGGCATCATGGACAAGAATAGCCGTTACAGTCCCCGAGCGGGGTGAAGGCACAGGGTTCATGGTCTTCATCGCTTCGATGATGAACAATTGTTGGCCTTCCTTCACCGTGTCGCCGACCTTGATAAAGGCCGAAGCGCCGGGCTCTGGTTGGGTATAGACCGTGCCGACCATGGGTGAGGGAACCGCGCCAGGGTGCTTCGCAGGATCAGCCGCTGGGGCTGGCGCAGCGGGTGCTGACGCAGAATTTGCCGCCGCCGGGGCCATCGTCATTGGGGCTTGGGCCATTGGCACATGGGCTTGAACCACTTGGGGGGCGACGCTGGCTTGACGTGCGACGCGCACCCGAACCCCTTCGTTTTCTACTTCAATCTCGCTCAGGTCCGTATCGCGTAGGATACGCGCCAAATCCTTGACCAATTTTGTGTCGAATCCTGATTGGCTCATTCGTCTCTCCTATAGGTCTGTCTTCGGACCTTCGTTTTTGGGGGCAAAAGGGTCAGCTCTTGACCGATAGTTTCTTGGATAGGGCTTCTAGGCCCAATTCGTAAGAATGCAGGCCAAAGCCTGCGATTGTCCCAATTGCTGCCATCCCGACATAGGAGTGATGACGAAACGCTTCGCGCCGCAACGGGTTCGACAAATGGATCTCGATGACAGGAATGCTCATGGCCTTGATCGCATCATAGATCGCAAGCGATGTGTGCGTCAGAGCACCGGCATTGAGCAAGACGCCTGCGCCATGCTCACGGGCTTCTTGCAGCCAATCCACCAATTGGCCTTCACTATTAGACTGACAGAAGACAAGCTTCATCCCCAAGCGTTCGGCCAGCGCGGAGCAAGCGGCTTCTACATCCGCCAGCGTATCGGTCCCGTAAATCTCAGGTTCGCGCGTGCCCAACAGGTTGAGGTTTGGCCCATTGAGCACAAAAATCGCTTTTTCCATGGACAAGGTGTAACCTTGCTTTGCCGAAAGGGAAAGGTGGCCATGCTGAAATGGTTGCATCTTATGGCCGCTTTCCTGCACAACTGCCTTGATCAAACCAAGCAAGCCCGCCCATATCTGCATCAAACCAAGCAAGCCCGCCCATATCTGCCGTCAATGAGGGTGCGATGATTATTTATCTCAATGGTGAAGAGCATCAGGTTGAACCGGGGACGAGCCTAACGGCTTTAGTCACCAACCTTGTCGCTGATCCCCGCGGCGTAGCAATTGAGCGCAACCGGGTGATCGTCATGAAGTCACGATGGGATCAAACCCTATTGGCTGACGGTGATCAATTAGAATTTGTGCAATTTGTAGGCGGGGGATGAGGGTTTGACTGAGACAACAAAAGACCTCAACCAAGATGATAGCTGGACCGTTGCCGGACGCACCTTTTCGTCGCGCTTGATCATCGGCACGGGCAAGTACCGCGACTATGCCCAAAATGCTGCGGCAGCAGAGGCAGCTGGCGTAGAAATCGTCACGGTTGCCGTGCGCCGGGTCAATTTGTCGGACCCCAGCCAGCCGCGCCTGACCGACTTTGTCGACCCAAAGCGCTACACTTTTCTGCCCAATACGGCGGGCTGTTTCACGGCCGAAGATGCGCTGCGCACGCTGCGGCTTGCCCGTGAAGCAGGTGGTTGGAGCTTGGTGAAGCTGGAAGTGCTGTCAGACCAGAAGACACTTTATCCAGATATGATTGAAACACTCGAGGCCACCAAGGTTTTGGTGAAAGAGGGTTTCGACGTCATGGTTTATTGCACCGACGACCCGGTGTTTGCGCGCAGGTTAGAAGATGCGGGCGCGTGCGCCATCATGCCGCTAGGCGCACCGATTGGCTCGGGCCTTGGCATCCAAAACCCCGTCAATATCCGCTTGATCGTCGAAGCCGCCCGCGTACCCGTTTTGGTCGATGCAGGTGTTGGCACGGCTTCCGAAGCCGCAATTGCGATGGAGCTTGGTTGTGATGGGGTTTTGATGAATACCGCCATTGCCGAAGCCAAAGACCCCATCCGCATGGCGCGCGCTATGAAGCATGCGGTCCTAGCCGGTCGCGACGCCTATTTAGCAGGCCGCATGGGGCGCAAGCGTTATGCTGATCCATCCAGCCCCTTGGCGGGCCTGATCTAGCCGCATTATCTGCGTCATTTGCTTGACGCTTTTACAGGGCGGGCCTACCCCGCCCACACACCGGGGAGCCCCACGATGAGGGGCTGAGAGGCCATAAACACTCCTTGAGGATTGTCGTGTGGCGACCCGTAGAACCTGCTCCGGATCATGCCGGCGAAGGGAGGGGCCAATATGACGTTATCACTCATCATTCTCGCTGTGGCGCAAGCTGCGCAACCTGTCGATTCGGAACACCACGCAAGTATTGCTGCTTCGCCGCCGATTACTGAGGTAATCACCGTACGTGGACGGAGAGAATCTAGGTTCGACACAGCAGCCGCTGCGGTCGCTACAACAGGTGAGGGGATTGCAAGTATCGACGATGTGGCCACCGCAGTTCCCGGCGTGTGGATGGTCAATGATCAAGACCCCGGCACCAATATCCTCTCGATCCGGGGGGCGACGACGGATCGTTTGCAACAGGCCTCCGTCGCCATGGTGATTGACGGTGTGCCTTTGGCCGATACCGAGCTGTTCACGCCGCGTCTTTATGACGTAGATGCGATTGAAGTTCTCAAAGGCCCACAAGGGGCGCTCTTTGGTAAGAATGCTTCGGGCGGTGTGATTGGTATCAGGACACAAGACTCAGGCACCTATGTGGACCTCACCGCTGGCAATGGTGGCTTAGGCGAGATTGAGGCCGCCCATACTTTCTGGCTTGGGGACAATGGCTGGAGCTTACGCGCAGCTGGCCTGTGGTCGTCTGCCGACGGCTGGATCAAGAACACCACCCTCAATCGCTTGGTTGATGCGGTTGAAACCCGCAGCGCACGTCTCCGTCTGACTGGGCCGGCCTTGGGCTGGGACTTCGACTTCAAGGTTCAATATCTCGAAGATAAAGGCGGGGCGGCTTGGGCGAGCTCTAACAATGTTACGGGCAAAAATGCAGGGCGGTTGTCTGGCAACGTTCTGATCAATCCAATCGGTGATTATCCGGGCCACTCCAAGCGGCGCTGGGGCCAGGGGGTGGCGAAGGCCTCTCGGCCACTCGCCGGGGGAACTTTGTCTGGCTATGTCGCGCGGGATTCCTATGCCAAGCGCTGGGATGAGGAATTAGATTATCGTCCGGGCCCTTTGACTTTCTTTGGCTTTCCTGCCTTCCCAAATGGTATTCAGCCGATCCATCAGCCGATTGATCTGCGCGCCACTACGGCAGAAGCGCGGTGGGTGTCTGATGATGATCAGGCCTTCACGCATCAATGGGGCGTGTTTGTTCAAGATACGGACAAAGACCGTACGGATGATTTCGGCCCCCTCCTGTTCGGCGGTCCGGCCCCGCGCTATTTAACCCGCTCGCACCAGACTTCGGTCTTTGGCGGGCCCGGCTATCAGGTCACGCCGGAATTCAAGCTCGAAGCCCAAGGTAGGTTGGACCGCGACGAGCGGTCGCAGTCGATTTTGAGCCAAATCGGCGGACTGGTGATCTCCCGTCGCGACGGCACATTCGAACGCTTTCAGCCACGAGTAACGGCCCAATACCTAAACAATGACACCAATCTCTTCCTCACTTATGGCGAGGCGTATCGCCCCGGTGGCTTCAACCCGACCCCAGCTGCCAGCTCGATCTGGAAAGCCACCTATCGGCCAGAGATCACAACCTCGTTGGAATTGGGCTGGAAGCAGCGCCTGCCCATCGCTTCTGGTCGGCTGGAGCTGAATGTCTTCTCCAACAAGGTTGAGGATTATCAAAACTATACCTTCATCGACAATCAGTCCGTGACTTTAAACGTCGACGAAGTAACCGTGAGGGGTCTTGAAGCCAGTATTTTGTTGCGACCTATTGACGGCCTGGACCTCTCAGCAAGCTATGCCTTAGCCGATACCAAGATTGAGCGCTTCATCGCAACCGATCCGCTTTTGGGCTCGCCCGCAACCCGTGACTATAGCGGCAAGGCCATCCCCAATGCGCCTAAGGATACGGGCAAGATATCTGCACAATACAGGCGAACATTTGGACTGACCGACCTAACGGGCCGGATCGACGCCAATTATGCCGGCAAGACCTTTTACGAGATCGACAATGTGCTTTATTCCCCAGCCCGTTGGTGGACCGATCTGACCATTAGCGCCGAGCGCGGCGATTGGACTGCAACTCTCCAAGCGCAAAACCTCACCGATGCGCGCTGGGCCATTTCTGCGTTCGGACAAGGCATGACGGGCTTGCTGGCTGGTCTCGGCCCCGGTGGCCCGTTTGACACGTTCACCATCAACCGGGGGCGCAAAGTCACCTTTAGTCTGCGCAGGGAGTTTTAAGTCATGGCTATTACCGATGACGTCTGGGCTGCGGCCACCAAGTTGCGCGAAGCCGTGCACGCCCATCCATTTAACACCGAACTGTCAGCAGGCACCTTATCCCGCGAAGCCTTCGCCCATTATATGATCCAAGACAGCCTCTATCTGCAGGGCTATGCGCGGGTTCTGGCGTTGGGTGCGGCCAAAGCCCCGGCGGCGGATGAGATCTTAGAATTCTCCAAAGCCGCTGAAGTTGCCATCATTGTCGAGCGCGCGCTGCACGCGGGCTATCTTGAGCAATTTGGCATTGATCCCCGCGCGGCTGAAACGGCTGCGGCGACACCTGCTTGCGAGGCTTATGTGAACTTCATGTTGGCCACCGCGGTAACCGATAGTTTTGCGGTGCTGGCAGCGGCCGTTCTGCCGTGCTTCTGGCTCTATCAAGACGTTGGTACCACGATCGCCAAGCAGGGTGCGCCAAATAATTTCTATCAGGCGTGGATTGATACCTATGCGGATGAAGGTTTTGCGGCAGCGACAGAGCGGATGAAGACAATCGTCAATACCGCAGCCGAGGCCGCAGGGCCAGCAGAGCGCGCCCGTATGCAGGCCGCTTTCCTGCGATGTGCCCAACATGAGTGGTTGTTCTGGGATAGCGCCTATCACCAAAAAGACTGGCCCGTTCGCCCGTAAAGCAAAGCCTGATGCATTTGTGTATCAGTGCGTTCAACTTATTGCGAAAACCGCTCCTCTTGTCAGCTTGACCGCTTGAAGCAGTCTCAAGTCAGTCCATAAAGGGGAAAAGAGGAAACGCACTCCATGGGCCTAATCGACAGCATCAAGCGCGAGGTAAAATTCTTTTCGGCTTTAAGTCGCACTAATAATTGGATGAAGGACTTAAGCCCAGACAGCCAAGTCTTGTTGCCGGACAATTGGGAAGCGATTTGCGACCAATTCAATTCCAAACCCGCGATAGTGTTTGAGGGCAAAACTTGGACCTATGGACAATTTGATGGCCGGGCGAACCTTTATGCGCATTGGGCGGTGTCAATCGGCTTGAAGGCTGGCGACGTTGTTTCGCTCTTCATGCAGAACCGACCTGATTATTTGGCTGCTTGGTACGGCCTGACCAAGGTCGGCGTGATCGTGGCCTTGATCAACCACAATCTACAAGGTCCATCTCTTTTACATTGCGTCACCATCGCAAAGTCAAAGGCAGCGATTGTCGGTGTCGAGCAGGCTGAACTGTGGAGCACGATTGATGGGCAATTGGCCGGCGTCTCGGTCTGGGCTGCGGGCGGTTTGATCCCCAATGCCAATGACCTCGATCGCTCTTTGAACGCTCAGAGCAATAAGCGGCCATCGCGCGCCCATCGCGAAATGCTGACAGCTAAAGACCCCTGCCTTTATGTCTATACCTCAGGCACAACAGGTAATCCCAAAGCGGCAACCCTGTCGCATTTGCGGACCCAAGGCATGAGCCGCTCCTTCATTGCCGCGACCAAAACCGGGCCGGGAGACCGGGTCTATTGCCCGCTACCGCTCTATCACGGCACAGGCGGCATTTGTGGCGTCGGTCTGGTCTTGAATACGGGGGCAACTTTGGTGTTGCGCCGTAAGTTTTCCGCCACCCAGTTCTGGGACGATATTGTCGATCAGGAATGCACGGTCTTTGCCTATATTGGCGAATTGTTCCGCTATTTGGTCAGTGTACCGCCGCATCCAAAAGAGCAAGCGCACAAGCTCAAATCCTGCTTTGGCAACGGTTTGCGGCCCGATGTCTGGGCGCGTGCGGAAGAGCGCTTTAAAATCCCGCTCATTTGTGAGTTCTACGGCTCTACCGAAGGCAATGTCAGTTTCATCAATGTCGAAGGCAAGCTGGGCGCGGTTGGCCGCATTCCAAGTTATCTGAAGAAGCGTTTCAACGTAGAGCTGGTTCGCTTTGATATTGAAGAAGAAAAGCCGATCCGCAATGAAGAGGGCCTGTGCGAAAAGTGCGCCTTTGACGAGGTGGGTGAGGCCATTGGCAAGATCGACACAACCAACGTGCGCGCTCGCTTTGATGGCTATGCGAACGACAAAGCGGCGTCTGAAAAGAAGCTTTTGCGTGACGTCTTTGAAAAGGGCGATTTGTGGTTCCGAACCGGTGACCTTCTGAAGCAAGACAAGCTCGGCTATTTTTACTTCGTGGACCGGATCGGTGACACGTATCGTTGGAAGTCTGAAAATGTCTCGACCAATGAAGTGGGCGAGGCCTTGTGTATCTATCCAGGTGTTGAGCAGGCCAATGTCTATGGCGTCGATGTTCCCCACGCCGATGGTCGTGCGGGGATGGCCGTGATTGTCTCGCCAAAGCCGATTGATCTGGCAGCCCTTTCGGCCCACGTGCGGACTGAATTGCCCAGCTATGCCATTCCGTTGTTTTTACGCTTCCAAACAGAAATGGAAGTTACGGGTACCTTCAAGTATCGCAAGGTCGATTTGGTCAAGGCCGGTTTTGACCCAGCACAGATTGCCGACCCTATGGTCTGGATGAACCCTGCGACCCGCCTCTATGAGCCCTTGACGGCTGAGGTCTACGAAGCTTTTCAACTCGGGCAAATCAGATATTGATCGCTTGGAAAGTAAATCTTGACAAATGTAGCGTAAACATCGGCGCATGTTTGATGTGCGTGGTAGTTGTGAGAAAGTAGCAGAGATTGCTTGGTGGGACCCTGAGGTCCTCATCGAAGCCAATATTATGCCCGCCACAGGCTTTGCGACTGACTATCTGAATGTCTTTAACGAGGCCGTCATGCTGTTTGGTCTGTTGGGCGATATGCCTGACATGATTGAAGACCTGCGCAAGTGGGAACCTTTGAGCTATGAGCAGCACTTTGCGCGCTCTGGCTTTCAGGCCAAGGATTTGGCGATTCTAGCCTATCAAAATGCAGACCCCGCCATCAAAGCCCCGTTTGACACCCTCAGCCATGAGACGTGCGACTTGCTGCAGCAGGCTATTGCGCAGGCAGAAGGGCTGATCCAGCGAGGTGCGCCGCTGGAGGACTTTATCGCCGAAACCACGATGGCGCTGAAAGCGTCCATCATGATGCTGGATGGCATGGTGCATGGCGGTGATGCTGGCTGCGCCCAAGACGATATTGACGCCTTGTTCGACTGAACCGCCCTCGAGATTGCTTAACCCTAGCTGCGACGGGCGGTATAGCCAACGCGTGGGAAGTGAACCACCAAAGTCCCAAGACCCGGCACGTCGCGCTCCAAAGCAATTTCGCTCGCGTCGGAAAATACCAGTTTGCCTGTAACGGGGTCCCGCCCATAATCGTCTGGCGAGACCGAGACAAAATTACCTTCGCGCAGGCCTTGTGGCTCTTGCTCATCAACACCTGTGCGCGCAATCGGCGTGCTTTGTCCGGCAAGGGCCACGGCCTCTTGCGAAGTCATGGTCTCCACTGTGCCATGACCAATATCGTCGACCCGCTCGACCCAGTCGCGCGCGGTTTCAAACGGGGCCATCAAGCTATCATAGCTTGGACGGTAGGCGTTACGCAGGAACCAAAAGTTCATGTAGGCGGAGATGTCACCGAGGCCTGGCTTATCGCCGAATAGCCAGTCGCCCTTTGAGGCCTCTAGGGCTTCTTCCACCCAAGCCACATGGCCGCGCCACTGGTCGCGCATCATGGGCGAGGCGGCCCGCATTTGCTCCGTATCAAACGGTCTACCCGACAATTGTTCGCGGTCGCGCTTAAACGCTTCAGGCACGTTGAAACCCTCGGCACCAAAAATAATAGGCACGCTTGCCTGAAAGAAGGCCCGATCCGCCCACATGGCGATCATCCACGAAAGCCCGGCTTCGCCATTGGGATAGAGCGTTGGGCTTGGATGGCGGCGTTCAATCTCGCGCAGGATCAACTGGGTGTCGCAATAGATATCGGCCCCGATCTGCAGAACCGGCGTGCGACGATAGCCCCCGGTCAGCGGGGTCAGGTCTGGCTTGGGCATGATGGATGGGATCACCACCGAGACCCAGTTCAACCCCTTGAGGCCCATGACCAAACGTATCTTCTCAGAAAATGGCGAGGCGTTGAAATGGTGTAAAATCAGACTATCGGCATCGGCCATAAGAACATCCTTCGAGGAGCGACTCGCGCATGAGATGGCTTCCTTTTAGCGAGCCAAATGTATTCGACCAGTCCTTCACCAAAAAGCGACGCGACAAATGCAGTCAGGCGCGTTAGATCAGGTCAACATCCAGAAATAGGCGCGGTATCAAACCGTGTGAGGGGAAAACATGTTTGACTTTGAAGCCACAAAATCGGTTGCGGACATCACCCGCGTGCAGGCTGCGGCCCGTCCAGACGGCATTGCCATCTCGTTCAAGGATCGCACGACGACATTTGCCCGCTTGGACATAATCGCCAATCAGATCGCCCAGGCGCTGATCAATCTGGGCGTAAAGCCGGATGATCGGGTGGCTGTTTATGGTGCAAATTCAGATCATTACCTCGCCTTGTTCTTTGGTTGCGTGAAGGCTCGCGCGACCCTTGTCGGCGTCAACGCACGCTTGGCCCCGCCAGAAGTGGCTTACGTGCTGGATGATAGTCAGGCCAAAGTCTTTTTAGTTGGCAGCCATTTTTCTGAAATTGCCGCAGCAGCCTTAGACCATGCCACGAACAGACCGATGACCTTGGCCCTTGATGGTGGCCATGCAAGCTGGACCAGCTATCAAGATTGGTATGAAGCTGCTTCGTCAGAAGATCCAGGCCTGCCATGCTTGCCAGATGATGATGTCATCCAGCTTTATACCTCTGGCACCACAGGCTTGCCCAAAGGCGTGCAAATCACCAACCAAAATTACATGTCCTTCTTCGAGTTTGGCATTGGCGCAGAATGGGCGAAATATGAGGCGGGTGAAGCAGTTCTGATCGCCATGCCGATGTTCCATGTCGCCGGCATTAACAGCGCCATCTTGTGCGTTGCCCAAGGCGCGAAGGCTGTGGTGTTGGAGCAAGTCGACCCGGTTGAAATCCTGCGTTTGATCGCGGTTGAAAAGATCGCCCACGCCTTCGTCGTACCTGCGGTGATCAATATTCTGATCCAGGTCAATGCCAAGATACCAACCGATTTCTCGGCCCTGAAGCGGATGTATTATGGGGCCTCACCAATTGCGGAGGATTTGCTGTTGCAGGCCCAAGCGACATTTGGCTGCTCCTTCACCCAATTGTACGGCATGACGGAAAGCTTGGGCGCTGGCACCTATTTGCCGCCAGAGGCGCATGATCCCGCGCGCGGCAAGCTGCGCTCTTGCGGGATTGCTTGGCCTGGGTTTGAGATTGAATGTCGTCGTGATGATGGCAGTGCTTGTGCCGTTGGCGAAGTGGGCGAGATTGCCATGCGCTCCACCACCATCATGAAGGGCTATTTCAATCGGCCCGAAGCGACAGCCGCGACCGTCAAGGATGGCTGGCTCTATACCGGTGACGCCGGCTTCTTTGATGATGAGGGCTATCTCTACATCCACGACCGCGTGAAGGACATGATCGTGACCGGGGGCGAGAACGTCTATCCAGCGGAAGTTGAAAACGCTGTGTTTGGCCATCCAGCAATTGCCGACGTTGCGGTTGTTGGCGTACCAGATGAAAAGTGGGGCGAGGCGGTCAAGGCCATTGTCGTCTTAAAGCCCGGCGAAACGGCAGAACCTTCTGATATCATTGCTTGGGCCAAGGCGCGGATCGCAGGCTATAAAGTGCCCAAGAGCGTGGACTTCATCTCCGAACTGCCACGCAACCCTTCAGGCAAAATCCTTCGGCGTGAATTGCGCGAACCTTACTGGGTTGGCCATTCAAGACGGGTGGCTTAAAGCGCGCGTTCTGTGACGCGCTAGGCAGCTTCTTGCTGGACGACGGCCAAGCGGGGGAGGGACACAATCACCATGGTCCCAACCCCGATTTCAGAAGCAATGGTCAAAGTGCCGCCATGCATCTCAGCAAACGAACGCGACAAGGAGAGGCCTAAGCCACTGCCTTGATTGGAGCGGGCATGTTCGTTTTCGACCTGCTCAAACGGTCGGGCCAAGCGTGGCAAATCTTCGGCTTTGATGCCGATCCCATTGTCGATCACGCGAATAATCACCGAGTCCAGATTGTTCTTAACTTGGACCAGAACCCGACCATTGTCCGGCGTGAACTTAATCGCGTTGGACAGCAAGTTGATCATAATTTGCTTGATCGCGCGTGCGTCACCCGTCACATCTCCGGCCTCTGCAAGCTCGCCAACGAGGGTGATACCTTTTTCTTCCGACCGGCCGCGTACCAAGCGCATCGCTTGCTCAATCGTTTCCTGCAAATCCATCGGCTTGGGATAGATCTTAAACTTGCCAGCTTCAACTTTCGCCATGTCGAGCACGTCGTTGATCAGCTCAAGCAAGTGCTTTCCACTGTTGAGAATATCGGTCGCATAGGTGAGGTAACGGCGGTCCCCCAAGGGACCATAAAGCTGTTGGACCATAATCTCTGAGAAGCCATTGATCGCGTTAAGCGGCGTGCGCAGCTCATGGCTCATATTGGCCAAGAAGCCACTCTTGGCATTAGAAGCTTCTTCCGCGCGTTGTCGCTCGGTCCGATATTTCTCAGCCAGTTCAGACGCTTTATACTCGGAGCGCTCCAGCTCAACCACGACCGAGCGCATCTGCCGTTCAGAGCGCATGATGCTTTCTTCGGTTTCTTTCAGCGGAGAGATATCAATACCGATGGAAACTAACCCACCGTCAGAAGTTTCCCGTTCAACCAGCTGAATCCAAACGCCATTGTCCAGCTCTATCTCTTGGGCCAACTCATCATAACGATCTGGACGTTGCGACTTTACCCGCTTGGCAGCCGCAGCGGAAACTGCCGTGTAGGACGCCCCGGTCTGCAGGATTGTTCCGTCAAGGCCAAAGGTCTTAGCGAAGCCGCCATTCCACAAAATCAAGCGCCGATCCTTGGACCAGAGCGCAAAAGGTCCCGAGATGGAATCGATCGCATCGCGAAGGCGGCGCTCGGCCGCGGCGACCCGGGCTTCTGAGTTACGTTCTTCTGAAACGTCGATCGACACGCCAATCGCCCGAATGCTGCCGGGTCGTTGGCGATCAACCGCCGCGCGACCGCGCAATTGCACGTGCGTTACGCCGCTGGCCCGGCTGATTTTGACTACAACATCCAACACGCCAATTTGCGCGGCTGAAGCCAAGGCAGCGCGCAGCCGGGCTTGATCCTCGGCGCTCAACGCTTGCAAGACTTCTTGGGTATCAAATCGTCCGGCCCCAGAAAGACCAAAGCTATGCGCGAGGCGTTGGGTCAGATAAACGCGGTCATTGGTAATGTCCCAATCCCAGACGCCGCACCGGGCCCCTTCAATCGCGACCCGTAAACGTCGCTCTGCATCGCGCATTTGGACGCGCGCCGTGGCAAAACGCTCTGACTGTCCTTGCACCAAGAACCAGATCCCGGCGGCTGCCAATACGGGCCCTAAGAACAACAGACCAAACATGATGGCACTGCGCAGCCACGCTGCTTCGATTGGGCCACGGTCCCGCGAGACAAACGCGGTCAGGCCGTTTTCCGCCACGGCCGTTCCCACAACGATGTTTTGGCCATCCACATCTTTGGCATAGAAGCCAAAAGCGGAGCCGGCGGCCGGTGGCGATTTAAGGCCGAACGCAGGAAGGGCCCCCAGTGCCGAAACAGCCTTAAAGGCGGGCTGAACAGAGATTAGGTTGCCACCGGGCTCACCAACGCCAACCCGCCGGCCGGGGCCAAGGGCATCGAGGCCCTTGAAGCTGACGAATGCCGCTAACGCACCGCCATCGACAGTGCGCACGGAAATGGCTGGCGAATAGCGACCCCCGCCTAGCGCAACAGCCCCACTCCACCCATCGCTCTTGGCCAATTGCGCGGCGGCTGCCAAGGCCCCAATATCGCTGGATGACGCAGAGCCTTGCAAGACCAAGACGCCTTTGCTGTCAAAGCTTGCAACCGCTTGTAGACCCGGCGCCGTAGCAGCCACAGTCGCGCCGTTGGCCATGCCGAGTGCACTTGCCGCCACAAGACTGGCCCTGGCCTCGCGGATACCAGCATCCATTTGCGCTGTAATCAGACGGGCTTCTGCGGCAGCTTCATGCGTGGCATCTCGGTGGAAACGATCATAGTCGCGCTTAGCTAGAAGCAAGATAACCGCAGCAAAAAGCGCACAGAGGACAAGCGTGATGGCAACCGGCCATTGGCCGTTCATCTCGTCGTCTTTAGGTGCCGCTTTGGCCATTTACGTACCCGAATCAGAGGGATCTCACCCTCATTAGAGGAAAGGGTAAAGGAGTTCTTAACGCGACGTCTAGGGCGGGGGCTCAGCTTCCTGTGAACCTTTCGCACAATTTACAGGGCATTGCGGCCGATAGGCTGTTTGATCCCAACAAAATTGGCGGACTTCTCGAGGCTAAATTGGGCTGCAAGTTAGGCGATCAAGCCGTCATAGATTTTCGACAAGATCTCACGCGTGTTGGCGGATAGGGAATTGCGATCCAACAAGGCTTGCAAAGTCCGCTTTGCCAAATTCTGCCGGGGCTCGTTCACGCGCGAACAAGACTCAAACACGGTCCCCAAGCGGGCGGCGAGGGCACCATTGGTGCCGTCGACATCGGCTATGAGGTCTGCAATCACCTGATAACCCGCCCCATCCCCACGGTGGAACGCCGCAGGATTTCCGCTCGCAAACGCCCCACCAAGTGCGCGCACCCGATTGGGGTTCAACAAAGTAAAAACGGGGTCCGCACGCAAGCTTTTAAAGGTTGCCAGCGGGTCTTCAGAAAGGGCCATCGCTTGCACGCGGAACCACTTGTCCATCACCAATGCATTGTCTGAGAACCGCTCTTTGAAGGCGGTCAATGTAGCGTGATAACGCGGCCCGCCAAATTGCGAGAGACCGTCGAGTGCGCTCATCATGTCGGTCATATTGCGGGCAGAAAAGAAGGTGTTTTCCGCGCGCATGGCCGCTCGGTCGGTTCCGCTTGCACACAAAAGGTCAAGACAAGCGGCCATTAAAGCACGTTGGCCGGCCGCTTGCGCGCTTGCCGAAAAGGCCTGCGCTGGATCGTAGAGTGCAAAACAAGCATTGAGTTCGGCGTCGAGTTGTTCTGCCAATAGTCGCCGCACAAAGTTGCGGGCAGCCAATAGATTGGATGGGTCACAGCGTGGCTGTAGTTGCATCAATTCGCTCACATCCGGCAATCGCAACAAAAGAGCGGCGAAAGCTGGGTCATGCGTCGCATCGGCCAGGGCACCTTGAAACGCGCGAGAGAGGTCTTGCGCCACCTCAGGCTCTTGATCGGCCCCAAGGCTTCTGGCTGCCGAAAGCAACGTGTTGCGTGCGATGGTTTGGGTCGATTCCCACCGCACAAAGGGATCGGTGTCACAGGCGGCTAAGAGCGCTAGATCGGCATCGCTGTGGTTTGTGATCAAGCGAACGGGGGCCGAGAACCCCCGCATATAGGAAACCACAGGGCGATCCACTACCCCGTCAAACTGCAGGTCCAAAGCGGTGCTCGCCATCGGGATTAACCAATCATCGGCTGCCACGTCCGTATCGGCCAAGTGTAGTTGCAAGGGTGCGCCATCGGGGCCGAAAAATGCCATGGAGATCGGCAAGGGCACCCAGGATTTCGAGAATTGCCCCGGGGTGTCCGGTGTCGATTGCTTAAAGCGCACCGTCAGCTTTTGGTTCGCTGCATCATAGTCGCTCATTGCCTCCAAACAGGGGGTGCCTGCTTGATCATACCACCGCTCTATCCCATGAAGCTGGTTGCCAGTTGCGGTTCGCATCGCGTGCAACCAGTCTTCAATGGTTGCAGCCGTGCCGTCATTTTCTGCAAAATAGAGGTTCGCCCCTTCCAAAAAGGCATCGCGGCCCACCAATGTTTGCAAGACCCGAATGATCTCCGCCCCTTTTTCATAAATGGTCGCGGTGTAGAAATTGTCGATTTTCACAAAGCTTTTGGGGCGCACCGGATGAGCGAGGGGCCCTGAATCCTCGGGGAATTGTCGCGCTCTAAGTGCCTTGACGTCCTTGATGCGCTTAACGGCACGGGAGCGTTGATCGGCAGAAAACTCTTGATCCCGAAATACTGTGAAGCCTTCTTTGAGGGACAATTGAAACCAGTCGCGGCAGGTGACACGGTTGCCAGACCAATTGTGGAAATATTCATGTGCGACAACGGCTTCAATGGCTTCATAATCGGCATCGGTCGCGGTGGTCTCATCCGCCAACAAAAGCGCCGAATTAAAGATATTGAGGCCCTTGTTTTCCATCGCCCCGAAATTGAAGTCCGAGACGGCCACAATATTGAACACGTCTAAATCGTACTCGCGGCCGAACACGTCTTCGTCCCATGTCATGGACCTCTTTAACGCGTCCATGGCATAGATAGCACGTGATGCTGCGCCCTTATCGACATAGATGCAAAGCTCAACATTTTTGCCAGAGCGGGTCACAAAATGATCTTCGAGCGTATCAAAGCCACCTGCAACCAAGGCAAACAAATAGGATGGTTTTAGATGTGGATCATCCCAAGCCGCCCAATGCCCACCGTCGTCATACCTGCCTATGGCGACGCGATTGCCGTTGGACAATAGGGATGGAAACTCAGTCTCTGGTGCTTCAACCCGCACATGGAAGCGGCTCATCACATCGGGGCGGTCGGGCCAAAAGGTGATGTGCCGGAAGCCCTCTGCCTCGCACTGTGTGCAAAAACGCCCCGCAGACATGTAGAGTCCTGACAAGGCCGTATTCGCCGCGGGATTGATGGCAACTTTTGTCTCCAGCTTGAACGAATCCGGCACGCTTTTTAAGGTCAACCCATTTTCATCGAGCTGATATTCCTGCGCCGGTAACGGCTGGCCATTGAGTTCCACGGACAAGAGTTCAAGTCCCACGCCATCTAATTTTAGCGCTTCGCCCTTGGCCCATTCGTGGGGTTTGCGATCTATGATTAAGCGCGATGTCACGATTGTCCGCGCGGGGTGTAGGTCAAACACCAGCGATACGTGAGAAATCGAAAAAGGGTAGGGGCGATAGTCCTCGAGACGGACGGGGATGTGTTCTTGAGTGCGCATTCGAAGGGCTTAGCCTGCCAAGGGTCACCTTGTCCAAACCTTTTTGTTGGCGCCGGGCCACCCTGTAAGCCATTAGATCCAAGGACTTTCAAACAAATCTATAAAACTAGAAGAGCGAGAAATACGCCAAATTAACTTTGGAACATTAAAAGTCGTGCCTGCTGGCATGAATTGTACAAGTGAGGTTATTATGGCGCTCGATCACGACCCTAGGCTATCAGCGGGATCACCCAATTCTGCCACCAATGGTCCGCGCCCCCAATCTGTCCCGGCTTCGCTTGATCAGATGCCGACGAGTTTGAACGCACGCTCGCTCAATCCAACCAGCGCCGCGGAACTCATTGCGCAGGTGCACAGCGGGTTGGTTGCTGCTGGCGTTGGCCGCGACGACACGGAGGCCCAGCGCAAAGTGTTCGAACGTCGCGCCATGGAACAGCCGACTGAGCGCATGATTGGTCGGGTAACCTTTTGTAACGGGGCCCGCGCGACCATTTCAACCAAGGCAGATAATCTGAGTGAAGCATCCTCGGACTTTTGGTCGGTGGGGCGATTGATTACGATCACTGTTGGCAAGGTTCGCGTCGTTGCGCTTGTTTATGAGATGCGCACGGATAGTTCCATCTGGGACATGGAAGCCCAGAATGCCGTCAGCGTCCAAGTTGAGTTGATGGGCGAGATTGCCGAAGACGCCCATGGCCGGACGCGCTTTCAGCGTGGCGTATCGCGCTATCCTCAAGTCGGTGCCGTCGCCCATAAGATCCGTGCGCGCGACCTTGAAGTCATGCATGACCTCGGCGACCGCAAATCGGTCGAAGTCGGCCGCTTGTCTCAAAATGCTGAGATTCCTGCCACCATCAGCGTGAATGATCTTTTGACACGTCATTTCGCTGTTGTGGGGACCACGGGGGTCGGTAAGTCTTGTTCTCTGACTTTATTGGTGCGCCAATGTTTGAGTGTGAGGCCTGACTTGCGCGTGCTGCTTTTGGATCCGCACAATGAATTCGCGGGCGCCTTTGGACCACTTGCGCAAGTCTTGGACGCCACGACACTCGAATTGCCCTTCTGGTTGTTCCGGTTTGAAGAGCTAGAAGATGTGATCTTCCGCGATAAAACCGTCCCTGAAGAGGCGGAAATTCTGCGAGAAGTTTTGGCGCAAGCTAAAACCAATTTCCAGAATGAAAAGACGGGTGCAACCGCTGCTGGGCTCGTGCGCAAGGCTTTAGATGTTGGCGGCTTGAATGCTGACAGTCCAATGCCCTACCGCATTTCGGAACTGTTCAAGCTCATCGATGAGAACATTGGTCAATTAAGCCCCCGCCATGAACGCCACCATTTGAAATCCTTGCGCGTTCGACTAGACGCCTTGGTCAATGATCCACGCTATGGGTTTATGTTCACTAGAGGGGGTGCGGAGGACAATTTTGCGCCACTTTTGGCGCGCTTGTTCCGCCTACCTGCCGAAGGCCAGCCGGTTTCGATCATAAATTTGTCAGGCCTGCCGTCGGATGTGACAAATGCTGTGGTGTCGGTTTTGGCGCGCCTATGCTTTGATGTGGCCTATGCCAGTGAAGGCCAATTGCATGTCTTGTTGGTTTGCGAAGAAGCACACCGCTATGTGCCGCAAGACCCGAATGCAGGCTTTATCCCAACCCGACGCGCGATTGCGCGGATTGCAAAAGAGGGTCGGAAGTATGGCTGCTCCATTGCCGTGGTATCCCAGCGTCCCGGTGAACTTGATCCGACCATCCTGTCGCAATGTTCGACCGTTTTTGCGATGCGTTTGGCTAATGACCGCGACCAAGAGATTATCCGCTCTGCCATCGCCGATTCCAGCGGCTCGACAATTTCCTTTTTGTCGGCGTTGGATAATGCCGAAGCGATCGTGTTCGGCGAAGCGGTGGCGACGACCATGCGCTTTAAGTTCACTTACCAAGAGCCTTCGAAACTGCCCCGCGCGGCTGGGACAGACATTACCGACCCGAATTCCAATGCGCGCAAGACTGGCGAAGCCGATCCACGCATGATTGCGACGCGCTTGCGGGGCATGCGTGAGTTAGAGAAGCCATTACAGCCAACCATGCTGGCAGAAGCCTCGTCTCAGCAGAAACTAGCTGCGGCGGCCGGTTCTTCCGCTGGCCTGCGACAGCCTACATCTACGGCGGGTTCGCCGCTGCCACGCCCGACAAATGGGTTTAGCACCTAATCTGGCTGCAGTTACTGCGCACAATTACGCGATCTTCCCTAAGGTGACGGCTTTCCGTTCACGTAAACTTGCTTATGCTGTTGCCAAACGAACAGGCGGCGGCACCAAAGCCGTTGCTGCGACCTTGGGAGGCACATTTCACATGAATTTCGATTTTTCTGAAGATCAAAAATATCTGAAAGAACAAGCACGTAAGTTCTTGTCGGAACAGTCCAGCATGACGGTCGTTCGCGCGGTGTTGAATGATGAGCAAAAATCCCATGACGCTGGTTTGTGGAAAGCCATTGCAGAGATGGGTTGGCTGGGTGCGGCTATTCCGGAAGAGTTCGGTGGTTTGGGCCTGGGCGAACTTGAGCTTTGCGTTTTGGCTGAGGAAATGGGCCGGTCATTGGCTCCTGTGCCGTGGGCGTCTACGGTTTATTTCTTCGCTGAAGCCATCAAGATTGCTGGCACGGACGCCCAGAAAACCGCAATTCTGCCCAAGCTGGCCGAAGGTGGTGTGATCGGTTGCGTTGCCGCCTCTGAAGGCCCTGGCGAGCCGCGGGCATCCAATCTCAAAACAATCTTTGACGGCACCAGCGTCACAGGCATGAAAGTGCCGGTGACCGATGGTGATTGTGCCACCCACGCTTTGGTACTTGCCAAGCATCAAGACGCCACGTCTTTGGTGATTGTAGACCTTTCCGGCGCAGGCGTAGAAGCCAAAGCAATAAAGACGTTTGACCCAACTCGCTCGCATGCGACGCTAACTTTCACCAAAGCTCCAGCCCAACTCCTAGGAGAAGCTGGTGACGGCGAAGCGCTTTTGCAGCGTATTTATGACCGCGCGGCGGTTTTGCTGGCGTTTGAACAAATTGGCGGCAGCCAAGCCTGTCTCGATATGGCAACTGATTATGCCAAGGGCCGTTATGCCTTCTCGCGCCAAATTGGCAGCTTCCAAGCGATCAAACACAAGCTAGCCGACATGTATGTCGCGCTCGAAATCGCCCGTTCTAACGCCTTTTATGGCGCGTGGGCGCTCAGCAGCGATGCACCGGAACTGCCTCTTGCCGCTGCTGCTGCCCGCATTGCCGCCTGTGACGCCTATTATCTGGCGTCTAAGGAGAACATCCAAACCCATGGCGGCATGGGCTTCACATGGGATGTCGATTGCCACCTGTATTATCGCCGCGCCAAGCTCTTGGCAGTGCAAGCTGGTGCGCCATCTTTGTGGAAAGAAAAACTTGTTCGCCGCCTCGAAATGCGTAACGCGGCCTAACTCTTGGATGGATGGAGATACTCATGGACTTCAATGATACCCCAGAAGAAGCAGCCTTTCGTCAACGTGCTCAGGCTTTCTTAGCGGCCCAAGTCGAGCCTAGAGCTGGCCAGACAGAGAGCTTGCAGAAGCGCTTGTCCGATAAGGAATATATGTTGGCAGCCAAAGCCTATCAAAAGGCCAAGGCCGAAAACGGCTTTGCCGGGATCACCTGGCCGAAAGAACAGGGCGGGCTAGGTCTTGCGCCGATTTTCTCGGTAATTTTCGGCCAAGAAGAAGGCAAGTTTGACGCTCCAGCTGGGCCTTTCACGATCGGGCTTGGCATGTGCGTTCCGACCGTGATCGCCTTTGCGACCGATGCCCAAAAAGAGCGCCATGTCGGCCCAGCATTGCGCGGGGAAGAAATCTGGTGCCAACTTTTCTCAGAACCCTCTGCCGGTTCCGACGTCGCAGGCCTTAAAACCAAGGCCGTCCGCGATGGCGATGATTGGGTGATTAATGGCCAGAAAGTGTGGACCTCAGGTGCGCACTATTCTGATTGGGGCATCGTCTTGGTGCGCACCAATGCAGACAAGGCCAAGCATAAGGGCCTGTCGATGTTCTTCATCGATATGAAGAGCCCCGGCATTGAAGTTCGCCCCATCCACCAAATGTCGGGCGGGTCTAACTTCAACGAAGTCTATTTCACCGACGTCCGCGTGCCTAACAGTCAGATGCTGGGCGGGGAAGGCAATGGCTGGTCGGTCGCTCTGGTCACCTTGATGAACGAGCGCTTGGCCGTCGGCGGTAGCCCGGGTCCTGACTATAAAGAAATCTTTGACTGGGCGAAAACCATGCCGGGCCAAGACGGCGGTACTCTGGCCGAAGACCAAAGCTTCCGTCAAAAAGTGGCTGACTGGTTTGTGCGGGCTGAAGGCTACAAACTGGCCAAGTTCCGCACGATGACGGCTTTGTCCAAGGGGCAGACGCCTGGCCCTGAGAGCTCGATTGGCAAAATCATCACTGCCAACCAGCTCCAAGACATCACCCACAATGCGATGGAAGCCATGGACCATTTCGGCATCATCACCGATGCGGCTCATGCCCCATCTGAAGGCGTCTTCCAGCAGAGCCACATGTGGGCTGCCGGCTTACGGATTGCAGGCGGGACAGATGAGATCCTGAAGAACATCATTGCCGAGCGCATCTTGGGCCTGCCCGGCGATGTCCGCGTGGATAAGGATGTTGCATTTAAGGATTTGCCGAGCGGCCGCTAGGACCCCTCGCTCAACGTTCTTGTTTGAAGGCCTGTTGTCTCCTTTGGGGCAACAGGCTTTTTTCATTTATGAACCTACAGCAACAGCGTTGACAGATTGGCCAACCTTACTCTATCAGCCGTCATGTCCAATCCTATCGCTAAACCACCCCGTGTCGCCCCGCCGATCAGAGATGCCGTAACGTTTGACGACGTTTTGCTGGAGCCGGGTGCCTCCGAAGTGATGCCAGGGCAAGTGGATGTTCGGACGCAATTGACGCGCGAAATCGCGCTGAATATCCCCCTCATTTCCTCGGCCATGGATACGGTTACCGAAGCGCGCCTCGCCATTGCGATGGCCCAAGCAGGCGGTCTTGGCATTATCCATCGTAACTTGTCGAACGAAGAGCAGGCCGAGCAAGTCCGTCAGGTCAAGCGCTTTGAAAGCGGCATGGTGATCAATCCGATCACCGTCTACCCCGATATCTCAGTGGGCGAAGTGAAGGCGATTAAAGCAGCCCGTGGCGTATCGGGTTTTCCAGTGATTGAGCGCGGGCCCGAAGGCAAGCCCGGTCGCCTCGTCGGCATCGTGACCAATCGCGATGTCCGCTTCGCCAATGACAGTGAGACAGTCTCTGACGTCATGACGCGGGAGAATTTGCACACGGTGCGCGAAGGCACGGACAAAGACACTGCCCGCCAGCTCTTGCATAAGCACCGGGTAGAGCGCTTGATCGTTGTCGATGATGACGGTCGCTGCGTCGGCCTTGTAACGGTCAAGGACATGGAAAAGGCGCAAGCCTTCCCAAGCGCCTGTAAGGATGACCAAGGTCGTTTGCGTGTTGGTGCGGCGACCACAGTGGGTGATGCGGGCTATGAGCGGTCAGAATTCCTGCTAGACGCTGGCTGCGATGTGATTGTGGTCGATACCGCCCACGGCCACTCCCGTTCGGTGCTGGACGCGGTGGAACGCATCAAGCGCCTGTCCAATCGGGTGCAAGTGATTGCTGGCAATGTCGCCACGCGCGAAGCGACCATGGCGTTGATTGATGCGGGGGCAGACGCGATTAAAGTCGGCATTGGCCCGGGTTCCATCTGCACCACGCGCATTGTTGCTGGCGTTGGTGTGCCGCAATTGACCGCCATTATGGACTGCGTCGACGCCGCTTATGCAACCGGCACGCCGGTTATCGCCGATGGTGGGATTAAGTTTTCTGGCGATTTGGCCAAAGCGATTGCAGGTGGTGCCAATGTCGCCATGTTGGGCGGCCTGTTTGCTGGGACCGACGAAGCGCCCGGCGAGGTTTTCCTCTACCAAGGCCGGTCGTACAAATCCTATCGCGGCATGGGCTCGCTGGGTGCCATGGCGCGAGGCTCTGCTGATCGTTACTTCCAAAAGGACGTCAGCGATGCGCTGAAACTGGTTCCTGAGGGGATTGAAGGCCAAGTACCTTACAAGGGCTCGGTCGCGCCGATCTTGCATCAATTGGTCGGCGGTCTGCGTGCGGCTATGGGCTATACGGGTGCTGCAACCATTGCAGACTTCCAGTCCAAAGCCCGCTTTGTTAAGCTGACCAGTGCGGGCTTGCGCGAGAGCCATGTCCACGACGTTTCGATCACCCGCGAGGCCCCAAACTATCCAGTCGGGGGCTAAGCCTCGTGACGATTGAAGTCCTGTCACGGGCGGATTTTGCGTGGGTCATTGCCCTTGGCAATGCCAATCACCTAGAAACCGGGCCTTTGGATGAGGTCCGTTTAACCAGCTTGGTAGAGGCTTCTTACCTCAGCCATGTTGCGCAGCCTGATCTTGGCTTTCTGATCAGTTTTATTCCGACTTCGGCCTATGACAGCCCGAACTTTGTTTGGTTTGTTGAGCGTATGGACAAGTTTGTCTATGTCGACCGGATTGTGGTGGCAGCCCATGCGCGCGGGCAAGGGATTGCAAGACGCTTTTATGAAGGCCTGTTTGCAAGTGCGCGGGCTGAAGGCTATGAACAAGTGGTCTGCGAGGTCAATTCTGATCCGCCTAACCCAGTTTCTGATCAATTCCATGCCGCTCTTGGCTTTACTCCCGTCGGGCAAACGACTTTGTCCAATGGCAAAAGCGTGACCTATCTGTCGCGCACCCTGAAAGATTGAAGTTATGCGCCCCGGTGCCCGTGCCCAAGCCGCCATTGAAGTTTTGACAGATGTCGAAGCCCGTAAACGTCCCCCCGCCGACGTTTTGAAAGAATGGGGCTTGAGCCATCGGTTTGCTGGCTCTGGCGACCGGGCGCAAATTGGCGACATCGTATTTGGGGCGCTTCGCTGGAAGGCGTCGAGCGCCTTTCGCTTGGGCATGGATGATCCACGGGCGTGGGTCTTGGGCGCGCTACGTTGGGGCTTTGGACGCACCGCTGAGAGCCTTGAAAAAGATGCCTATGAAGAAACCCATGCCTATAGCCCACTGACCGAGGCCGAGCGCACAGCCCTTGCTGAGGCGACGTTAGAGGGCGCGCCTGACCATGTGCGCGGCGATTATCCCGAATGGCTGGACGCGAGCTTTGCCCGTGTTTTGGGGGATGAGCGGGCAGCCGAAGGGGCCGCTTTGGCAGCACCGGCGCCGCTTGACCTGCGTGTCAATCGCCTGAAAGCCAAACCAGAAACCGTGCTGGAAGATTTATTGTCGTCGACCCAGCTTAAAGTGCGCGAGGACGGCAGCCCATCTGCCTTTATCACGCCCTGGTCGCCCGATGGTATTCGCATCCCTTGGCAGCAAGGTCGCACTTTCCCGTGGGCAAAAGAAGAGGCCTTTGTGAAGGGTGGCTTTGAGGTCCAAGATGAAGGCAGCCAACTGGCCGCGCGTCTGTCTGGGGCAAAGCCTGGGATGCAGATTGCCGATGTGTGCGCCGGTGGTGGCGGCAAAACCTTGGCGCTCGCCGCGCTGATGGAGAATAAAGGCCAGCTCTACGCCTATGATGTCGATAGCCGACGGCTGTCCAATTGCCACGAGCGGATTGAGCGGGCAGGGGTGCGCAATTGCCAAGTCCGCACGCCCAAGCGCGATCAGGATGTGCTGAGCGATCTCCATGACCTGATGGACATCGTCTTCATCGATGCGCCCTGCACAGGTTCAGGCACGTGGCGCCGCGCGCCTGATTCCAAGTGGCGCTTGCGCCCCGGCGCTTTGGAAAAGCGTCAACAAGAACAGGCGCTCGCTTTGGCGCTGGGCGCGCCCTTGGTGAAGCCCGGCGGCCGTCTCATGTACGTCACTTGTTCCATTCTACCCGAAGAGAATGAGGACACCATCAAGACCTTCCTCGCTGCTAATCCAACCTTTGCGCCAGTCAACCCGACAACTTTGGTTTCTGACGCTGGTTTGAGCGGGCTGTTAGCCCATTGCCATAAGGCAGGGCCCGGCTTGCAGATGACGCCCTTAGCGACGGGTACGGATGGTTTCTTTATTTGTGGTCTGCAACGGGCAGCTTGATCGCTTTTAGCGGGGTTAGGCGTACGATTTTCTCTGCCTTACGTGCAACTCACTTTGGTGCAATCAGAAGTCATACTAGACTAACTTAAGCGCTTTGCATGACCAATAGCGTCGATATGCGACAAATTAGGCCACTCAAAGAAAGACTGCTTAGGGGCCTTCGTAACGCGCAGAGTTTGGCAAAGCCATAAGCACTGTTGGCGCGGGCGTGGGGGGACTTTCCCCTGCGCCCGCATCCCGCTAAACCGCCTCGATGACGCAAGCGACCCACGAACACATCCTCATCATCGATTTCGGCTCTCAAGTGACACAACTGATCGCACGGCGCGTGCGAGAGGCGGGCGTCTATTGCGAAGTCCATCCCTATAATCGCGCCCAAGCGGTGCTGGATGCCGGGTTTGATCCCAAAGCGATTATTCTTTCTGGTGGGCCAGCTAGCGTGGGCGATGCGGGCTCGCCGCGTGCACCGCAAGCCGTGTTTGAACTGGGCGTGCCCATCTTAGCGATTTGCTATGGTCAACAGACCTTGGCGACCCAATTGGGCGGGGTGGTTGAAAGTGGCCATGCGGCTGAGTTTGGTCGCGCCGATGTGGAGATTCTGGCCCCGAGCGCTTTGTTTGAGGGGGTCTGGGAAATCGGTAGCCGCTATCCGGTTTGGATGAGCCATGGCGACCGGGTCACCCAATTGCCAGAAGGCTTCAGCGTCAAAGCCACAAGCGAGAATGCACCCTTCGCGGTCGCTACCGATGAGGCACGCCGTTTCTACACCGTGATGTTCCACCCAGAAGTGGTTCATACGCCAGATGGGTCTAAGCTGATCCATAACTTCGTCCGCAAGATTGCAGGCCTTCGAGGCGATTGGACGATGGCGGCCTTCCGCGAAGAAGCTATTGCACGTATCCGCGCGCAAGTCGGCACCAGTAAAGTTATTTGCGGCCTATCGGGCGGGGTTGATAGCTCTGTCGCTGCAGTCCTGATCCATGAGGCGATTGGCGATCAATTGACTTGCGTCTATGTCGACCATGGGCTCATGCGGGCAGGGGAAAGCGACCAAGTCGTGTCCCTCTTCCGCGATCATTATAATATCCCGCTCATCCATGCAGACGAAAGCGCACGCTTCTTAGGAGCACTCGCGGGGGTCAGCGATCCTGAAACCAAGCGCAAAACCATTGGCAAGCTCTTCATCGATGTCTTTGAAGAAAATGCGCGCATGGTTGGGGGCGCAGGCTTCTTGGCGCAAGGTACGCTCTATCCTGACGTGATCGAAAGCGTCTCGTTCGATGGCGGCCCATCGGTCACGATTAAGAGCCACCACAATGTCGGCGGCCTGCCAGAGCGGATGAATTTGAAACTGGTGGAGCCCTTGCGCGAATTGTTCAAAGACGAAGTGCGCGCATTAGGCCGAGAACTCGGTCTGAACGAAGCCTTTGTTGGCCGCCATCCTTTCCCCGGGCCCGGCCTTGCCATCCGTATCCCCGGAGAGATCACGCAAGAGAAGGCTGATATCTTGCGCAAGGCTGATGCCATCTATCTGGAAGAATTACGCAATAATGGCCTCTATGACACCATCTGGCAGGCCTTTGCCGTGCTCTTGCCAGTCAAGACCGTGGGCGTCATGGGCGACCATCGCACCTATGACCATGTCTGTGCTTTGCGCGCTGTCACCTCAACAGATGGCATGACAGCCGACTTCTTCCCGTTTGACATGGCGTTTCTAGGCCGCGTCGCGACCCGCATCGTCAATGAAGTCAAAGGCATCAACCGCGTGGTCTATGACGTGACGTCTAAGCCACCAGGCACGATTGAGTGGGAGTAGGGCGGGTCAGTCGCAAACTTGCGACTTTTCAGTCCGCTATAATCTGGCAGCTACCACCACGCCCGGACACGATGCGGCAGGCTTCGCGCGCCACGCTGGACCCGAGCCCAGAGAATCTGGCGCGATACCAGACGCCGTCTGAACGTTTCACGCTGCTGACTTCGCGGCTCGCGAAGGACGGGAAATGACGGGAGAATTGGGCCAGTGCCGCTTTTGCGTCGCCTTGGCTGCGGAACGCCCCGACTTGCACAATCGCATCACCACGGGCACGTCCAGCGATTAATTGCCGGTCATTTTCCTTCTTAGCGGCGAGAGCGCGTGCGGTTTGTTGACGTGTGCGCTCCTCACGATCTGCCGTGGCCTTTGCGCGAGCATCTGCTACGACACGCTCAGCGGCGCGCTTTTCATTGGCCTGTTTCACCATTTGGGAACGTGCGTCCTGCAGGCGAATTTGCTCTTCAGCGACTGCGGCTACTTCAACCATTGAGGAGTTTTGAGCGCTCGGTTCCGCGGGTGCCCCAGTGTCCATCGCCGGACGAAGTGTGGCGGTCTGCACCACGGATGATGCAACATAGTGCGTGGTGGCGCGCGGCAGACTTGGCGTTTTGGTAGATGTAACCGGCTGCTGGCTCACGGCCTCAGCCTGATCTTCATCGTCGCCATGCGATGGGTCGAGTGAAGCGGTTTGAACGCCACCCGTGGCCAGACGGGAAGATTGATTGAGACGTGCGGTTGCATCAGCCATCAATACAGAAGGCCTACCTTGGTCGAACCCACGGGTCCGTTCAGTCCGCACCAGCGCCAGATTGGTCGCCCCAGTCGGCTGCAATGCCTTGCCAGCAATCGACATCACCAGCGCCTCTGCATCGGCACCATCGCGGGGGTCTTTAAAGGTAAATTGATAGGGTGTGGCTTGGTCGGCAACCAGATTTGCACCAGTGCCCAACTCTTTGAAGGCAGACTCCGTCAGCAGCTCAACAAAATCATCCCGCGAAAAGCGTGTGCGACCGCCTAAAACAACAGTCACGATCCGCCGCCCATTACGTTCCGTGGTGGCGGCTAAGTTGAAGCCAGAGCTGCGTGTAAAGCCCGTCTTCAGACCATCCATGCCCTCCATGCGGGCCATCAAATGGTTGTGGTTCTTGCTGACTTTGCCATTGAAAACCATTTGGGGGGTCGAGAACCAATGGTATTGATCGGGAAAGTCGCGGCGAATGGCGATGGCTAGACGGGCAAGATCTTCGGCGGTCGTCAATTGGCGGTCACTT
>Ga0247832_1001660_pt1 | contig 37696 bp, 33 predicted proteins | sample LaCruzMarch2015__10_FD_192407 | JGI IMG/M metagenome (GOLD analysis project Ga0247832, IMG submission 192407) | Freshwater microbial communities from meromictic Lake La Cruz, Castile-La Mancha, Spain - LaCruzMarch2015_4m | ecosystem: Environmental > Aquatic > Freshwater > Lake | place: Spain... | reverse complement strand
ACAGCACAGCTTTCCTTGTTTAATACAATTTGAATCTGAAAACGAAAACCACAAGAAAAATGCCCTCTATTTAACCCTATCAATGATGGCCGGGCGTATGCTAATTTTTGTTGGACAGTAGTGAAATAAAATATAATATAATGAAACAATTCACAATTATTAGTCTGTTTGTAGTTATCTGCAATTCACTTTTAGCACAACACAATAATACAATCAGCTTAAATGGAGAATGGAAATTTGAACAAACTGAATTATCCTTTCCACCTCAGGAGTTTACTAGAACAATTCCGGTACCTGGACTCATTCACTTAGCAGTGCCAAAAATTGAAGAGTATGAAAAATTCTTTAAGCGTCCTGAAAAGACGAAATTAAAAACAACTCACTCTTTCCTTGATATTGACTATACTCCGAAATACAGTTGGTATAAGAGAACAATAACTATTCCTAAAGATCTTAAAGGAAAAGAAGCAGTGCTTACCATTTTGAAAAGTCAGTATGTAACACAAGTAATTGTGAATGGGCATGATTTTGGAACTTACATGGAATGCTACACTCCAGTTGAAGCAAATGTGACAAGGGCATTGAAATTTGGTGAGGAAAATGAAATATTACTGAGAGTAGGTGATAGAGTATGGCTACCAAGTGAGGCTGCAGGAAGCTCAGACAAAGAGAAAGAGCATTACTTGCCGGGTATTTGGGACGATGTATACTTCTCGTTTACCGGAAAAATAAGAGTTAATAATATTCTACTGCTACCCAATTTAGAAAACAGTAAGTTGACTGTAAAAACTCAGTTACGCAACTTCTATCCTGCACAGCTAGGTTATGGAGATAAAATGTATGATAATGTAAAGCTAACAGTTGAGGTTTTTGAGAAAAAATCAGGAAAAAAAGTAACTGAACACAGCTTTGAAGAAAAATCAAAAAGAGATAACATCAGTGTTTTAGAGACTACGATTGAAATTCCGCAACCTAAAGCCTGGAGTCCAGACAGCCCATTCTTATACGAAGCAAAGGTTACGATTACCGAGAATAATGCGGTGTCTGATGTATATTCAGATAATTTTGGAATGCGTGATTTTAAAAGAAAGGGTAAATACTTTTACCTAAACGGAGAGAAAACCTTTTTGCGAGGGTCTAACATTACGCTTCAACGCTTCTTCGAAGATCCAGATTGCGGCAATCTGGCCTGGGACAGAGAATGGGTAAAAAAGATGCTTGTAGACCATCCGAAAGAGATGCACTGGAATGCTATGCGTATCTGCGTGGGCATTGTTCCTGACTTTTGGTATGATATTGCGGATGAATATGGTATTATGTTCCAAAATGAGTGGAATTACTGGCAAAACCATGGCTGGGATGCACAAATTAAGAAAGAATATAACAGCTGGGTATGGGCTGATGGTAACCACCCTAGTATTGTAATTTGGGATGCTATTAATGAGAACTGGGATGATTACATTGGTAATCAATTAATTCCTGAACTAATGCAACTTGATCCTACCCGTATTTGGGATGCTGGTTACATGACTGCTGAGCAATTAACCGCAGGACTTGATGAAATGGATGAACCACATCCCTATGCAGGGATGATACCACTTATTGATGCAAATACGCCTAATCCTAATCCATATCCATTAGGTAATCTCGATTTCAGAAATAAGAGAAATATTGCAAGCATCGAATCCAGTGCTGCTCAGTTAGTAAATGAATATGGCTGGATTTGGTTATGGAGAGACGGGCAAGCTTCGAAACTAGCTGTTGACGTGTATAAGTATCATGCAGGGGAAGATGCAACGGCAGATGAGAGAAGGGAAATGCAGGCATATTGGCTACAGGCAGAGACTGAATGGCTCCGATCGATCCGTCAACATGCCGGTGTATTGGCATTCTGTCATTTAACTAATAATTATGGTTACACAGGCGACTGGTACATCAATGATATTGCGAATCTTGAAAAAGGCCCAACGATGCATTGGTTCAGACATGCATTTGCTCCAGCCGGGATATTTATCAATCTGACAGATGAGCGTTACACCAAGCATTTAAAACCACATACACCGGGTTCAGAGTTGGTGTTTACTCTAGTTGGTGTGAATGATTATACTAAAAACATAGAAGGTAAATCCATCTTAAAAATACTAGACTCTGAAGGTAAAGAGATCTTAACAAAAGAGATGGCTGTAGAAATGCAACCTACATCAAGTAAAGCTTTTGCTGTTTCACTTACTCTTCCTGAGAATGCTGGAGGCTACATAATAGTTAGTGAGTTTTATCCTGCAGGACAGAAAGAACCGGTAATTAGCCGAAGATATATTAAAGTGGGCAAATCGAGTGAATATAAGTATTATGAATTGAAACCTAAAGCCCTAAATTAGATTTAAGAAAACCCAGCAGGTAACAAAGTGTAGCAGTAATAAGGGTTTTAGAGGGTGTTTAAGCGTTCTACCTCGCATAAAGTTTCGTGTAGGTTGATAGTGATGAAGCCCGTAATCCCTTACTACTGCTACACTCGACCGTTATGGGCAAGCCTAACAGACGACTCACCCATTAACCGACTACTTTACAATATGTGAATTATACAATTTAAAGAATTAATTGTGTAACATCTACCGTTGACATTGGGACTAGCTTTAAATCATATATAATCCTAACAAATTAAAAAAATGAAAAAGTTATTTCTAAACTATCCCTGCTTTTCGACATTTATAATGTCGTACGCCTATCGTAGGATTTTTAATCCGAAATTATCCCCTGCTCGAACCCGTTTACAAAGAACCCGGCCGAGAAATGCGTTTGTAACGCATACAACCAACTCCAGTACCTTTACTATAACTGCACCCGAGCAACTCCATTATCTTGCGCAAGGGGCTCAAGCCAATGAAATTCCTAAAAAAATGGCCTGAAAAATCAGAGTTTACTATAATTACACAAAATTCCGGATTATGAAAAAACTATCCATTTGTATATTCACCTTGCTGACATCTATCTCAGTTCAAGCCCAATGGTCAACCATTTCGACCATGGAAGCCATTCGAAAAGACCATGTTGTGTTTGCATATCCAAATGGCAAAGTGTTGGCAGCTGGTGGCTGGACAGGTTCTGAAAATCTTCAGACTTCAGAATGGTTTGATTATGGTTCAGTTACCTGGACAAATTCTACCGGCGAAATGAGCGTTCCCCATACTACAGCAGCAGGTGTGGTTCTCAGCAATGGAAAAGCTTTAATGATTGGAGGCTATACAGGATCGGCAAATACCCCAATTTGCGAACTTTATGACACCACTACCCATATCTGGTCTGCCGCAGGATCACTAAACGAAGGCCGTTCTTACCACACAGCCACATTGTTGGCCAATGGAAAAGTCCTCGTCACCGGAGGTTTTAATGGCACCATCAACCTAAGCTCTTGTGAGTTGTACGACCCATCCACAAACGCCTGGACTGCTGTTCCTGGTGGATTAACCACCGGCCGTTCTTACCACACTGCCACACTTCTGGACGATGGTCGGGTGCTGGTAGCGGGAGGATTCAACCCCAATGCAGGTTTTCAATTGAGCTCCGTGGAAATGTACAACCCGCAAACCAATGCTTTTTCTGCAGGCCTCAATATGGCCAATACCCGTGCATATCATGGTGCCACAAAATTGAACAACGGACGTGTGTTGGTAGCTGGAGGAGAAAGATTTACCGGTAATTCACCTTATGCCTATGATGGCATGACCAGTTGCGAAATCTATAATCCAGCCACAAATTCGTGGTCAAATGCGGCTGATTTGCCCATTGGAGCGGCTTACAATCAATTGATTAGCGTGGCCAACAACGAAGTGCTGATGATAGCAGGTGCCAGAAATACCAACTACTCTCCCTCATTCAGCTATGCCCCTGCCACCAGCCATATTTACAGGGTGGCCACAAATACCTGGGTAGAAAGTCCGATGGCCTTGGACGGCAGAATTGGATATGCTGCTGCAAAATGGAGCAATGAAAAAGTGATTGTCACCGGTGGCACAGGCCAAAACGAAGTAGAGTTGTTTACTGCTGCCGTTTCAACCGGAACCAATGCACTTCAAAACAAACTGTTTGTTCAGGTCTACCCAACTCCCAGCATGGGCTTGTTTGCAGTGGAAGTTGACTTTGGTACAAAGGATGTTGCGTTTCAAATTTCAGACCTTCAAGGCAAATCAGTTTCCGTTTCTCAAACCTATGATGGCAGGCTTTGGCAATTTGATATGTCAAATCAACCCAAAGGGATGTATAGAATCGCTGTATTGAAGGAAGGCAAACCAGTTTCCATTCAACCGATTCTCCTTCATTAAAATAAAACGGGCTTAGGTCAATTCGTGCCGAAAAGCTTACTTCTTTTCAAGCTTTTTCAAGGGATTGCCAATGTAAATTCCTTCCTCTGTCACGTTTTTCACAACCACACCGCCCATGCCAATGGTCACGTTGTCGCAAATGGCGATACCTTGTTTTATCGAAGCATTTGTGCCCAGATAAACACATGCACCAAAGTGGCAATTGCCACTTACGTTAGCGGCAGGCGCTGTGGTAAAATAGTCGCCAATCACGCAATCATGGCCTATGGTTGTATGTAGATTCAAATGGGCGTGTTTGCCAATTTTGATATTGCAAGTTAAAATTGTTCCGGCGGTAACAATGCTTCCTTCCCCTATTTCAATCCACTTCGAAATAACTGCACTTGGGTGGATGATGGTGGCAAAGCTGGTGTTGGCAGGAAAGCTTTCTGCCACCTTCTTGCGAGCAAAAGGATCGCCAATGGCTACAATAACCTGATGTTTTGCAAGATCAAATCCAGACTGAGGAATGACTTTAATGCCCATGATTTCAGCCTCTTTAAACTGATCGTCTGATACCATAAAACAAGCTAAATCTTCTATTTTTCCACTTGTATTAGCTACAGCATCGATGAGGCAACAAAGCACTTCTCTGCCAAAACCGCCCGTACCAAAAATGCAAATTTGTTTATCCATGTTGGAATTTTGCTGTTCTGTAAATTTTGCTAAAGCAAAGCATCCTGCTGCAAGGGAATAAAGCCAAAAAAAATGAAGTGGCAAATTTAGCCAAAAAATCAAGAGGAAGATTTTTGATAATTGGACTCGAAAAGCATCAACCCAGCATTTGCACCTTGTTTGAATAGTGTGACACAAAACAAGGCAGTACATGAAAGCCTAAAACCCACAAATTATTTGAAATGCATATTAAACAAACATGAATGTGAAGCTTTTAGAGTCGTGCACTTTGCATCATAAAAAATATACATTTGCAGCCCGCAACAGGAAAGTTCTCAACTACTACCTGATCCGGCACTTGACTATCAACCCATGATGAACTTTTTGGCCGTTATTCCGGCCCGTTTTGCTTCTACCAGACTGGAAGGAAAACCACTGGTAGATATTTGCGGAAAACCCATGATTCAATGGGTTTACGAAAAAGCCTCTGAAATTTTTGATGTGGTGTATGTTGCCACAGACGACACCCGCATCAGCGACTGCGTGAAAGGCTTTGGCGGTAAGTTTGTAATGACAGCCGGCTCGCACGAAAACGGAACCACCCGCTGCCTGGAAGCATGGGAAAAAATTTCTGCCATTGAAAACGACACCTATCAGGTAATCGTGAATGTGCAAGGCGACGAACCCATGGTGCATACAGAAACCTTGCAACACCTGAAATCCTGCTTTGCTGACCCGAAAGCCGAGTTTGCGACTTTGATTTTACCTGTTACAAACCCGGATGATCTGGAAAATGAAAGTGAAGTGTTTGTAACCATCGACAAAAACAAACATGCACTATATTTCAGCCGCTCGGTGATTCCTTATGTGCGTGGCATTCCGAAACGTGAGTGGATTCAACATGCTACCATTTACAAACACATTGGTATTTACGGTTTTACACCCAAAGCCTTACAAGCATTTTGTAACTTAAAACCCAGCAAACTGGAAACCTGCGAACGGCTGGAACAAAACCGCTGGCTCGAAGCTGGCAACAAAGTGAAAACCGCTATCACGTTTTATGACAGCATTCCGGTGGACACACCTGCCGATCTGGAACGAGTTCGGCACATGATGGCTAAGGAACTATTTGGCGCCTAAGCGGCAAAAATCACTAAAATCTTAAGCCGGTTTCTACCAGGGATTTCATGGACGAAGGCAAACGCATATCGGGTTTAACACCGGCAAGAAATTGGGCATAAATTTCAAAACGATCCAGCTCCATGGTTCCCCAGCGCCCGTTCTTGTCGAGCAAGGCCGAAGAAACCAGCGTTAAGCCCAGTTGTATCAAATCTTTATCGGCGAAATTGGCGTGATTCCCTTGCTTGCAGAGCAATTCCAAAGCTTTCTCGGTTTCTTGCACCACAAACTGGTATCCTCTTTCAGCCACCTGAATAAAGGCTTTCATGGCGTCATCTTCTTCTTGATTTCGATTGACAGACGCCATAAATAATGACGTGTATCCATAAGGCACACCAAACTCAGATGGTGAAAACAAGTTGAGTTTAATGCCTTCTCTGGCTGCTAAAGCTGCTTCCCAAGGTTTAAAAATCCAACATACATCACCTTTTGAAGCAATGAATTCATGCCAAAGTTCTAATCTGGCAGGAGAGCGAAATTCAAACTTACCTTCACCGCCATCGAACCGAATCATGGCCTGGAGAATTTCTGTTTCCAACGGCGTTTGGTAAGCCAAATACAATTTGCCATCCAAATCTGCCGGGCGGTTCACTCCGCTTGACTTTAAGGTGGCAAATGCACTCATATCTTGCTGCATGATGGTAGCCACTGCCTGCAAAAGCGGCTTTCCATCTACATCTTGCCCATATTTGAATAAATGCTCGGTAGGGCCAATGCACAAATGGGCTTCACCATCCAGCACTTTTTCTACTGGTTTGGCGCAATAGTTATCTACTTCTACCGAAATCAATTCCAACTCAAGGTCTGCGTTGGCAAACCAGCCCAATTGCTGGGCCACCAAAATACCCGAATGAATGACATTGGGTGTCCAATCAAGCGCAATGCATAACTTTTTCATCCTTAAAATTGAATTTTTAACATCGCCATAATGTTTCTGGGAGCTTGTACAAACACATTGGGACGGGATTCGATCAATGGATTCCCAGTTCCAAATGTGTAATAACGCTGGTTTGTCAAGTTATTCACCATCAATAAAACACTGTGTTGTTTCCAGAAATTGTAGCTTACCTGAGCGTCGACCAAGGTGAAAGCTGGCAGCATAAAATCCTTGTTGTTCGTGAGTTCCACAAACTGGCTACTCACGTGTCTCCCCGAAATTCTGATTTGCAAACCTTTGGCGGGTGCAACCTGAATCCCCAATCTTCCAATCAACTTCGGCGAAAGCACAGCCTCCACGTTGTTGAATAAAATGGCAGTGTCTTTGCCAAACTCTCCGAAATCTGCATCCACAAACTGACGAAATTCCTTGATCCGGGTTTGCATCAGTGTGACATTTCCAAAGAAAGAGACTTGTTTGCTTAAGCGATAATTCAAGTCCAACTCCAGACCTCTTCGGTAACTTTTCTCCACATTTTTTCGAATGGGTACAAACTGAGAGAAGCTGCCAATTCCCTGAATTTCATTTCTAAAATCCATGTAAAACAGGTTGGCTTGACCGGTCAGTTTAGCACCCTTGAATTTTGCTCCTGCCTCAACATTCACCACCGATTCGGGTTTCACGGCATTGACATCCTGCACCAAAAATAGATTTGAACCATCGATATTGACACCGCCATTCAAAATGTCGAAGCGGGTTGGCTCTCGCTGGGTATAGCCAACCGTGGAGTACAAATCCAGGAAATGATTCAGGTTTTGCTGCACACCCACTTTTGGGTTCAAAAACAGCCAATTTCTGGTAGGAATGTTTTCAGCTGGGTCTACAAAATCAGGGTCAGGTGTGAAGGCCAGGCTTACATTCCGCAACTGCACATCGGCAAAAAACCTGGTGCGGGAAAGTGCATAACTCAGTCTGCCAAAAGCTGCAATTTCATGTTTAGTTGTTTGGTCGGTATACACGAACTCTTTGTCGTTGGGCTCAATAAATTCCCAGTTTTTTCGCCTGAAAGTGTAGGCATGAATCCCCGTTTCCAAGCTTAGCTTTCCATCTTCAGAATCGACGTGAAAATTGCTCATCACTCCGTAATGCTGGTTGCGAAGGGGATAATTCCATTGCAAAAAATTGCCTGCTTCATCGTTGAAACCAAAAGGGAACTCCCCTCCTGCTCCACCAAAATAAACCGACGAGCTCACATGCGATTTTGAACTCAAAAATCGGGTGTGGTGAACCTGGGCAAACGACTGCCCGAAATTGTCTCTGTCTTCCTTGAAATTGGTATTGGCTCTCGGATTCTGTTGCGCCAGATCCCAGGGAACAGGAAAATAGGCCAACTGATTTCTGGTTCGGCCAGTGAAAGCAGTGAATTTCACCAGGTCTTTTTCTCCAAAATAGCCTCCTGACAAAAATAAACTGTAGGCCTGAGAGCCGGAATGATCCCGATAACCATCTGTTTGAAAACCTGAAGCTTTGCCATAAAATCCCCAGCGGTTGTTGATAAGCCCGGTGTTATGCTCAAGCGATGAGCGAACCGTTCCAAACGAACCTCCAGCCAATTGCACTTCTGTTCGGGCTACCGAATCGGTGAGACTCATGGACTCGAAGTTGATGGAACCGGCATAAGACGCTGTTCCATTGGTGCTTAGCCCTACGCCTCGCTGCACTTGCATGGATTGGATGCTGTTGGCAAAGTCGGTGAAGTTGGAAAAAAACACACCCTGGTCTATCATGTCGTTGAGCGGCACGCCATTCAAAGTCATGTTGATGCGGCTTTGGTCTATTCCCCTGAGCCGAAATGATCCATAGTTCGAGAACCCGGAACCGGATTCCGAATTGGCAATGATGGAAGGTGCGGTTCGTTCGAGCACAAACAAAGCATCCTGGCCCACAAACTGCTCATCGATCTCAGCCTTGGAAACGGTTTTTTCGGTAACTGCGGCATTTGAGCCCGAGCGAACACCCGAAATCACAACTTCTTCTGTGTTGAAAGGTGATTCGGTAAGCACAACATCGAAGTTGTTCACTTCTGAGGAAATTTCACGCTGAAGGTCCAGCGTTTTGTAACCAGGACGAGAAAAACGAAATATGTAATTGCCGGGCTTGATGTTGACCTGAAACTTTCCTTCAGAATTTGTGACATCGCCTTTGCCTGCCACATAAACGGCCACCAGATTAAGCGCCTGGCCTTCTGAATTTTTCACAAAACCCTTCACAGCTACCTGAGCCATGAGCGATCCGGAAAAAAGAAATACGAGAAATAGAATTGACTTTTGCATGTGTTGCCTGGTTATAGCCACAACACACACGGCAATGCCCAAAATGGGCAGGCGAGTTATCGTCACAAACTTCCCTTCGTCGGTATGATCCGCATCAGGTTCAACGGGTAATGATCTCAGCCCTTTTCAGGACACCCCGGTTTGTTGTGGAATGAGATGCAAAGTAGAATTCAAATTTTTAGAAAATCAAGTATTGGGGAGAATTCCAGTCGGCCTCCGGCCTCCTTCCATTCAACAGGAATGAAATTATAACCGTTGACACAGTTTATTGAATGCTCCCTGGTCAACGTATTTTAGGCATCAGCAACCTGTCACTTTTTACCTTCTACTTTTTACTTTTTACTTTCCCAAACAGATGATTTTGCTCATTTTTAAAGGATTATTAACTTTTAGCCTTTAGACTTGCCATATCTTTGTCCCCAAGAAACCGAGTACAACATGAAAAAAGTGGCCCTTAGGATTGCCGAAAAGCTGAAAAGTGCATTCCTTGACCTGGTGCCCATTGTTGTTGTGGTGTCGTTTTTTCAAATTGTGGTGCTGCAACAGCCTTTTCCCAATCTGGGCAGCATTGTGGTAGGCATGTTGCTGGTCGTGGCCGGACTCATGTTTTTTGTAGAAGGTCTTGAAATTGGTCTTTTTCCCATTGGTGAAAATCTGTCCTATGCCCTTACTCAAAAAGGCAGCATTACCTGGTTGCTCATTTTTGCCTTTACCCTCGGTTTTTCCACCACGGTAGCCGAACCGGCCTTGATAGCCATTGCCAAAGAAGCTGCACGAATTTCTGTAGAATCAAACATTATTCTACCCGCCGATGAGCTACCTTATGCCTTTGGTTTGCGCATGTCGGTAGCGGTTTCGGTAGGTTTAAGCATTGTGGTTGGTGTGGTGCGCATCATAAAAGGTTGGCCCATTTACTACCTAATCATTGGTGGATACATTGTGGTAATGGTGATGACCATTTTTGCTCCGCCTGAAATTATTGGCATTGCTTACGACGCAGGGGGTGTAACTACTTCTACCATCACAGTGCCTTTGGTTACTGCATTGGGTGTTGGATTGGCCACGGTTATTAAAGGTCGAAGTCCGCTCACCGATGGTTTTGGCTTAATTGCATTTGCTTCGCTGATGCCAATGATTTTTGTAATGGGCTATGGCATGATTATATTTTAGCAATATGGATTTGGGCATTTTCGATTTCTTCATCAAACTGGGCAGTGTGTTTTACGACACTGTCAGGGATGTGGCACCCATTGTATTGCTCATTGCATTTTTTCAAATCATTGTACTTCGAAAATCCATTCCTAACCTAAGGAAAGTGTTTCTAGGCATCATATTCGTCATCATTGGGCTAACTTTGTTTTTAATGGGTTTGGAGCAAGCCCTGTTTCCAATAGGCAACATGATGGCGGTGCAGCTGTCTGATGCAGCCTTTGTGAAGGCCAGTTACAGCGGCGAATTGTCCTGGAAATCATACTATTGGATTTACTTATTTGCTGCATTAATTGGCTTTGCCACCACGATAGCCGAACCTTCTCTTATAGCAGTTGCGCTGAAAGCTCGTGAAGTTTCGGGTGGTGCCATTAGCCAATCTACACTAAGACTGGTAGTAGCTTTGGGCGTAGGCTTGTCGCTGGCAGTGGGCACTTTTCGAATTGTGACAGGCACTCCGCTTTACCTTTACATTTTAGTTGGTTATGTGGTGGTGCTTGTTCAAACCATATTTACCCCAAAAGAACTTATTGCGCTTGCATACGACTCTGGCGGAGTCACAACTTCAACTGTCACTGTGCCTATTGTGGCGGCGATAGGCCTTGGACTGGCCAGTGTGGTGCCAGGTAGAAATCCGGCTATAGATGGCTTTGGATTGATAGCCTTTGCCAGTTTGTTTCCCATCATCACCGTATTGGGCTATGCCCAGGTTCTTGACATCATTTCAAAAATTTTAAAATCAAAAAACGATGCAGTTCAAATTGATAATGACCTTGGTGACGCCTGAAATCACCAATCAGGTGATCGACGCTGCCAAAAAAGCCGGAGCAACCGGCGATGTGGTGCTACCCGCCCGGGGAACAGGTTCGAAAGAAGCCAAGTTTTTCGGCATTTCGGTGGAAGACAAAACCGACATCATCTTGTTTGTGGTAGAAGAGCACATTGTGAACCGGGTGATGCAAGCCATCACCACCGATTGCAAACTCCGAGAACCCGGCAAAGGCATTGCCATTGTGCTGAGTGTAGACAAGGTGGTGGGCATGGAATCGCAAATTGAAAAAATTAAAACCCGCTTGAGGGAAGAACAACTTTAACCATCAAAACCATGGCTATCAACAAAACCGCCAAAGACATTGCATCGGATAAACTATTTTACATAGACGGCCTGGCCTCGGCCAAAGATGCCGTGAAGCTGATGCATGAAAAAAACGTGGACTACCTCATCATCGAAAAACGAAACGAGCAGGATGCCAATGGCATTTTGGTAATTTCGGACATCATCAGAGGTGTGGTGATACCCGACCTGACCCTGGAAGAAGTGAGCGTGTACCAACTGATGAGCAAACCTTGCATATCCGTTCCGGCCTCGCTCAATGCCCGCTATGTGCCCCGTTTGCTTGTAAATGCCAAAATTAATGTGGCCCCGGTGGAAGAAAATGGCAAATACATCGGCATGGTGCACCTGCGTGATTTTTTGTTTAATAGCTAAAATCCTCTGTACCTAAATAGCTTATGTCCAACTTTCAACATGAAAGCAAAATGTTCTATTTGGTAATCGACAAAAGCCTCATTCACCCGAACAAAGTAATGTATACTAGCATTTAACCATGCTTGCTTTAGAGCTAGATTTCAAGTGAATTCACTTAAAAAGGCAATGCCAAAAGCAAAAAAAATCCTGCCGCTTGGCAGGATTTTTTTTTATACATTGTAAAGTTGGTAATACTCATCAGCCATTCTGTCTGAGTCGAAGAAGGGCACCACATCGCTCATGCTTCGTTTTACTACCTTAAACCAATCTTCAGGTTTGTCGTAGTACAGGGGTAATACTTCTTTTTCGAGTACGTTAAGAAGGTTTTGACAGTCAACACGGTCAATTTCTTCTATATTAAGCGTATGGTCGGTGATGGGAAGATCAAAAGCATTTTCACCATGTTTTGCAAATTCACAAACCCAGCCGTCTTGTATTGAAAGATTGATAGCACCATTCATAGCAGCCGTCATGCCGCTGGTTCCAGAAGCTTCACGGGTACGTCTAGGCGTATTCAGCCAAATGTCAGCTCCTTTCTTTAATAGGCCAGATAATTCGAGCTCATAGCCAGTCAACACTGCAGCATTGTGCATGTGACGGGTAAAGTGAACCAGGTGGTTAAATACAGAAATAGACCCGTGATCGCCAGGATATGGCTTTCCAGCCCAAATGATTTGCACCTTTTTATCGGTGCTTTGCATCAATTTGTTAAACCGCACAATGTCATGTTTTATCAAGTCAGCTCGTTTGTATTCTGCAAACCTGCGAGCCCATACAATGATGATAGCTTCTGGGTCAAATAATTTACCGGTTTGATCTGCTACCTTTTGAATAAGCCGCTTCTTCAAGTGTTTCTTTCTGCGCTTCAATGCTTCATCATCGCCCGAGGCCAAAGCTTCATCCATAGCCTGATCGATCCAATAGTGCTTATTTTGAGCGTTGGTGATGGCTTTTATTTCGCAAACGTCTGTATAATCTTTCCACATTTCCCTGGCCACTTCACCATGTAATTGCGACACACCATTGGCTACTTTCGACAAACGCAGGGCAACCAGACTATGACTGAAAATTTCGTCGTGCTCGCCGGTAATTTTCCGCACTTCATCCAAAGGCACAGAACCAAAAAAGCTCATTTTTTCCAGCAGGTTGATATTGTGCGTTTCATTGCCAGCTGCTTCCGGTGTGTGTGTAGTAAACACCACCCGTTTTTTCACCTCTTCTACATTGTGGTATTTCGAATATAAATGAAATACCAAAGGCAAGGCGTGCGCCTCGTTCATGTGGAATATTTCTATGTTGGGTTCCAATTGTTCCACCACTTTGGCACCGCCCATGCCCAGCACAATGTTTTGCGCTATTCGGGCTGCAGTGTCAGCATCATACAACCGATGCGTAATGGTTCGGGCAAGGTGATCGTTTTCAGGTATATCGGTGGTGAGAAAATACATAGGACACGTGCCAAAAATTTCCGGCTTCAGGTACAAAGCCTTCACGTACACTTGATGTTTGTTCACATAAATCGGCACCATAATGCCGGTGTCCTCCAGAAACGTGTAGTACTTTTCCTGGAACAAAACATCCATACCGTTGTCGCTTTTTCGCACCTGATCGTAGTAGCCATATTTCCACAAGATGCCTACGCCAATCAGGTTTTGCTTCAGGTCGTAGGCACTGCGCATGTGCGAACCAGCCAGGTAGCCAAGGCCTCCCGAATAGATTTTCAGCGATTGATGAATGGCAAACTCCATGCAGAAGTACGCTGCTTTTTTCTCGTACTTTTCGTTGATCGGGTATGGATGCAGGTTGGATATGTATCCCATAATCTCATTTTCTTTTGTTGAATTTTACAAATATTTAGCAGGAATCAGGTAGTTTGAAACATACTCATTGATTCCATTTTCAAGACTAGTGAAAGGTGTTTCATAGCCAATGCTTTTCAATTTGGCCATGTTGGCTTCCGTGAAATATTGGTATTTGTCACGGATGTCGGCAGGCGTGTCAACAAATTCAATGTTTGGTTCCAGGCCCATGGCTTTAAAGGTGTTGGAGGCTAAATCAAGGAAAGTTCTGGCTTGCCCTGAACCCAAGTTGTAGATACCGGAGTTTTTGCGGTGGTGCATGAGAAAATAGCAAACGTTTACTAAGTCCTTAACATACACAAAGTCTCGCATTTGCTGGCCATCTTTAAATTCTGCCCTGTGAGACCTAAAAAGCTTCATTTTTCCTTCCTTTTTGATATTGTGAAAGGTGTGGAAAATAACAGAAGCCATGCGACCTTTATGGTATTCGTTGGGACCATACACATTGAAAAACTTTAAACCAGCCCAGAAAAAAGGCTTTTTCTCTTGATTCAATGCCCAAACGTCGAACTGTTGCTTCGAGTCGCCATAAGGATTGAGCGGCTTTAGCTTTGGAATTTCTGCTTCATTGTCGTCATAGCCCAATGCACCATCGCCATAGGTGGCTGCAGATGAAGCATATACCAATGGAAGCTGATGATCGACACAAATTTGCCACAATTTTTGCGAATAATGCAGGTTGAGTCTGTCGAAAATGGCCACATCAAACTCTGTGGTGTCGGTTCGGGCACCAATGTGAAATACAAACTCAGTTTCGATATGGTTTTCCAGAAGCCAGTCAAACAAATTATCCCGATGTACCTTGGCTACGATTTGCTTTCCCTCCAGATTTGGAGCTTTGGCAACCGACCCAAAATCATCTACAGCGATAATGTTGTTAAAACCTTCCTGATTGAGCTTTGCAATGAGGCAACTGCCAATAAAACCGGCTGCACCGGTAACTACTATCATGTTGTAATGAAAAATTTGACCTATTTCGGGCGGCAATATTAGTCTTTTTTAAGAGCTAATTTCGAATTGTGAGCATGAAATCCAGGTTGTTGATTGTTGTAATTGTCTTTTCAATTGGTTTATTTAGCTGTGATTCAGATAAATATCAAAGTGAATCTACGCAAGCTGCCTGGCATAAGAAAGATGACATTGGCCAGGAAATAACCTTATCACATGCACCTCGCAGGGTTATGTCTTTTTCACCAGCCTTCACCGAAATTCTGTTTGCTATTTGTGCAGACTCACAAATTGTAGCGATTAGTCCTGTTTGCAACTATCCCGAGGCAGTGAAAAATAAACCTATTGTGTCAAATTATCCTGTTGACCAAGAGGGTGTTTTGAATGTAAAACCAGATCTGGTTTTCACAGAAGTTGGCATAACCCCTGTAGACGTGGCCGAGCAATTGAAATCGCTGGGTATTCCCGTATACTTTCAAAACTATGCATCGGTTACCGATTTGCTAAATAAAATAGACACCATTGGCCATTGGCTTGGACAGGCCAGTCGTTCGAGAAAGCTGACAGATTCCTTGAAATTGGAATTGCACAAGTTTGAAAATGAACCACCTAGAAAAGATACAGCTAAAGTGCTGGTAATCACATGGCATCAGCCCATTTTTGTACATGGGAAAAACACCTTGATGAACGATAAAATCAGGTTGGCCGGAGGCAAAAACGCAGTTGATCAGGTGTTCGACAAAGTGTACCCCGAACTTACCCGGGAATACATATTACATGCAGATCCAGATGTGCTGTTTGGTGGCACGTTTTCGCACATGGATTCCACATTTTTTCACCTTTACCCAGAGTTAAAAAGGGTGAAGGCATATAAAAATAAACATATTTACGCCCTGACCGACGATTTAGCCACCCGACCCAGTCCAAGAGTGATTGAGGCCGTGTGGGAAATAAAAAAACACCTTGATGTATACTACTACCAAACCAAACTGACCAAAGCCAATGGCAAATGATTATAACAAAAACGAAGAAGGCATGAACCAGCTCATGTCGGAGTTGAACAGAGTTACTACATTAGTGAAGCTGGGCGGAGGAGAAAAGAAAATAGAAGCTCAGCACAAAAAAGGAAAACTATCTGCCCGGGAACGTATAGCAAAGCTCATTGATGTTGAAAGCGATTTTATGGAAATCGGAGCCCTTGCCGCTTGGGATATGTATGAAGAAGAAGGTGGTTGCCCTTCTGCTGGCGTAGTGGCTGGCATAGGGCGCATTCACGGTCGCCTGTGCATGATTGTGGCCAACGACGCCACTGTGAAAGCTGGTGCATGGTTTCCCATGACTGCAAAAAAGAACCTGCGGGCTCAGGAAATCTCGATAGAAAATAAGTTGCCCATCATTTACCTGGTCGACAGCGCAGGAATTTACCTTCCGTTGCAATCCGATGTATTTGCTGACAAAGAACATTTCGGGCGAATTTTTAGAAACAACGCCGTGATGAGCAGCATGGGTATTGTGCAAATTGCCGCCATCATGGGTAGTTGCGTTGCTGGTGGTGCCTATTTACCCATCATGAGCGATGAAGCCATGATTGTGGAAGGAACGGGTTCCGTATTTTTAGCTGGTTCATACCTGGTAAAATCTGCCATTGGCGAAGACGTGGACAACGAAACCCTGGGAGGTGCTAGCACACACTGTGAAATATCGGGTGTTACGGACTACAAAATGCCAAACGATACCGTGTGTTTAGAAACCATTCGCAACATCGTCGGCAAGTTAGGCGAAACTCCCAAGGCTGGGTTTAGCCGGATTGAACCGGCATTGCCTAAAGAAAATCCAGAGGAAATCATCAGCATCATGCCAGCTGATCGGGCGAAGCCTTACGACATGCTCGAAATCATCAAACGGATAGTTGACAATTCTGAAATAGATGAATACAAAGCCCTGTATGGCAAATCAATCATTTGTGGTCTGGCAAGAATAGATGGTTGGGCTGTGGGCATTGTGGCCAATCAGCGCAAAATTGTAAAGTCGAAGAAAGGGGAAATGCAGATGGGCGGCGTGATTTACAGCGATTCAGCCGACAAGGCTTCCCGGTTTATCATGAATTGCAATCAGAAAAATATTCCACTGCTGTTTCTAACCGATGTGACTGGCTTTATGGTAGGCAGCCGATCGGAGCATGGGGGCATTATCAAAGATGGAGCCAAAATGGTGAGTGCTGTGTCGAATTCTGTGGTGCCCAAAATCAGCATCATTGTAGGTAATTCTTATGGGGCGGGCAACTATGCCATGTGTGGAAAAGCTTATGATCCTCGGTTTATTTTTGCCTGGCCGACTGCCCAAATTGCGGTAATGAGTGGAAATGCTGCAGCCAATACATTGCTACAAATTCAAGTAGCAAACCTGGAGGCAAAAGGCAAAAAAATTACAGATGAAGACAAGCAGCGATTACTCACGGAAATAACAGATCGGTATTTGAAACAAACCAGCCCTTATTTTGCTGCTTCCCGGCTTTGGGTAGATGGCTTGATTGATCCCTTACATACCCGAAAGCTTGTTTCGATGGGCATTGAGGCTGCCAATCATGCGCCTATTGAAAAACGATTCAATCCGGGAATCATTCAAACATAAAAGAATTAAATCTCCTAAAAATATAACCTATTTCGATTCTATTTTGGCTCCAGAGGAGCCTAAAGTAAATAGCAAAAATCAAAAGTGGCTAAATGAGTGCCAGAGGAGCGACACCTGATTTTTCAGATGAAAGCTTCTACTCTTTCAAACCTAGTCCTCTAAAATGGTGCGTTTTCGCCTTGAAGTCATCAACCTGGAGTGGAGCTTCAGCGATTTGAACACAATGTTGACGAGGTGAGCAAGCAGCAACAACAACCCAATGATGATGAGTGGGGTAATGGTGCTATATTCTTCCATAAACAAGAAGAAATTGTAGAACCCATGCCAAAACGTGGCTATGATGAGGCCCCGCCATCTGAACAAGAGCGAATTTACATCATCAGTATCCATGCCATATTTTGACATGCCTGTGTAAAAGCCCATGGACATGGCTATTGGAATAGACACTGCAATGCCCGTATACATACGCCAAGTATCAGCATATGAATCTTCGGGCAAAAATGCATGAATGAGATTATCGCCAGTGATGAATCCGAGGCCGATCATGGTGGTAAGAATCATGCCCGATAATGGCTCATCAAACTCTTTCTTGCGGTACAAAAAGGCGATGATGACAATGTATTTATTGAACTCATCAACAAAGGCTGTGAAGGTAGCATATCCAATTTTACCAAATAGCGTAGTGACTTCTTGATTGATGCCAAACTCACCTGCTGTAGATTTAATTACAACAGCAGGAATTACTACTAAAATAGAAATCAAGTAGGTCTTAAACATCACTGTTCCGTTTCTCGAATTTAATTTCTTACGAAACAGCCTAATGGCAACTATTGCCAATAGAAAAGCGAGCCCAATAGAAGTGAAGTCTAACATAAATCAGACTGGTAGTGTGTATGTGTTATTGAAGACAAAATTCAGTAAAGGGTGTGTGAAAAAACGATACCTGACGATGCTAATTTTTTCAGTATGGGTTTATACAGCGTACGTTTCGTTGGCAAACATACACCTTTTTCATTGATGTTGCCTTTTAACACTTCAATGGCTGCAATGCCTAAAGGCAAACCTACTGTTTTTGCCATGGCGGTTTCGTGATTGTTCACTCCTTTCACCACCAAACTGGCTGATATATTTTTGTTTTCGCCTAGTTCGTTTTTGAAACCAATTTCATGAAACATAACGATCATGTCTTTGTCATGCTGGGTAAGCTGCCATTTTTTTTCGATGAGTTGCTGCAAAACCTCTGCTGGTACTCCAATGGAATTGTGCTGAAGCGAATTTTGCTCATCAAATAAACCCAGCCAATGCAGCATGGAATCAGAAGTGTCATCCAGTTCTGGAAATATCTTTCGAAAGGCTTTTGGCAAGTTTGTGGTTTGAGGTAAAAAAGTGGCCACGTATTCCGGCCAAGATTTAAATGCAGAAAAATCAATCTTGGTGCTGTCGTCTGTGAGACCAAGTTGCACCAAAACCGACCATGCTTTGCAATAACCTCGTTTTCGCAAGGTTCCCCTAATGATGGTTTTAGCGTCTTGAAGTCCATACGCCTCATCGTACTGTAGCGAATCCCGATTCGGATAGCCTTCTAAGTTCAAGCCCGATCCAGGCATGTCTACAGGCACAGCATGTCGAAATAATTGCTGATAAGGCAACAGTTTGATTTTGCCATTTTCCCTAAATTTAGAAACTCCCTTACCCGCTTGAACCACGTTCCAGGGATTCCACGAAATTTTATAACCCCACGGATTTGTGTCGCTTTCGGGAGCTACCAGCCCACCACACCATGATTTAAAAGTATGAATTTGTCCACCTTGCTCCCGAATATTGTCAAGTATTTCCAGTGCTGACATGTGATCTATTCCAGGATCGAGGCCGCATTCATTCAGCAACAACAGATTTTTTGTGGTTGCTTCGGCATCCAAGGCACGCATCTCTTCACTGATATAACTGGCCGTTACCAAATGTTTTCCGCTGTTCAAACACATGTTGGCTATGCCAACATGCATCGAGGGAGGAAGCAAAGAAATAACCAAATCATGCCTGCTTACCAATTCCAGCAGTTTTTCATGGTCCGACACATTGATCGCCACGCCAGTACCATGATTGAGTGAGGCTGTTTTTTCTAGAATCAACTGTTCAGACTGGTCGGCCACAGTAAACCTGAATCCAAGTTCGCCGCAGTGCTTTTCCAAATATTGAATGAGGACATTCGCCGAACGCCCAGCTCCAAGCAAGAGTAGTGATTTCATGGGCGCAAAGTCAGGGTTTTTCAAAGATTGGACAAGAAAATAATTATCAATTCATTTTCTTGTTCATTTGTGAATCTTAGCGTCTAACAAATATGAAAATTGCAGTTGTGGGTGCCACCGGATTGGTCGGTTCAGAAATATTAAAAGTTTTGTCAGAAAGCAGCTTAGCCCATGCAGAAGTGCTCGCCGTTGCCTCCGAAAAATCGATAGGTAAAACCGTGAGCTACAACGGAAAAAGCATCAACGTCATCAGTTGGCAGGATGCAGTGTCGGCAAAACCCCAGTTTGCCATCTTTTCTGCTGGTGGCGACACATCGCTCGAGTTGGCTCCAAAATTTGCAGCAGCAGGCATCACTGTGATCGACAACAGTTCGGCCTGGCGCATGAACCCGCATCACAAACTGATCGTTCCCGAAATAAATGCCAAAATTCTAACTAAGGAAGATAAAATCATTGCCAACCCAAACTGTTCCACCATTCAAATGGTGTTGGCCTTGCACATGTTGCACAGACATTTTCACTTGAAAAGAATTGTGGTTTCTACCTATCAATCCGTTACTGGAACTGGGGTGAAAGCTGTGCGACAATTGGAAGAGGAGCGCAAAGGAATCACTGACGGTCCAAAAGCTTATCCCTATCCGATCGACCTGAATGTGCTGCCACATATCGACTCTTTTCTCGACAACGGGTACACCAAAGAAGAAATGAAAATGGTGAACGAAACCCGAAAAATTCTGGGAGATAACAGCATTGGCATCACCGCAACCACCGTTCGGGTGCCAGCTATGGGAGGTCATTCAGAATCGGTAAACGTGGAGTTCGATCTGGAGTTCGACATACATCAAATATTTGAAATTTTGGACCATACCCCTGGTGTGGTGGTGATGGACAATCCAGAAAAAAATATTTACCCTATGCCTATTTTGGCCCAGGGAAAAAATGAAGTATTTGTAGGCAGAATTCGCAGGGATGAATCAAAGCCTAAAACCATCAACATGTGGATCGTAGCCGACAACCTGCGAAAAGGAGCAGCTACTAACGCCGTACAAATAGCAGAATACTTAAGCGGCTTAGCATTTTAACAACCATGTTGTTTCAATGGGAAATCTATTGAGGCATTTGTCTGTCCTCATGCATAAACCAAGGTTTAAAATTTACACGTTTGGTTTACAGTTTGTTTAAACCTTCGACTGATAATGCTTTGGCTTTTTAGTTTGGAAGGCTGCCATGGGTTCTGGCACCCAATGATGACGACCGCCAGCCAATTCGTCGTTGAAAGAAACAGGAACATTCCCTGCATCGGAGCGCTCTTTCCACGTCACATGTTGCTTGCCATCGTCTCGCCGATCCATGGTAATGCATTGCTCCACAGGACAAACCAAAGAACATAAATTGCAGCCCACACAATTTTCTTCAATAATGAATGGTGTTCGGTTAGTTGCATCTGTGGGTAAACCAATGGCCTGGTGAGCACCATCTTCACAAGCTGTATAGCACAATTGACAACCAATACATTTTTCTTCATTGATACTGGCCACCACTTTATATTTCAGATTCAGGTCTTCCCAGTGCATCACATTGGGTAATGCTTTTCCTCTAAAATCTTCGATGGTTTCAAAGCCTTTTTCAGCCATATATCGCTCCATACCTTCGACCAAATCCCGAATGATGCCAAAACCATAGTGCATCACTGCTGTACATACCTGAACATTTCCGGCACCTAACAATATAAATTCGACTGCATCACGCCAGGTTTCAATGCCACCAATACCCGAAATGGGTAGATTCACATCCGGGTGCTGCGCACAATTTTTCAACATATTGAGAGCTATGGGTTTCACTGCCGGTCCACAGTAGCCACCATTTGTGCCCTTTCCGTCAACAATAGGATAAGGGGCAAAATTATCGATATCGACACCTACAATACTTTGGATGGTGTTTATTAACGAGATCGCATTTGCCCCACCGTGCTTTGCCGCCAAAGCAGGCCTTGTGATGTCAGAAATATTGGGCGTTAGTTTCACAATTACCGGAATGGTGGCCACTTCCATCACCCACTCTACAATCATTTTCAGCACTTTAGGCTCCTGCCCTACTGCAGAACCCATGCCCCGCTCGCACATCCCGTGTGGACAACCAAAATTTAGCTCAATGCCATCGCTGCCTGCATTTTCAGCATCTTTTACAATCTGATGCCACTCTTCCCGGCTTTCAACCATCAACGAAGCAATGACTGCATGATGAGGGAAACGCTTTTTCACTTCTTCAATTTCCCTTAAATTATCGCTCAGCGGTCGATCTGTAATGAGCTCAATATTGTTAAAACCCATCATGCGGGTATCTCGGTAGTTGACCGAGCCATATCGGCTCGAAACATTCACCACCGGCACACCAAGCGTTTTCCAAACTGCACCTCCCCAGCCTGCATCAAATGCTTTCATGACCTGATAACCGCTGTTGGTTGGAGGAGCGGAAGCGAGCCAAAACGGATTGGGCGACTTGATACCAGCAAAGTTAGACTGAAGTGTAGGCATGGATGATTTGGATTATTGTGGTGAAACAAATGAAAGCTTTGTAAATCGTAGAAGCAAATGAAATTGAGACTATGAATCAATTTCAAGCCGGGAGAAACAAAAAAATGCCCGCAGCAGCGGGCATTTTTTAACTCATCAATGTAAAAGTTATATCTTGAAAAATCGCTGGGCAAGGCATGCACATTCTGACTTGGCGGGGCGGATAAAATACAAGCCTCTTGGCAAATCCATGACAGAAATATTGGCTTCTCTTCTGTGATTGAACACTACAAAACGACTTGAAACAACTTTACCAGTGGCATCTACGATGTCGAAAAACATGCTCTCAACCAGGTCGTTAGCTTTCATTTGTAAATTGTCGGAAGTCTGGGTTGGAAACACTTTGAATTCAAGATTTGAAAACAACCGCTGTCTATTTGAAACCAAAGTAACCTGCACCTGACCCTTCATGTTTGCTCCTGCATGTGGAGCGCAAACGTAATAAATGGTGGTACCTGCTTCCGATTCCTGAATGGTGTAGTTACTAACGCCGGAATTGAAATTAAATCCACCTGCCAGTGGCGTAGAACTGTTTGCATTCCACGTTTGCAAACTCACTTGGGTGGCTGTATGTCCGCCTCCGATATCGAATATAATCACATCACCCGGGGCTGCGGTAACAGAGGCAGGTGAAAACGAAAGCCCACTAGTCGAAATGGTTATTTCAGCCGCTTTGGCCAAACCAACCATTCCAAGAAAGCAGAGCATGAAGTATATTTTTTTCATAAAGTCTGATGTTTTGGATTTTTTCTGATACAAATAAAACGTTAATGCACTCAATTTCAAACTGTGGTGTGACTTTTTTTGCAAATATGTACCGCCGTTTTTTCCACTCGGGTCCATAACCTGATTTTTGCCAACCCAAGTTTACAACTGAATAATCAATTACATTTGCCCCAAACTTATGCCAATGAGTAAAAAAATTGTCCATGTAGGCAATATAGCCTGCGGGTCCGAACAGCTATTTTTAATATCCGGCCCTTGTGTCATCGAAACAGAAAGCATCATGATGCGCACAGCCGAAAAGCTAAAATCGGTTTCAGAAAAATTAAATCTTCCGCTCATTTATAAATCATCATTTCAGAAAGACAACCGCAGTTCTGTAGATTTCTATATGGGCCCCGGTCTGGATGAAGGTTTAAAAATTTTGGAAAAAGTAAAAAAGGAATTTGGCTTCCCATTGCTCACAGATATTCATTATCCTGATCAGGCGAAACCTGCTGCCGAAGTTGTTGATGTGCTGCAAATTCCGGCCTACTTGTGCATGCAAACTACCTTGGTAGTTGAAGCTGCTAAAACTGGTAAGGTCATCAACCTGAAGCATGGACAGTTTCTGGCGCCTGAAAACATGGCCAAGCCTGCCGAAAAAGTGGCCAGCACAGGCAATGAACAGATAATTTTAACTGAAAGAGGCTACACCTTCGGCTACAACGACATGGTGGTAGACCCACGAAGTTTTTACCTGATGGCACAAACAGGCTATCCCGTGGTTTTTGATGTTACCCACTCTATTCGCAAATATGGAATTCCGAGCGCCGACAAACGTGGTGGTGCCCGTGAGTTTTTGGGAGTACTTGGCAGGGCAGGCGTTGCAGCTGGTGTTGATGGTCTTTTTGTTGAGGCACATCCTTGTCCATCTGAAGCCTTGTGCGATGCCGCCAGTCAGCTCGATATGAATCAATTGGAAGAATATTTAAAACCGCTGATCGAACTTCACGCCGTGGAAGTGAAATACAGGGAAAAAGAAACAGCAACCGTTTAACCAAACACACAATCGCTTTAACATGGAATTATATCTCGATTCAGCCGACATCAAAGAAATTAAAGAAGCCTTTAAATTAGGCTTTCTTGCCGGCCTGACCACCACGCCCACGTTCATGCACAAGCATGGCATCACCGACATTGATGGAACGATAGTCGAACTGTCGAAAATAGTGCCCGTGCTGCAAATAGAAGCGCTTGGCAAAACGGCGGACGAAATTGTGAAAGAAGCTTATCGCCAAACAGCCTTAGGCCTTGATAAAAAAACGACTGTGTATAAAATCCCGATTTCGATTGAAGGTGTGAAAGCCTGCAAAAGATTGATTGATGAAGGGTTTTTGGTAAACATTCACCTGGTTTACACCATTCAGCAGGCATATATGGCCATGGCTGCCGGTGCCACTTATGTTTGCCCCTTGGTAGGTCGTCTGCAAGATCAGGGACACGATGCACTTGGACTTGTGCAGCAATGTGTTGAAGCTGTGAATTATTATGGCTACAACACCAAAATCATGTTTTCCTCTGTTCGCAATGTGGAGCATGTGAAAAATGCCATCAATGTGGGCGTTCATACCGTTACAGTACCCTGGAGCATCATGAAACAACTGACTGAAAACCACTTCACCAAATTGGGAACCGATCAGTTTTTTGAGCATACTGCATTGATGACTGTTCGGGTAAAAGACATGATTGGCGATAAAAATCCAACCATCAGCACTGACAAAACAGTAGCTAATTGTCTTGCAACCATGACAGCTGGCGGCTTTGGTGCTGTTACCATTGTGAATGGAGCAGGCGAGCCGATTGGCGTATTTACCGACGGTGACTTCCGCAGGTTGGTAGAAAGCGAAGGAGAAACAGCCATCAGCAAAAAAGTATCAGATTTGGCATTGAAAGTACCCTTTAGTATCGATGCCAATGAACTGCTTATCAATGCTTCAACTTTGCTAAAAGATAAAAAAATTGATTCACTGGTCATCACCGAAAATGGCAAAGCTGTGGGCATGCTCGACGTGCAGGATTTGATGGATCTGGCGTAGGGAAGTAAAAAGTAAAAAGTGAAAGGTAAACAGTAGAAAGTAAAGAAGGCTTCGTTTTGAGAAGCCTTCTTTTTTATGTTAAATTTTAAAACATACTCTTAAGCAAACATTCGATCTGTTACCCGGATCTGAGTTGAATTTCTCTGTTCGATTGTTTTCTACGTTTGCTATTTCAAAAATTTGAACAATTATTGCCTCAATTCCTAAAACAACAATTGTGAAAATCCGCTATTAAGAGAAGTATGACTGAGAAAATTATTCTTCAAAAACTGGTTCAACTGTATGCGTCGATTGGTGGTCTTTTTGTAGCTACGCCAGATGATTTGCAAGCCAGATGCAAATCAACAAAAGCCCTTATTTTTGACTGGGACGGCGTTTTTCATGCAGGGGAGAAAGGATCTGGTGGCGAAAGCACCTTCAATGAAATTGATTCCATGGGAGTAAATTTGCTTCGGTTTGCTTTGTATTTACTCCATGGAGAAATTCCAAAAAGCTACATCGTTACAGGCGAAATGAACCCAACCGCCAGGGCCTATGCCATCAGAGAACATTTCGATGGGGTGTACGTAGGCATCAAAAAGAAGCCCATAGCTGTAACGCATATTTGCGAACAAACTGCGCTTGAAACACATCAAACAGCCTTTTTTTTCGACGATATTCTGGATTTGGAAGTAGCCAAAACTGTTGGAACCCGCTGGATGATTGGCAAAAATGCCTATCCCTTGTTTACTGAATATGTGAAGCAAAATCAGCTGGCTGATTACATTACTGGCAACAGTCCAGGCTCGCATGGTTTGCGGGAAGCCACTGAGTTATTTACGGGTTTGCTTGGCCAATTTGAAAATACACTCGAAAAACGAATTGCCTTCGAAGGTGAATATGAAACCTATTGGAACCTGAGAAACAGCCTGGAAACGCATTTTTTCACCATCAATAACGGGGAGGTGGTTTCTTTCGCTTTCTAGCAAATCATTATAAAGCTAACATATACCATTGCAAAGCAAGGAATAACATGCAATTGCAAGCCAATATCTTGTAGTCTTGTTGATTCAATTTACACTTTTTACAAGAAGTAATTTTTCAAGGTACTGCGAAGCTAAAATGGTTCTGTCAAAATGAGTTTTGGCATATTGGTAGCCAGCTTCGCCATGGGTTTTAATCATGTCTCTATTCTGTAAATACCATGTCACTTTCGCAGCAAAATCTTTGGCATCTTCAGGTTCAACATACAAACCTGCACCTGCCTGTTCAACCAATTCACGACTCACGCCATCTATCGCCATCAGAATGGGTTTTCGGCAGCTCATGTAGTCGAATGTTTTGTTGGAATACACGGTTTTGAAGGTATCCACTTTTTTCAAAATAGAAGTACCAATGTCAGCAGCCAGAATATACTTGAACACTTCTTGCTTGGCCACAGAAGGCAGAAACTGAATGTTTTGAAGTTGTCTTTTTTGCGCTTCTGCCATTAGCCATGCTTTTTGCATGCCATCGCCTACCAGTACAAACAGCACAGGTTCATTACGAAGTAGTTCGGCTGCATCCAGCAACTGCACCAGGTGATTGGCCACACCATGCGCTCCAACATAAGTGATGACCAACTTATCTTCCCAGTTCAACGCTTTTCTATAAGCCTGTGCATCAAAATCCGACAAGGCGGTAGCCATACTGAAATCCGCTGCATTGGGTATGAAAATGATTTTTTCAGGATGAATACCTTTCTTTTCGAGCAAAGCCGTTCTAAATGCAGGCGTTAACACATTGATTAGCGTTGACCTCGCATACACCCATTTTTCAAATCCATAGGCCAATTTTATAATGAACTTATTGGTCAAAATTCCGGTGTCTATAGCCGACTCAGGCCACAAATCCCTGATTTCGAACACAAAGGGCAAGTTCTTAATAAACGAAAGCCAAAGGGCTGTGGCACCTACAAACAAAGGTGGAGAGGTGCACACGATGACATCGAATTTGCCTTTAATTCTAAAAGTGCCAGCCCAAATGCTGGAAAACACAAATGATAAATAACCCCAAAGTCGTCCGGCAAAATTGGTATTGTATGCTTCGGATACATGTGTGCGCACCACTTTCACGCCGTCTTCGTTCACCGACTCATAAAACCATTTTCCTTTCAAGTGGTCTTTTTTCTTTCCTGTCACATAGTTGACCATGCCTGCCAACACAGTTACTTCATGGCCTTGTTGCACCCACATTCTGCTCATTTCATTCCAACGGGTGCCGCCGCCTTCGCCTTTGTCCAGAAAATACTGATGAATCAATAAGATTTTCATGTGAGGCTACAACAAAGTGATTGTGGTTGAAATACTATGTGTTTTCGAACTGACTACGACCTGCGTTGTGGGCTCTTTTACGCCATAATAACCCGAATACCAACCTGATTTTTCCACAGGTTGCAAAGGATTTAGATAATCGTCTTCTGCAGTGAAAACCAAGTTCGACCTAAAGTCAGGATGCGGATTCCAGATTTGGTGAATGGGCAAATGAGCAGGCGCATTTTCAAGTGTATCTTCAATGTGCCAACGATGGATTTTCTTCCATTTTGTCACTTTTCGGGTATGAACAATGCCAGGCTGCACATGGGCAAATGCTGCAATACTGCCTTCAAATATCCAAACTTCATCCGTTTCGGAAACATGGGTTTTCAGCACTTGATTCCACTTGAGCCACACAAATCTCGGTCCCTTTTGCATTTGATCGAAATCGCCAAGCATTACGGTGTTGTGGCCTGCGGTACCAGCAAAGAATCGGGTGAGTTCAGGCGCAGTGTTGTATTTATAAGATCCGGCATCCCGCAAGATGTTATGTCCATTTGCCCAGATATCCAGGTGCAGGTTGTCAGCTTGCGCAGGACGATCCTTGTAGCCAGCGCATCGCAAAAAAGTAAAAGAGTCAGTTTCTTTAAACCAATAAAAACCACCTAAACCAAATGATTTACTTCCCAATGCATTCCAATTGGCAACCCCCTCAGCCTGCAAGCCAAACCATGAGGCTGCCTCAATATTTGAATCACTTGTAAAAACATGCTGTCCATACAATGCCACATGCAATGCATTGAGCTGCGGTCGGTAGTCCCGATAATCCTGGTCTGCAAACCGGAAAAACAAAGCCCCATCATTGCTGCCGTAGTTGGGCACATGGCCATCCGATTCATTGACACAGTCGAGCAAAAATCCAAGGGTTTGAAAACACCTAGACATGAATGTTTCTGAAAATCCTTCTCCTGCTTTTCTGGCTGCCGACAAAGCCAACGTAAGCAATTGAACCACCACCCGGTGATAATTCATGCTCCATTGCAAATACGTGCCATCCGCATAAATCTGGTAAGCAACTTCTTCTTCCAGCCAGGCTTTCCCTTGCTTTTTCCATAGCGAAGATTCCGGAAAAAACGGATACCACAACCCAGCCAAATACAGCATGAGTGTTTCGGTGATGGCGTGGTTATTCCTTACGGCAATTCGTGAAAAATCAATATTGTCGAACACATGCTTCAGCTGCCAATAGATATGGTGCATGAAAATGGAAAACCGGGCTTCGGTGAGGGCGGGATGATTTTTGAAATAATGCATTGCAAACGTCCAATGCATCACTCTTAGTGAAATTTCCTGGCTGCACCTGTAGTTTGCGCCACAATTGATGGGATTGGCCTCGATGAAACTTTCCATGTGGACAAAAATTTCCTCGGCTGTATCTTCTCCCATGTGGTGATGCCAGCGAATGAGATCTGAAACGAATCCAAACCTTGCCCTTTCCCACAAATACTTGATATCTCCTGCTTCTACTGAAAAATCTTGAATTTGAGTCCAGTGCAAGTTGTTGTCGTATTGAAAGCCAGATTCAGGATGTGTATGCCAATCAGGACTTGGGCCCAGATCAAGTTCAAATGCATTGAAAAAAACAAAAACACCCTGACGCAATTGATTGATGCGGTGTGCTAATTGCTGTGTTGTATTTTTGGCAACACCAATTGTATCAGTTGGTTGTATCATCCAAGGCAGATCTAAGCTTCGCCATTGCTCCAGGCTCACAAACTCCTGATCAGAAGGATTGATGGGGAATTTGGCACTATGCAATCCCAATACACGACTGGCCTCATACTTTGCCCTGAAGAGCAAATACCTGGGGCCCATGTTTTGTAAAATTTCACTGTAAAGTTTAAGTCGTGAAAGCAAATTCAGCGTGTTTTGAGAGTTCAAAAGTACCACAAATGCGGAAAGAGGTTTTATGGAAATGAATATTGCTCATCTTTGCAGCAAAAGCCCCCAACCTGATTCAGGCACTTTTTTAATATGTCCCAAGTAAGTTTGTTTGCCATCAGCCCTTTAGATGGCCGCTATTTTTCGAAAGTTGAGCCTCTCAGAAGTTACTTCTCTGAGCTCGCCTTGTTCAAGTATAGGCTCAAGGTAGAAGTAGAATATTTCATCTTGCTGTGCGAGTGGGGTCTTCAGGAATTACCAACTTTAAGTCAGGCTCAACAAGATGCTTTGCGATACCTTTATTTGAACTTCGATTTACAGGCTGCAGAAAGCATCAAGGAAATAGAAAAAGTGACCAACCACGATGTAAAGGCACTTGAATACTACCTGAAAGCACAACTTGAAAAGCAAGGCCTAGGTCAATGGAAAGAGTTTGTGCATTTTGGGCTCACCTCGCAAGATGTCAACAATACTGCTGTTCCACTGCTCATCAAGGATGCCTACCAGCAGAAATTGCAGCCTGTTTTTCATCTTGTTGTCGATGAGCTGAAATCAAAGGCTAAAGATTGGGCAAACATTCCAATGCTGGCTCGCACACATGGACAAGCAGCAAGCCCTACCAGATTAGGCAAAGAGCTCATGGTTTTTGTGGAACGTATTGAAAATCAACTGGAAGAATTAAGTAAACTGGAATTGACAGGAAAATTTGGCGGCGCAACTGGAAATTTCAATGCCCACCATTTTGCCTATCCTGAAGTAGACTGGATTCACTTCGGCAACGAATTTGTAAAAAAACTGGGCTTGAAAAGAAACCAATACACGACACAAATAGATCATTACGACAGCTTAGCTTGTTTGTTCGATGGACTTCGGCGAATCAACATCATCATGCTCGATGCATGCAGGGATATTTGGCAGTATATATCCATGTCGTACTTCATTCAAAAAACAGTCGAGGGCGAAGTGGGTTCTTCAGCCATGCCCCACAAAGTAAATCCCATTGACTTTGAAAATGCAGAAGGCAATTTGGGCATTGCCAATGCACTATTTGGGCATTTTTCTGAAAAGCTTCCTATATCCAGGTTGCAGCGTGATTTGAGCGACAGCACAGTACTTCGGAACGTGGGTGTTCCTTTTGCCCACACCTATTTAGCCGCAGATAGCTTTTTAAAAGGACTTAGTAAACTGGAAATAAACGCAGAAGCCATCAGAAACGATTTGCTTGACCAGCAGGTGGTTGTGGTGGAAGGCATTCAAACTTTGTTGAGAAGAATTGGTTATCCCGAACCCTATGAAGCCCTCAAACAACTGTCGAGAGGAAAAAAGCAAATAGGTTTGCCCGACATTCACGCTTTCATCAACCAACTGGAAGTTAGCTCCGAGATTAAACAAAGGCTGCTAAGTTTGACCGCCGAAAACTATACAGGCATTTCATTTTAAATTACTATTCCGCTTCAAATGCTCGAAATTAAATCATTCACTTTCAATGCCTTTCAAGAGAATACCTATGTGATTTTCAACGAAGGTAAAGATGGAATTGTGATAGACCCAGGCTGCTACGATCTACTTGAAACCGACGAAATTGACCGCTTCATCAAAGAAAAAAACATCAACATCACGTTACTTGTCAATACCCATTGCCACGTAGATCATGTGTTGGGCAACAACCATATAGGCACAAAATACAAAGTACCGCTGGCCATCCACAAAATTGATTTAGATACACTGCGTTCGGTTAAAGCCTACGCCCCTGCTTATGGTTTTCATTTCTACAGCGAGTATGAACCTTCTCAATTTTTAGAAGAAGGTGACGAAATAGAACTCAATGGAGAAACAATCAAGATTTTATTTGTACCCGGGCATGCACCTGGGCACATAGCCTTGCTTTATGAAAAAGGAAAATATGTGGTGGCTGGAGACACCCTCTTCAGACAAAGTATTGGCAGAACGGATTTGCCTGGTGGAGATTATATCACCCTGATCGATTCCATCAGAACCAAGCTTTTCTGCCTGAAAGATGGCACCACGGTGTATTGCGGACACGGCCCTTCAACCACCATTGGTTACGAAAAACTACACAACTCCTTTCTGCAGGATTGATTATTGCTGCCTGTGTTTAAGCTTTCACAATGTGTTTACGCCTATTCAATTTGGCAACCTGAAGCGACTTGTGTTTGTCGTCGGAATTAAGTTTTTTCACTTGAGACCTGGCTGTTCTGAATTGCAGATAATCGAGAATCAACAAAGTAACCTGACAAGTAAACGTGAGAATGCTCCAAGGCAATCCTTTTCGGATTGTACCCCTGGTATTCGAAATTTTGCCTCTCTTGTTCATAATACTTCATTTTAATTTTAGTTCGGGTCTCGAATTTTGTTGCTGTAAAAATACCCATATTCCACCATTGGGGCTTGCGTAGTTTTACTAGTCTTGTACTGGTAATATGCGCAATTGGCATCGATAATATCTCCACATTCAAAGATCAAATTGAGCCACTTACAACAAGGCATTCAGCTCAGTCACTCAAAAAAAATGGTTCAATTTGATTGGCTTTTGCTTGTTTTGACCATCAAATACACAGCTCAAAACAATGAATGAAGCACAAAAAGGGATTCAAGCATTACTGATATGCATCATTTGCACAGTTGAGGCTTTGGCTCAAGGTGGTAAAATCACACTTGTCAATCCAACCAATCACCAACGAACCGACCAACCCTTTGTGGTGAAAAGAGTAGACTGGGAGCAAAACTTCAACCCGATTCCTGATGGTCATGTGCCTACCATCAAGGCTGGCAAGCAGGGTTTTCTTTCCCTTCAATTGGACGATTTGGATGGCGATGGCAAATGGGACGAAATTGCCTTTCTGGCAAACCTAAAGCCAAATGAAGTGCTGATGGCAAAGGTTAAATATGTGAAAGAAAAAAAAGCGCCAAAATATGTGAAAAGAGCCAACGTGAGGCTGGGCGTGAGTTTTCAAAAAAATGGAATCTACGAAACGGTAAAGTCAGAAATGAGACCAGCAGATTGGACACCACAGGCGCAACCGCCTCGCTACCAAATGGAAGGCCCTGGCTGGGAAAACGACAAAGTTGCTTTTAGAAACTACTTCGACAGCCGAAACGGCATGGATATTTTTGGCAAATTGGTTTCACGCATGCGGCTTGATTCAATCGGTTGGAATGAAGATTACCACAAACTTCAACCCTGGGGAATGGATATTTTAAAAGTAGGTACTTCACTCGGTGCAGGCGCCGTGGCGGTTGAGGAATATGGCAGGTTGTTGCCCTTAGAAAAAACGGCGACAGCTAAATATGAGTCGATTGCAACCGGGCCGGTGCGAGGTATTTTGAAACTTACTTACCAGGATTGGGAAGCTGGTGCTAGCAAATACAATCTTTCGCTCACCATCAGCATCTGGGCTGGGAAATATTGGTATCAAAACGATGTGATGCTTAGCGGTTTCACGGGTATACGGCAAATGGCCTCGGGTGTGGTAAACCTAAAAAACAACCAAGGTGCCACCAACAAAACCATTGGTACTGACATGACAGCCATCATTACCCATGCTAAGCAAAGCGAAAACGACGACTTATTGGGCATGGCTTTGCTTGTTCCGTTCAACAACTTCAAAGGCTTTGCCGAGGCACCCAAAGCAGGCGAACCCATAACGGCAACCTATATTTCAAAATTTGAAGTGAAGCCCGGTGTGCCTTCGTCTTACTACTTCCTTTCAGGTTGGGAGAAAAGTGATTCCCGATTTGCATCACAGGCCACTTTTGAAAAATTTGTAATTGAAGAGGCAGAAAAAATTGCAAAACCTGCCCAGCTTTCGTTCATCAAAAAATAACAACATCCATTGAAACCAACATTGAATAAGCTTTTTACCACCTGTCTGATGGCAGGTATCTTCTGGTGTCAACAAACCGTTGCCCAGCCCAAATTAGCCAATGGCTACCTCGGAAAAAGTAAATTGTATTATGGTGCCGCATATTATCCAGAAGCCTGGCCCATGGCCGAAGTGGACAAAGACATTGTGCGCATGAAGGAGTTGAACATGAATGTGATGCGAATTGCAGAGTTCGCCTGGAGCACCATGGAGCCCGAAGAAGGCAAATACAACTTCAAATGGCTGCACGAAGTGATTGAAAAATTGAACAAAAACGGCATCGACGTGGTGATTTGTACCCCAACAGCAACCCCGCCCGCCTGGATGTTTGAAAAATACCCTTCCATAGCCCGACTCAATGAAAATGGAGATACCAAGTACCATGGCGGTCGGCGAGATTGCAGCTACAGCAGTAAAATCTGGCGGGAAAAAAGTGTACAGATTACGGAAGCGATGGCTAAGGAATTCGGCAAAAAACCGGGTGTAATTGGCTGGCAAACAGACAACGAATTCAACTGGGCACCCGATTATTCGGATGAAACAAAAGGCCGATGGCATGCCTGGCTTAAGAAAAAATATGGCAACATCGACAACATCAACAAACTGTGGAACACTGCACTTTGGAGCCAGACTTACAACTACATCGAGCAAATACCAATGCCAAAAAACGTGCGGCACGATGCCAAAGATGGCGTGTGGCACCACCCCAGTTTGCTGTATGCCTGGTACAATTTTACCAACGACGAAATTCGTGACTACCAACTGCTGCAAATTGCCGCCATTAAAAAATACTCCGATTTGCCCATCACCCACGACAGCATGCCGGGTCAACTGGTGGATTATGAAAAAGTGCTAACCGACTGCGACTTTGCCTCAGTAAACTGCTACCACACCTATACCGTTTACAACATGGTGGCCACCAACTACGACCGCATGCGGGGATATAATAAAGGAATGCACTGGCTATTTGAAACGGCACCAAACTGGAGCGGCGGTGACAGAACTTGGTTCAACCACGAACCACTCGGAAGTGAGCGAGCTGCCATTTGGATGAACCACGCTTTGGGTGGACAAGGTTCAATGTTCTGGCTTTGGAGACAACATGTAGCAGGACAGGAAATGGTGCACGGTTCTTTAATTTCTGCTTGGGGCAAACCGGTAGCCAATTTTGAAACATTGAAAAAACTGGGTGCAGAGCTGAAAAAGTCGTCTGATTTTTTGATGGATGCACAAGTGAAAAAAGCGAAAATAGCCATCACCTACAGCCATCAGGCTACATACGGATTAGATATTGAGCCTAGTGTAGGCGGATTGAAGTATTATCAGGATTTAACAAAAAAGTTTTACGTCCCTATTTTCGACCAATATCTGCTGCGTGATTTTATCAATCAAAGCTATGACCTCAGTGCCTACAAAATGCTTGTGATTCCTATGTTGCCCAACATGAGCAATGATTTTAAAACCCGTTTAAAAGCCTGGGTCGAAAAAGGAGGTATAGCTTTGATTGGCCCCATGTCGGGTTACCGAAATGAGGAATGGGCAGGTCACAGCGAAGGTGCCTGGGGAGACCTGGAAAAGTGGATGGGCTGCACGGTGGAAGAACGTGTACCGCTTACTTCAAAACCATTTGACCCGGATATTTTCATAGACCTGAACTGGGCCAGTGCTGGCATGGCAGACGAACATGTAGATTTGTGGACAGAATCGTTGGGCAATGTGAAAGGCAAAGTGTTGGCTACTTACAAAAACGGACTGCTCGCCGGAAAACCTGCCATTGCTGAAAATGCTGTTGGCAAAGGCAAAGTGGTAGTTTTGGGCACCTATCCAGGTGTAGTCTCGTTCGGCAAATTGGTGAAGCAGTATGCCGACCAAACTGGTGTAAAAGCAGAGGCGACCGGAGATCCCGGCATGGTGGTCACTTCACGGGTTGGGGCAAAAGGAGCAGGCTCTGTTGTGGTAAACATTACCGACAAAGCCAAAACCATTGACTTACCTTTCGACAAATACACCAATATATTAACCGACAAACCGGTGAATGGCAAAAGCCTCACCGTCCCACCTTTCGAAGTTTTGGTTTTAAAGAAATAAACATGCACAGTAAGAGCCTCTTTTTCATTCTGTTTGTTCTCGTTTCCACGTTTTGCCTGGGTCAAAATCCGGGATTTCAAGAAAAGAAGAAAATTATTGATGTGCTGTCAGGGCAACAAAAAGCCTGGAACGAAGGCAATTTAGATGGTTTTCTGGCTTCTTATTGGAACTCAGATACCCTGAGAATGGTAACGCCCAAAGGGGTGACTTACGGTTGGGACAAAATCAAACAAAACTATCTGAAAGGATATCCAGACAAAGCAGCCATGGGCGAGCTGGAATTTGAAATAGTGAACGTGGACCTGATCAACGACTTACATGCCATTGTAGCCGGCAAATGGGTGGTGAAACAAGACAAAAAGTTTAAAGGAGGCTACTTTTCGCTCGTCATGAAAAAGATGAAAGGCAAGTGGTTGATTATTGCGGATCATACGAGTTGATTTTGGGTGTTTTTAAACACATAGGGACATAGTTGAAGGTAACCAGCCCTGAAAGGCAGCTGTATCTTTATAATGGGGGAAGCCCTATGCTTTTAAAAGCTGTGTTTAGCTCCATCTGCAAGTGCTATCGGCAATACCAGTATTGTTGTGTTGGATTTATCCGATGAATTGAATCAAGCCAGAAGTTGTTTTTCGACAGCAATGTTTGGATTGATGGCCAGCAAGGCTGTGATCAGCTGATGTTTTTCTTTAGGAGAAATAAGCACTTCGTCGAACTTGTTGAATGCAATTGAAATACGATCGAATGAAGCAGCCGGCGATGCCAGTATGCTGTCGCTTTTCGAAATTTTTCTGATCGAGGCTACTTCAATGGTTCGGTTATAGAGTAGTCCGCATTTGATGTGCAAATCCGAACCTTCCAGCGTGTATGATGTGTTGAAAAACATTTGCCCTAAAAACAAACCTGTAAATACCATAACGCCTACTCCTAACCACGCTTGATCTATTACCATTAATACAATGATTACTCCAAAAACCAAAGCAATGATGGCCACAAGCACCATGCTAATTGAAGATGAATATTTAGTTTTCATTGCTGATTGTGTTTGAAAAAAGCTTTATTACTATTCATTCACGCTGCTAATTCCAATTTTAAAACCTCGGTACAACGGGCTTGTTCTGCATGATGTCTTCAATTTTCTGCATCACCTCGTCGGTGAGCAAAGCCTGTACTTCTATGCTTCCCAGGTTGTCGAGCAGTTGCGATTCTTTGCTCGAACCGAGAATAACAGTGCTCACGTTTTTGTTTTTCAAACACCAGGCCAGCGACAACCGGGTAACGCTGGTGCCTATTTCGTCGGCCAAAGTCATGAGTTGTTTCACTTTCCCATTTCTTTGCATGGCCACAGCACCCACCAGACGATCTGCCAGCCAACCCAAATCTTTGTGCGATGCTGCTCTGCTATCTTCCGGTGCTTTTCCATCAATATACTTACCCGTAAGTAAGCCAGAGGCTAACGGCGACCAAATGGTAGTGCCCATGCCTATGCCATCATATAATTTATGGTACTCTTTTTCGAACCGTTCACGATGAAACAGATTGTATTGCGGTTGTTCCATTGTGGGTGGAATGAGCCCAAATTCACGGGCGCAGCTGTAGGCCTCCTGGATTTCCTGAGCACTCCACTCCGACGTGCCCCAATAAAGAATTTTGCCTTGCCAAATTAGTTCCGTCATCGCCCGAACTGTTTCTTCTACCGGCGTGTCGATGTCGGGTCTGTGGCAGAAAAACAGGTCGAGATAATCTACTTGAAGCCTTTTAAGGGCAGCATGGCAGGCTTCCATCACGTGTTTTCGGCTAAGACCCTTTTGATTTGGTTTATCACCTCCCCAAAACACCTTGCTGCTTACCACAAACGAATCACGACTCCAGCCTGTGCGACTCAAAATGTTGCCCATCACAATTTCAGACTTACCTGCTGCATATTGTTCGGCATTGTCGAAAAAGTTGATGCCTTGGTCATAGGCCAGATGCATGAGTTTTTCTGCCTGCTGTTCGCTGATTTGGTTGCCAAAAGTGAGCCACGATCCAAAACTCAATGCGCTCACCTGCAAACCCGATTTCCCTAATCTTCTGTATTCCATTTTTTGAAACAATTATCTGGGGGCAAATATGATTCATTGGTTCAATACCTGCCAGTACAATTTTGGATTCTCCAACCACTGCCACTAGCCTTCTTTATTCCAAGTTGCAAATCTGCACGTTAAGATATTTAGCTATATACCTAAAATCACTACTGTCCAACAAAAATTAGCATACGCCCGGCCATCATTGATAGGGTTAAATAGAGGGCATTTTTCTTGTGGTTTTCGTTTTCAGATTCAAATTGTATTAAACAAGGAAAGCTGTGCTG
>Ga0247832_1001657_pt1 | contig 37791 bp, 32 predicted proteins | sample LaCruzMarch2015__10_FD_192407 | JGI IMG/M metagenome (GOLD analysis project Ga0247832, IMG submission 192407) | Freshwater microbial communities from meromictic Lake La Cruz, Castile-La Mancha, Spain - LaCruzMarch2015_4m | ecosystem: Environmental > Aquatic > Freshwater > Lake | place: Spain... | reverse complement strand
CGGTCCTAGAAATCCTGATGCCACATATCTACTAGAACTAAATCGTGTGTTTATACAACGTGAAACCACAGAGTTCATACAAAATCAGATCACCAACAACATCGCACCATTCACTTCAGCTTTTGTCTATGATGACTTCAAGTGCGAAAGAGATGTGGGATTTGTTGTTGATGCACTGATTTATGATCTAAGACACGGCGGTAATGTTAAAATCAGAGGAGCAGCCAATGCTCTCATAGGTGGACTCAGCGCAGAAGAAACAGAAGCTTATCCAGGACTTGCTGTAGAATCAGACGAATCTATCGCAGCCTATAACTACATGGTCACTGTGCTTGAAGATGTGCTGGCACAGACAGCTCCAGCAGTGAATTATCAGACTCTGAACGGTGACAATTCAACTGCTACAGTAGCGCAGTATTTCAATGCAGATCTCACAGCAGAATCAGGAGCCTATACCACAGCAGCTGGATTAGTTGAAGTGATTACTGACGCAATCACTGCTCGTGCAGCAGCGGTAACCGCTCCACAGATTGCAGCAGCATTGGCCAGTGTGCCAGCTCGCGTAAGTCCTAACAATCTTATCCGCATAGCTACTGGTCAGTACAGAGAAACACTGCCGATTATTGTTCCAGAACAGACCTGTGTGATTGGAGACGAATTAAGATCCACAAATGCTGGTCCCGCAGGCAGCTTGACTAACCTTTCGGATGTCAAATACTCAATGGGTGCTCTGTCAAGACTAGAAACTGTAGTCGGCCAGATTATCGCCGGCACCAATGTCACAGAAAGCGCAGGAAATACAGAAGTACAAAGTTCAGTATTTCCATATGCCAGCGCAGATGAACAAGCAGATATCACACAGCTGGTTAGAGTCATACAACATCAAATTGACTACCGTGTCAGTGCCACACACATGGTATCAAACGCAGACCCTACAGGATATAACAGTGCATATCTCGTAGGCTACGGTGATGCAAGAACACTTATAAAAGAAAACAAAGAATTTATCAAAGCAGAAATCATCGCTTACATCACGGTGAACTATCCTGCGGTGAAATATTCTAAAACCATATGCAAAAGAGACACAGGATTTATCGTCGATGCAATGGTCTATGATTTAACCTATGGCGGATTTACCCAGACACTGAATGCAGGATTGGCCTATTTTGACGGCACTACAGGACTGGAAATTGATGCATCGGAAGTTACTGCTACTGTGGCAGCTTATGGTAGATTAAAAACTGTGATGCAACAGATTGCTGCCAACACCGCAGTGACAAAATCCACAGGCAATGCTGCTACTCAATTCACCGATGCTACCAACCTCACAGGTGGTGCAGCAGCCAGCGCATTCATCGGCGCCAACATTGATAACATCACCAACCTGTTGGCAGGTGACTCAACAGCAGCCACACCTCCCATAGTCACGGTGACTTCAATCACAGGCACCAATACTTTTGTTACAGCTGGCCACAGCCTCGAAGAAGGAGACTTGGTAGTTCCTATAGAAACACAGAATGGACTGACAGCTGGTACACGTTATTATGTTTCCGCTACAGGTCTAACTGCTACTGAATTTAGAGTAGCTACCTATTACGCTGGCGGCACACAATCAGGATTTACCAACGGTTCAGGATTGACCTTGGTGATGACCTATGAAGATCGTCCAGTGGCTACTAATGCAGTGACTACTACTACATCCCTGCGAAATGCTTTTATAACATTACAACAACAGGTAAGCACCATTGTTACAGCAATGACTGCGTATATCGCTGCTAATTTTCCAACATTGGTCTATGACTCTGCTAAATGCGAACGTGATGCTAAGATCATACTAGATGCAGTAGGCTATGACTTCATGTTCAATGCCAACGGGCAAACTAGAAACGCTGCATTGGCCTATCTAAGAGCCAGCTCATCGGATGTGTATAGTCTAGGACAGAAGGCAGCCACAAGAGCAGCTTTCACTTTTGTTAAAACACAGGCTCTAGCCAACGTAGGCGGAGATACCACTGCACAGGCTCGCATTGAAACACTAATGACACTGTTGGACGACATCATTTATGGTGCTACCAATGAAGGCAGTCGTTGTGCCACAGGCAACAGAATGGTTGACTACGCAGTTCTGCAGTTAGAAAGAAACAGAGACTATATTGTAGCAGAAATTGATGCCTATATAGATTCTACATATACTACTACTGTGACCAACGTCACAGCAACTACAGATGTACTCACTTGTTCTAGCACAGCTTGGATGCAGCGTAATGCAGCTATTAGATTCACAGGTACTGTATTTGGTGGCATCAGCACAGGAACCACCTACTACATACAGAACGTAGTTAGTGCAACCGCATTTAAGATCGCCACCACTAGAGATTCAAACACAGCATTAGATATTGCATCTAATGCTGCAGGATCTATGACCGTGAGCTTGTATTACAGCAGTACAGCATGTCTACGAGATGTTGGTACCTATATTGATGCATTAAAATACGATTTGAAATATCCAGGCAACTACAAATCAAGATATGCTGCTAGATACTATGGCAACAGTGTGGTAGGCAGCCTAGAAGAAGACATGTACTATCTACGTGACGGTACTGGGGTTAGAGATCAAACTCTACAAGGACTTACTGGCGATCTACTTGCACCTAATGAATTTGGTACTTCAAGGGTTTCAGCCGGAGCCTATTGCTCCTTAGATCCAGGTTGGGGTCCAGAAGATTATCGAGTATGGATCAACACTCGTTCACCGTATGTACAGGGAGTGACCACACTGGGTACAGCAGCTATTGGACAGAAAATAGATGGCGCATTGCACAATGGAGGTAATGATTCGATTGTTTCTAATGACTTCACGCAGGTTATATCAGACGGTATTGGAGCTTGGATCACCAACAACGGTCGTGCAGAACTGGTATCAGTATTCTCATATTATGCACACATTGCATATCTTGCAGAAAACGGCGGCAGAATACGTGGTACCAACGGCAACAACTCTTATGGTGATTTTGGATCTGTGGCAGAAGGATTTGATGCTACAGAAATCCCAGACACAGGAGTGGTAGACAATCGACTGAGTTTTGAAGCTGTGATAGATAGAATCATATCAACTGGTTCCTCCCTCATACAAGTTGAATATCAAAACGCAGGTATAGACTACACAGAAGTGACCTACACAATCACAGGAGGCGGCACCGGAGCTGTGGTTATCGCTGATGAATTCCGCGATGAGGCTGTATATGAAGTAAGAATGTTAGATCTTATCGACGACAGCACTAATGCAGAAGAAGCTCAAGGTAACCTCGGTGGGTTTGGTTATATAACCAATTCAAACACCGCACAGGGTGGTACATCAACATCAGTAACCATAGCTGCCACAGACGGAGAAATCAGCACTGCTTACATAGGCATGAAGATAGTGTTAACTGGTGGCGCAGGTGTTGGACAGTTTGGTATCATCAACACCTATAACTCCGGTACTAAAGTGGCAGGCTTAGTAAAAGAATCTGACGGTACAGCAGGATTTGATCACATGATTGCAGGCACTGGTATAGTAACACCAGATGCTTCATCAACATATATCATTGAACCCACAGTCACATTCGCAGCACCGGGATATACTAGCACAGCTAGTACACTGCCAACTTCAGGAGACTGGGTTGCAGTGAAATACGGTGAAACCGCAGCAGTATACGCATCGGTCACCGGCACCTACAGTGGTGCAGGTGTTGGTGCTACATTTACTGTGATACGCAACGGATGGAAATATACACCTTCCTTACAGGCGGCAGGTACAGGATATGTGAGATTACAAACCATTACCATATTAGGAACCAGTCTCGGCGGATTAAGCACAGCCAACGACCTAGTGATAACTATCACTGCGGTCAATGTTGCAACTGGTGCTATTTTAGAATTTGATCACGCAGGATACGGCATAGGTGGTAGATATGTAGCTCTACGTGGTGCTAGCACAGTTGGTGCAACATCCGAAGATGGAGTTTTGTGGACCACTAGAACCAGCTTGATGCCCAGTGCGGCAACCTGGTCATCAATGGCTGCAGGCCTGTTTGACGACGGATCCACAGTGGGCAAGGTCAGCAAATTTGTAGCAGTGGCTGGTGTCGCTGCCAACACCACCGGAGCATACAGTTCGGATGGTATCACTTGGTCAGCAACCAGCATGCAGACTTCTGCGGTATGGGTTGATGTAGCGTTTGGTGCTCAAAAATTCGTAACTGTTAGTAGTGATGTAACCACAGTGAGAATCAGCAATGACGGCGAAAACTGGGATCAAACTGGAACATTGACCACTACTGGATTTACAGCTATTGCCTACGGTAAAAACCGATTTGTTGCTATAAAGAGAGGCACCTCAGTGGCCAATTATGCAACTTCGACCACAGTCACAGGCACATGGACTGCAAGTGCATTGCCAAGTTCGTCAAACTGGGAGAGCATAGCCTACGGTAACAACAGATTTGTTGCTATTTCAAACACCAACGGCGCAATTGCAGCTTATAGTTTTGACGGGATAACTTGGGCAGCAAGTACATTACCAGCCACAGCAGATTGGTACAAAGTCACATATGGACAGGGAGTATTCCTTGCTGTTAGCGAATCCACAGTGGCAGCAACATCACCAGATGGCGTTACTTGGACTCTAAGAGCCACATCTACAGCAGCCAGCGGATTCAACGCAATCACCTTCGGTAACAGAGATAGATACGGATTGTTCGTAGGTGTCGGCGGCGGAACAGGACAAGTAGCTACATATATCAGAGCAGGGGCCACTGCTAAAGGCCGTGCTCTAGTAGCTGCTAACAAACTGTTCCAAGTCAACATTACAGAACCAGGTTCAGGGTACGACACTGTGCCTACTATCACATTTGTAGATCCCAACAACACATTTGAATCGCCAGTAGAAGTGAGACTCAACAGCGGAGTGCTGTCAAACCCCACGTTTGTCAATCGCGGGGTGAATTACACCACAGGCAGTGGAGAAGTAGATACGGGAGATGGATATTCAGATCTATATCAGCCGGGGTCATTTGTATCTGTACGGAGATTGACTCAGCAGCCTACTCCAGGCGCTAACGTGGTATTCAGTCATTTGCCAAATGATGTTTTCAAATTGGTAAATGTGATCACGTTCTTAGGTGTCAACGATGGCGCTTATTCAGCATTCTTCCAAATAAGCCCTGCACTTACTATTAATCAAGCACCCAATCATCTTACCACAGTGACTACACGGCTACGCTATAGTCAGGTAAGACTTACTGGTCACGATTTCTTGGACATAGGCACAGGCAGTTTTATAGAAACCAACTATCCTGGATTGTCTACCCAACCAGCTATACCAGCAAACGAAACCGTTGAAAATGGCGGAGGTAGAGTGTTCTTTACCGCCACAGACCAAGATGGTAATTTCCGAGTAGGCGGATTGTTCAACATTGAACAAAGCACAGGAATCGCTACACTGAATGCAGATGCATTCAATATTTCAGGTCTGCAGGAACTTAATCTGGGCAATGTAACATTGGGCGGCGGATCTGCTACGATCACTGAATTTTCAACAGATCCGTTCTTTACCGCAGATTCAGACAACCTTGTGCCCACTCAACGTGCGATCAAGGCCTTTATCGCTGGTCAGATCGGCGGAGGAGGAGCTAGTTTGAACGTGAACTCAGTCACAGCTGGCAGCATATTCATCAGTTCAAACATCATAACCACTACCACCCTCGCAGCTATCAACATCAATGCTACTGTTGAATTCCGTGGGGGAGTAATTGGCCTTCCGATAGCGTTCAATTACTTTTTAACATAAATACATCATGGAGAATACATTATGCCAACAGGAAGACTAGGCGCAGCTACTTTACTAGCTACGACAGATACATCGATTTACACAGTGCCCAGCAACACGTTCACAGTGGCCACAGTTTCTATCTGCAATAGAAATGCCACAGCAGTCACTGTGCGGCTGGCCTTAGCGGCAGCAGCAACTCCCGCTGCCAACGGTTCAGAATATTTGGAATTCGGAGTCACAATATCAGCCAACTCTGTGCTAGAGAGAACTGGTATCGTGATGAAAGCCACAGAACAATTAGTGGTTTACAGCAGCACGGCCAATGTCAGTGCTGTGGCCTACGGAATTGAAACAAGCACAGCTTAATAGGGAATAGATATTATGGGACGGTTTGTACCAATAGAATTTACAACTCAGGTCGCTGAAAAACAACAGCCAAAGATTGCTAACGCTAGAGCCAGCTACGATGGCAAGCAGTGTTGGCAGTACAGGGCAATCTATGAGAGACCAGGATCATACACATTTACTGTTCCGTCGGGTGTGACCTGTGTAAAAACTGTGGTTGTAGGAGGCGGTGGTAAGCCATCATATGGCACCAATGGAAATTGTTGCTCGTTCGCAGGTGCCGGCGGCGCATACAGTGAAAAGTGTATGACTGTTACCAGTGGCGCAGCATTGCAGATACAGGTAGGCCGCCAACAACAAGATTCGGCAGTGTGCTGTAATACTGTGTTGGTGCATACAGCAGGAGGTGCATCAGCACAAGTTCCAGGAGTTGCCACAGGCGGAGATTGGAACAGTCGAGGCGGCTGTAGTGGATATAGTTGCAACTATTGTAGCGGATCAGTCAGTCATTATTGCGGATCATGCAAATATTTTAGTACTACCAACTGTTGCGGATACTGTTTTGTTTATCAATATGATGATGTTCAAATGGGCAGCTCAAACTGCTGTAATGCTATATTTGTAGGCGGCGCTAGTGCTGGATCACCACGCAACAGTTGTGGAGGCTGTTCCAGTGATATGTGCGGATATCTGCACAGTGGAATTGCAGGAGGCGGTGCTGGCATCGGCGACCAGTGTAGGCAAACTATTTGGCACTATAACTGCTGCTCTTGCGTTTGCGTAGTATGGCAAGGCGATGGCATGACCATGAGCACTAACCATCCAACATCAGCTGAAGGCGGTGGCGGCAGTGAAGGTCGTAGACGGAAAATGTGTCGCAGCATAACATATGGAGCCTGTGACTATTCTGTATGGGCCAGCGGTGCTGCCGGAACGGGAGGTCCTGAAGGAGACAGCCAGACCAACTTTCAGTTTGAATGGGGTTACGAAAGCATCTGCGCATACCCATACGGCGGTGGATACCAAAACCCTCAAGCCAGAATGCAGGTACAACGTGAGGCTCCCTGCAGAATCAACTGGTGGGATATCACTGACATCTGTGGATCAGGCAGTCCAGGACACAGTCAAGAACATAATTACAATCAATGCGGTTATATGGTGGGCGGAATCAGTGTTCCGGTCTGGCCTGAAAATTCAGGAGAAGGTGCAGGCACCGGCGGCATTATCACATACTGTTGTAATCCAGACCAAATGGGCATGGGTTATGGAAATGCATCAAACAGCGGCGGCCCTTCAGTTAACTGGACACTGTTGTGCCACTTGGGTGTGTGTAATAAAACGGAACAGGCATGGTTGCCTGGCATGCAAAATGCATTGTTTCCATTCTTTATTACCTGCGCAGGTACACTAGGCGGTTCAGGCGGTGTTGGTTGGTGCGGATTCACCAGCAAGGCTGGCAAGGGTGGCGGTGGCGGTCAAGCCAAGTGCCAATTCTTATGCGTGTGCTGGGGTGGAACCTTTGACCGTTGCAATAACAGTGGTGCAAATCCGCTACTGGCTTTTCCTCCATGTTTATTGGATCAAATGGTCAGCAACGCAGGCACTGGTATAGCCATAATATATTACAGGGAAGCATAACATGGGACGGTTTATAAGCACAGGTACCACACAGGTAGGAACAAATTGCTGTCAAGCAGTGATAAATTCAACCTGCTATCAGGTGAATACGCATCGCTACAACTACGATAATAATGCATGTTGGCAAAACAGAGTAATTGTTGACACCCCAGGCTCATATTCATTTACAGTACCAGCGGGAGTCACTTGTCTGCGCACCATTGCTGTAGGTGGTGGCGGAAAAAGCTATATCAACTGTTCGGCATGCTGCGGCACAGCCGGTGGCGGTGGTGGATACGCAGAAAGACAAGACACTGTGGCTTCTGGCTGCGTAGTCACTGTGGTTGTTGGGCGTCAACAACAAGACACAACCATAAGTTATACCAATTCAGCAGGCACAGCAAGAGTGCTCACAGGAGGCGGCGCAGTTGGTCCAGCAGGAGGAGTCGCATCCGGAGGAGACTGGAACAGCAACGGCGGTAACGGCGGTATTAATTGTAACTACTGTGGTGGCCTAAGCCACTATTGCGGCAGCTGTATCTATCAATATGCTACCACATGTTGTGGATACTGCGTGGTTTGGTCAGGAGTGTCTGCAAGACAACTCGATCCGCCGCATGGCAGCAACGACTGTTGTGTGGCTAGATATTCAGGTGGCGGCAGTGCAGGTTCATGGATCTGGAGCACAGGTGGCATGGGACAATGTGCTGGCAATGCTGTGCCAGTGTTTAGTTTGGGGTATGGAGCCTCAGCAGGCGGCGGTGGAGGAATTGGAGTTATAGGAAGATCAGTAATCCGCAGTCCGTGGTGCACTTGTACCTGCCACAAAAACGGTTACAACGGCACCGCCGGCGGAAATCAATGGCGCAACGTAGATTGCCCCAATGCTGCAGGCGGCGGTGGGGGCACAAAATGGATGTGCTGCTTCCGTTGCGATTGCCAAACATGGGAAGGCACTTGCCAGCAAGGCCGCTATAGAAACGGTCCCGGTGGATGGGGCGGACGATGCAACAATGAAGGTCGAGGTGCTTATCAGTATTGGGGCTATAGAACTGCTCCAAACGGTCACGGTTTACCTTACCACATTGACGTGCCTCAAGGCCCTAGTCCTTGCAAATACGAATGGCACGACATCCACGAAATGCAAGGCAGTGGAACCAGTGGCAGATCAATGATGGGTGTATGTTGGCCTAATCAAGACTTTATGAACTCTACGTTTGATTGCATGCCTGATCCTATTGCAGGCGAAGGTGCAGGCACTGGCGGCATGTCCTATCATTGTTGTGCATTGACTTTTCACTATCCAAACTGCTGTACAGGCGGAGTTGATGCCTGTGGCAGTATTCACTGGCCGTTGATATGTTGTCTAGGGACAACAAATAGAATGTGCTGCGCTGACAAGATGTCGCAGGCGCTGTTTCCATACATCGTGAGTTGTGCTGGAACACTAGGCGGGTCAGGCGGAACAGGTGTGTGCCACCTAGCCAGCAAAGCAGGCAAAGGTGGCGGTGCCGGAGTAAACAGAAGTTATATCTTGTGTATCTGTTGGGGCGGTTCATTTAACCTCTGTAACGGATCAGGGGCAGCATTGGCATTTCCGCCTTGCGATTTAGATTGGAGAGCCAGTACTGCCGGCACTGGCATGGCAATAATCTACTGGAAAGATGCTTAAGAATCACTTAGGAGAATAAAATTATGTGGGCAAAAGTAGTTAATGACGAAATATTTCAAACTTGGGATGAAGATCCAACAGGATTGTGGCATCCAGATCAACTGGTATATTGGCAAGAAGTTCCAGACCATGTTAATGTTGGATGGAAACGCAAAAACAACGTTTGGATAAATGGCGCAGATTGGTTAGAACAGCATCAAGCTGAAAATCCCCTGCCACCTCCAGGGCCTCCCACAGCAGGAATTAGTGTGAGCCCGGTGGATTACCTGGACAGAATTGAGTTTATCTTTGAAGTACATAACGGCGGAATGGTAGACAGTTATGAATGGACCATCCAAGGAAAAACCTATGATACTGAACGAGTGGAGTTAACTGTTAATAAAATACCATTTCAAGAACAGGTTATCGCAGTATCGTTGACAGCTGTTGGGCCAGGTGGGTCAAATACACTTACGTTAGAAGGTGACACTGCTGTTAAAGTGGGCATGGTTTCATATCCAGGAGATAAGCCCTAACGCCAGTCTGGGCCGAGGAAAAAACCAAATACACAATATCTAGTTCCTGCAGTTATTTTACTTACTGCATGTAATAAAAAAGAAGGGAAGACTAACAATCTTCCCTTCTTTGCCTCTAGTGTATGATCATGCACACAAAATTCTCCACCCTCATACTGGTCATTCAGTGTTAGTGTAAACGATATTTTTCGTTGCAGCATATGATCTAGGCCAGATTTGCAGTCCATATGCATGGTATCATAATGGCTGCCTGTGGGATACTTGGCAAAATAACATTCTACGCTGTTACCTAGCTGAAATTTAAAAAATTTTTCGTTGGCATGCAGAACAGAGCCTAATAATTCTGGATATTCATTTATATCGATAGTTTTGATATATACATCTCTGCTTTGATAATCTTCTGTTTCTTGCACCAAGTGATGTAGATCACAATCGTGTTTAGCAATAATACTGCTACAGTATTCATCGTTGACTATGTCCACCCACTTCAGTTGGAATTGATCAAACATGGGGAGCAAGTTTTTTAAAAATTGTATCAACGAGATAATAATCGTCGACTGATTCTATAGTGGCAATCTCCATATTAATAGACACTCTATTTTGCAAAGAATCAACAGGCATAGGCTCGTGAGGCAGCCAACTAGGCATAATTATAAGATCCAAATTTTCAGGAATAAAAATTGTATCTTGATCTTCATACACAAGCCGTAACCCGCCATCTGTTTTTGAGGGAATATTTACATAAAATATTCCATTCACTGACGATGTTCGTAAATGATGATGTAGATTAGAACGATAAGTGTCTTTGTTATACACATTGGCCCAACAATAGTTTCGCTGCTTGGTGCTGAGATTGAAAGGGCCAAATGTATCAGAGACTATGGAAAAAAATGTATTATAGACCTTGGCAAAATCGTGACACGGATCTTTAACTTCGAAGGTGTAGCCGCCATGATAACTTGGATTTCTAGTCAATTGTTGTTCAATACAAGCAAGCATTCTTTCTTGTAATAGGAGGTCTGGAGATTTAATTTTAGTGCTTAACACATACGGAATCTCTATATGATAATTAATGGTTTCAGTTTCACATATCATACGTCATACCTGTGTTGATTTGATCTATCAGTTGTGATATTAAAACTAATTATTATTCTATCTTTGTCTACTTCATTGGGATTGGTTTCGTGTTTTAAATAACTGGGAAATACCACCAACATGCCTGATTTTGGTGTGATAATATTTTTAAAAACTCCTCGACGTAGAGTTTGCTCTGGCTCATTTTGCAGTGCATATTCCTTTGGATCAGTGAATAGCAAATCTCCACACTGGTCGTGCGCAGCCACATAATATACTCCGCTCCACTGCATGGGTTTGTGATCATGTAAAGGAACAAAAGCACCTTTTGGATATACACTTATCCAGGAATTTACAAATGTCCAATCACCTTGATAATCAAGCTGGTGAAAAAATTCCTGGATTTTTTCAGCTATACAATCGTGGAAAAAATTAAAATTAGCATTTTCGGTCAAACTTCCTCCCATAAACGAAGTGTATCCCAATTGATCTTTTTGATCTGTGATAACATTAGAATTCCATTTATGGCTGAGCACACGTTTTTTGTCTAAGTTGTCAAAGACCTTGTGAATTTCCGGCATTAATTTTTGATTTAGATACTCATGATTGTCTATGATGCTTTCAAGCACTACTACAGGAAATAAGTTAAGTATTTTGTTCATAAATTTTTTAGTAAATGTTGTGTGTATATACCGCGGTAATAAAATATTTAAGCAATTCTATGCATTTATAAATAGAATGTGAAAACACTTACAGAACTTCCAATAATTTTTGTTTCATATCCTTTAGGTGCTGGCGGATGGTTTTTATCCTCATTGATACAAAAATGGTATGATCCTTTACTTGAGTTAGTCATTGACAAAAAAGGTTCAGGGCATGCCAACACGTTTATATATCATATCAATAACTTTTACAAAGACTATGTACATAGTGATATCGGAGTAAGTATAATTGATGATTCAAATCATGATAGATACACTAAAGATCAACGAGTAGAATATTTGAAAAACAGTATAAAAATCAATAATCCCAATAACTACACCATAGTAATATCCTTGCATTGTGCGGACTTAGGAATATTTCTCGAATCGTTTCCCGATGCTAGATTTATTTGTATCAATATCAAGACCGAAGAAATACCAAGATGTAGATTTAATTTTTTATATAAAGCTATCACAGCAAGACCTGAATTATTTGAAGGCATGGCTAAAACTCACAATAAAAATTTAAATGAATCGTTGTCTAAAATATACAACTTAAATAAAGAAAATCTAGAACATTTCAGTTGGACTGATGCTGAAATAATAAAGTTTATGCCTAAGGAATTTTATGATTCAAAAAACGTCTTAAATATTGCTTATAGTGAATATATTCATGGTAACGAAATTGTATTTTTAGACAGAATTGCTGAATTTTTAAATGTAGATATTGATCAAGAACAGTTTGATGATGCGGTATCGTCACTGATCACTTATCGATTTAGTCAACCTCCTATGCCACAATGAATGTTTTAATTTTAACACCGGATAGAGTAGGGTCAACGTTGTTACAGCGTTATCTTACAGTAATAATGCAGGAGTATGACTACAAAAAACCAGTTATAAATCTGCATGAACTTACTAATGGGTTAGAATTAAAATATAGTTTGAAATTTGACCAGAATATTTTAACGAAACCCGCAAAGAATCAGTGGGGATATTATCAGAGCCTGGCCGAAGTTGCTGATTTGTTAGATCAAGCAGATCATTATAAAACCAGCAGACTTGCTCTATACCATATTGTTAACAGAAAAGATACACTATCAGACCAATTGAGTTTTTACGAATACTTAAACAAAAACTTTTATATTATAAGCGCCAGACGTAATAATTTATTTGAACATGCACTAAGCTGGTGCATAGTGGCTGCATCAAAACATCTAAATGTATATTCTCCGGAAGAAAAAACCGCAGTATTTCAAAGAATATATCAAAATGGTATTACTGTAAATTCTGAAGTATTTGTAACATATTTAGGAAGATACTTTAATTATATACAATGGGTAAATGATCATTTTAATGTTAATAGCGTATTCAATTACGAATCAGATTTAAAAAATCTAGATCATTTTGCATCAACTCTTGACATATTTCCAACTTCGACTCCTCCTAAATCTTGGAAAGAAATTCACGGAATATCTTGGGATCAATGGAATGCCTGTCATTATTTGACCAGCGCAAAACATCAAGCATTTACATATTCAATGCCTCAATTAGAAAGTGATAACAAAGAATTATTACCGTTGAATAAAGAAACACAGTATGAAATAGAAAGAATTCACAGCGGTGCTCTTAGCACTCAGTCTATTGAATTTTTAGAAAAACATACTGACCTATATCAAATCACCAACAACAAAATAAATCAAATGGTTAACGAAGATATTATGGTTACTCCTGTGCCCATAAAATTACAAACATTGGCAGAAAAAGCAATGATTGTAAAAAACTTTAAACAGATAGTAGATGTTTTTAATCAGTGGTGTATTAAACATAATATACCTATGACAACTTCAGAATCAGATCTTGCAAACTCTGCTATGCAAGAGCTTACACAATTATACAATACCATTTATGATACTAGATGAACTGTACTTAGGACATTTTGCTGACGAAGCATACTCTCACACCGGATTAGATACTGCAGAACAATGTTTAGATCGAGCACATTTTTACAATTATAAAAAACTAGTTATCTATCAACACAACTCTAGAGGATTTAGAGACGACGAATGGCCCAGCGACTTGATACAGATTTATAATAATATATGGTGCGTCGGCGATAGTTTTACCATGGGATTGGGGCAACCGCAGGAAGAAATTTGGCCTTATTTGCTTAAGGACCTAGTGCCTGAATTGATATTCAACGTCAGTTTAAATGGTGCCAGCAACGATTGGATCTCAAGAAAAATTGCCTACATTTGTGCATTCGCCCAACCAAAAAGAATATTTGTACAATGGACTTACCTTCATCGTCGAGAGCATCCAGATTATAATCTAAGTGACGAGGATCGTAGGTTGCACTATGTACCATCTGATATTGTTGATCCCAATGTCGACAGTCGAAACTTTGAAAATTTTATGAAAAATATCGATTTGTTATCTCGACACACAGAAATAGTTCATTCGTTTATTCCAGATTTTGCTGAGTGTAACTCCGAACAAGAACAAAAAATATACAATGAACTAGAAAAAAGAAAGGCATTATATTTTCCAAGTATCACTCCATTGGATAGATCTCGTGACGGCCATCACTACGATGTAATGACTGCAGCCAAGTACGCTGAAAATTATTTGTCCAAAATAATATAAAAAAATCCACAATTATTATCTAGACAACTGCGGAGTTATAAATATTCAGTCATTACGCACATTAAGGAATCGTATGAAAAAAGTCGTGTTCGTTAACGGGGGTGCTGGAAGAGTAATTGCCAGTGTTCCGGCATTGGAAGAATTAGATCGACGAGGAGAATTGGCCGGAATTATCTGCGAAGGCGGACTGGAAATTTTCTTAGGGCATCCTACACTGCAAGATAAAGCATGGGACGTTAATCATAAAGGACTTTTTGAAACTCTTGTCAAAGACAACATATGTGTGTCGACTGAACCATACAGAGATCATGAATACTATAATCAACGATCCAGCCTACAACAGAGTTTTTGGTGGGAAATTCTTGGTGAAAGAACGACCGAACACCGAAAACCACTAATTAAACTCAACAAGAATGAAGAAATAGCGGCTGTAGGTTTATTGTCACAAGTAAAAGAAACGTACAAAAAGGAAAAGACCATAGTAATACAACCATTTGGAAGAAGCAGTCAAATGGGTCCAGGATTGGTATTTGATGCAAGCAGTAGAAGTTTAGAACAGGCCACTTTTACCGACCTTGTTGGAGATTTAAGCAAAGACTACAATATAATTTATATGGGCGAACATAAACTACAGGTTGTTAATCTTCCAATTTTTCAACCAGAAGAACAAATACCGTTGCGTGTTTGGGCGGCTGTTATTGAATCATCTGATTATTTTATTGGATGTGACAGTGTAGGACAACATTTAGCCTATGCTTTTGATAAACCGGGCACTGTGATCTGTGGCAGTACATTTCCGATCAATATAACATATCCTGACCATTTTAATATTGTCGAAAAGCAAAACACTGTTAGACACTACAGTCCGATTAGAATTGCAGGATTTGCTGCTGAAGAAGCAGATAGACTTAATGACACCATAATGGATTTTAGCAAAGATGAATTAAAATCCATAATTATCAGTATTAGAGAACATATTAAAAAAACTACAAAGGGTTAACATGTGGCTATTAGGCATAAACATTGGACATAACGGCAGTGCAGCATTATTTCATGATAAAGAATTAATTTTTTACATTGAAGAAGATCGTCTCAGCAGACTGAAATATGATGGAAATCCCTACCTTGGTATGGAAATGGCATTCAATTATACCGATCATGTAGATTTTTTAATCTTGTGCGGTACAAGAAATGCATTTGGAAAAATGCCGTGGACCGGTGAAGATCCGTATACCTGTTATGCAAGAAAAAAACAACCCAAACACAAACTTGAGACTATTAAACTAGCCGACGACCACCATCTAACACATGCACTGACTGCGTTTTATAATTCTGGATTCGATGATGCAGCCGCCTTGATTATAGATGGTGCTGGTAGTGGTTGCAGGATTGAGGAGGGAGTGGTGCAACAAGAAACATGGGAAGTTGAATCAATCTGGTCAATGTCATATCCTGCGATATTTGAATGTCAATATAAAAATTATGGCACCAATGTTGTTGATAGTTTCAATGTTGAAGAAGATGGGTTCCCTATAGAAATATCAGACGGACACGGAATTGTAAAAAGTTATGAAGCTGTAACACAATTTTTAGGATTTCATGCGATAGAAGCTGGAAAAACTATGGGGTTGGCACCTTACGGTAGTGCCAACGACAGTATCAAAATACACGAGGGTCGATTTAACAATAGATCGTTTATAAAACCTAAGTTTCCAGCCGGAAATGTATTGAGAACAGATTTATATCCAGAACTACGAGAATTAGAAAAAAACACAGAGTGGCACAACGACCCCGATAAAATTTCTCAGTATCACAAAGACATTTCGTATGCTGTGCAGAAGTCTGCAGAAGAACGAGTGTTTAACTTGATCCGAAAAACCATAGAGATGACTGGCAAAAAACAAATTGTAATTGCTGGCGGATTTGGATTAAATTGTGTAGCTAACTATGAATACCTAAAAGAATTTCCAAATATCGAATTTTATCATGAACCGGTGAGTCATGATGGAGGCAACACGATGGGAGTGTGTCAATACATTTACCGTTCAGTTACCGAAGATTCCGAAAAATCTCCGCTGACCAGTTTATATTTGGGGCCTGATAGATCAGTATCCTATGAAAACACATTTGACGGCTTTTGTGTCGAGGATACGTCTGCTGCAGATGTAGCAAAACTGTTGGTCGACCAAGAGATTGTTTGTTTATATCAGGGTCGCAGTGAAGCCGGTCCGCGAGCATTAGGCAACCGCAGCATATTATTTGACCCCACAGTGGTAAATGGCAAAGATATTGTCAACGAAGTAAAACGTCGTGAATGGTTTAGACCTTTTGCCGGCACCGTGATGGCTGAACATGCAACTGAGTGGTTTGATTTCCGTTCAAGAACAGATAGTCCATTCATGATGTATGCTGTAGATGTATTAGCGGAAAAGCGCGATATTATTCCGGCTATCACTCACGTCGATGGTACCTGCAGAATTCAAACAGTGACCAGTGAACAAAATCCACACTACTATGAATTGATCAGCGAGTTTAACAAAATTAAGAATGTGCCTATCTTGTTTAATACTAGTTTTAACCTAGCAGGAGATCCGTTGGTTGAAACTGTAGCAGAAGCATTAGATACTTTGAAAAAATCTGATCTCAAATATCTTTGGTTGCCTGAAATTGGCAAATTGCTCACTAAGCAATCATGATTCTAGACTATGCCAGCGGCATACATCCGGATAGTGGAAAAAATCCTATCGTAGATCAAGACATCGTCTCAGTGCCTTTTTGGACCGAAGAATTTTGCCAGCAACTGATTGCAGTGGCCGATTTTTATGACAATCGATTCAAATCGCATGAACAAAAAAACATAGATTCCAGTGATCTTAGCTATGACGCACTTTACTTTTCACAAATCAATCAATTTTTGTTTGAGGATTTTACCAGACATTATAAAAAAGATATAATTCCAATCATTAATAAAATTTGGCCTTTCACTAGAATTTCTGGTTGGCAAAGCCCGTTCATACTAAAATATTCTACAACAGGAAAAAAAAGTTTAGCTCCACATCACGATCTCAGCGAAGTATCTATGAATATTAAGTTAAATGTAAATTATCAAGGCGGCGAACTGGCATTTCCTCGCCAGGGCATCGATAATCAAAACACACCTGCAGGATATATGCTACTGTGGCCGTCTACGGTTACACATTATCATCAAGCCAATCGTATCAGTAATGGCGTGAAATACTCTGTGACTGGGTGGACTTGGCCGTCAGGTGCTAAAGAATGGCATGGTATAAAAAATGTCTAAATGCTATTGGCAAATGCTAATAGACTATCAAATTCTTTTACTTTTATCTGGTGAGTTAACTCAAAAGCCTTGGTTTTGGTTTCGCTATTCTTGGACTTGATTAAAATCGGAGTAGTTTTAATTTTAGTAGCAGCCTTGATATCTGTGACATCTGATCCGATGTAATATGTTTCGTTCCATTTTATCATACCCTCGTTCTGAGCTCGTTCAAACATGCCAATGTTGGGTTTTACAAAAGGATCGTTCTTGTCAGTGCTAGGTGCGTAATAGGCGTTTTTGATACGCCCTCCTAATTTTTCTATTCCATCTTTTGTGGCTGCTAATATATTTTCAAAATCTTGAATCTCTAAATTTTTGGTTTTATTAGTAGGCTGCCCGGAAATAATTAAAAAATCGTAACCCTTGTTCGATAAGATTTTTATTGCAGTTTCTACACCTTCTGCTAATTGAAGTTGATCACCAGGAGTGAACGGTTTAGAATTATCAAAAAAAACTCCAAACAATGTAATTCCTAATACTTTTCTGTTGGCCTGAATAGCCCAAATGTCTCGCATATAATCACTGTATCGACCCATAATAACCTCTATTTTAAACTACTTAGCAGTAGCGAACGAATCAACTTAAATTTCTGGAAACTTGTTTAAGCTAGAGCATAAATACTATACCTATGTCAAACTCTAACTTTTTTAAAACCCTCAGGGTAGATCCCAAAGAAACTGAATATCTTGATCGACAAACTGCATCAAATGGTGATATCGCCTATGACAAGCAGGTAAAAACTCTACGAGTGTTTGATGGAACAACCAAGGGCGGTGCAGCTCTATCTCGAGCAGATTTAGCCAACGTTTCAGAAACAGACTTTGTCAGCCTAGCCACAAGCTCTGGACTGTTTGGTCCGAATATTCACATACATAATACTGTTGTAAACAGCAACTCTATATCAGGCGACAAAGACTATGTAACATTTACAGTGGGTACAAATGATATCACAGCATTGTATCTAACAAAGTATGTAGGCGTTGACCTAAAAGCATTCTTTGCCATTCAACAAGGCACAGCATGGACTGCTGGTCAAGATGTAAATCAAATGTTAATCTACGGACATCTTGGTCCATGGGACCCATCGCTTGCTGTTGGAAGTAACGTATTAGCCGGCAACCCATTGCATCCCGGGGCTGTCACATTGGCAGCAAACACTACATATACTGTGTGGATTCAGCAAACTGGGTCAAACATTACAGAATATGCCCTTAGCACAAATCCTTATTGGGTACCGGCAACCGCAGATCTTCCTGCAGACTATTCGAGTGATCCAGCAACTCCAACTATCCTGTATCAAGACGGAGCAGGCACTGGTACTGGCGGAGTGTCAGTAGAAGACAGTGTGCCTACTACTACAGATTCAGGCAGCTTATGGTTAGATACAAACACTGGCATATTATATGTTTATTACGACGACGGTACTTCCGGACAATGGATCCAACCAACGTTTCCTTATCCCGATGTTACAAACCTAGCCACTATTTCATCTCTATCAGCTGTAGCAACTTCTGGCAATTACAATGATCTAGTCAATGCTCCATCCCAATTTACGTTAAGTGTAGCTGCTGATGATTCTACGCAGATATCTATTTCTTCGGGAGAAACAATACAATTTATAGGAGCAGGTGGATTAACCACTACCGCCGACGACGACGGAACGATCACTATAACAGGTGGCGCAACTACAGGTAACGTTACATTTTCAACAACAACTATAGATTCCATCGATTCATCTGCTATAATCTTTACTCCTGCTGTGGTCATGCAATCGGATCTCACAGTAGAGAACGAGTTAACAGTCAGCAATTTGTTGACTACTGCGTCTCTCACTGTAGCTAATCTACTGTTAACAGGTAATCTAACAACGCAGGGATCAGGCACCCCTGAAATTGTTTCAGATAATGAAATATTACTAACGGCAGGTACCCGTGTGCAAATAACTTCAAGTCCTATAAAACTAGCATCTTTCTCTTCGGCAGCGCGAGACCTACTCACTGCATCCAATGGTGATATGATTTATAACACAACAACCAACAAGTTTCAAGGCAGAGCTGGTGGCGCTTGGGTAGATTTACATTAACGTTGTTATGGAAAAATATTATCAATTAGGCACACATACCGAAGCAGAATGGGATGAATTAAATGCTGAACTAACTGCGGCAGGTCATGTCAACCAATCTGTTCCTGTTCGAGAAATAGAATGTGTAGATGATCAATTGCATAGCCCTACTCGCGGCACATATCTGTTAACTGATGCAGAAGCAGATGAATTAAGAAACGATCCTAGAATACGATTCATCAATATTGATTACAAAAGGTACGATGAATTTACACCACCACCTGACGAACTGCATTCAGTAAGACCAGATTTAGTAAACAGATACACTGCTGCGGTAAAAAATTACAGAGAATTTGAAGCTTCCAACACACTAGCTGCAACACCTAATACCTCAGACGTCAACAGAACCGGATATCAGCTTTATAGATGCACACAAAAATTAGATCCCTGGGTAGATACTGCGCTGGCAGACAATGCAGTGGTCAATACCAACATCCCACAATACGGGACAGGCAAGCACGTAGATGTTATAGTTGCAGATGACGGCACCTGGATCGGCCATCCAGAATTTCAAAGCAATGCTGTGTCCGATTCTAGTCCGTTCGCAGCTGTGCCAAAGCCCAGCGGCTATGTTGGCGGCAATGTCTTACCAGGCAGCGGCACCTGTGATCTATTAGATCTAGTTCTAGACGCTCCATATTATTTAGATCCTGATTGGTTCAATGCTAATCCTGCGACAAGATTAATCACCAGATGGGACGGCACTACGGTTCCTGTGGAATCGGTAGCAAGATCGTGGTGGTCAAACAGCGCCCTGCGCAGCGCACAGTTTGCCAATGCAGGCACAGTGAGTGTTTCTGCTTCGTATACTAGGGCAAACTGTAATGGCACCAACGCTGCATTATCTAGTGAAGGCGACCACGGAACTTGTTGTGCTGCACTAACCTATGGAAGAACACAAGGATGGGCATATAACTCTAATAAATGGGTATTGGATCTCTACGGCGCTTACGGTACGAATATAGAACAGGGATTTGATATTCAAAAAATATTTCATCAATTAAAACCTGTAAATCCTTTGTACGGAACCAAGAATCCTACTATCATGTCCAACAGTTGGGGGTTTCGAGCCAACAAAGATCCCGGCGGTTTAACGTATTATTACACTCATAGATCAACAAGCAACACTGCCTACACCACCGAAGTAGGAATAAATTGGTTGAGTCATATGGGCACCCAAGGTGACGACGGCCGCTGGAAATCAGAAATGAAAACCAATTCATTGACCACAGCGCAAGATGAATTGATTGATGCGGGAGTAATTTTTGTTGTGGCAGCTGGAAATTCAAATCAAAAACAGGTCAACTACGGGCATCCTGATTTTAACAATTTTATTACCACTACCAACGGAGGAAGTCTAGCCAATTCTACATTCAATGAGTTTGGATATGCGGTATTTGGCACAACGAATAGAAGAGGATTTCCGCAACAAGGTGGAAAATATACCAAGGCAGACGGCTCTATAGATTACAAAACCATCAACATAGGTGCCCTTGATGACGATTTTAAAACTTCAAAAGAGGCCAAAGTTAGTTACAGCGATAGAGGAAACGCTATAGACGTATATGCTCCTGCAGATGGCACCTTGGCAGCAAATAGAGGATATGGCACAAACTGGCCAAGACCAGATACCTATGCTGCTCTCAGCTACAATTCCGGAAATACCACTGATGCTTCCTTTAGCGGTACCAGTGCTGCCTGTCCTGTGGCTGCAGGTTTTTTAGCCACGGTGTTAGAGTGGAACAGAGACTGGACCTGGGTAGAAATCAAAACATGGTTGCAAACCCTAGAAACACAAGACGCTGCTAATTTTTACTTCGGCACAGAATCAACTACTACTAATACAGCTAATTGGCTGGACTATGAGAGTCTCGAAGGAGGCGATGCTCGAGTGCTTTATCAGGGACCGTTTGATGCTAGATTCAGGTCTGGACCAAGAATACTATCATCGGAATCATCGGGATTTATTATAAGAGGTCTTCGAATTAGGAACCGATAAATATGTTATTAGGATAAAACATGCCATTAAATTTTCCAGGTTCTCCTGCAGTCAACCAAGTTTATACCGAAGGTCAAAAATCTTGGCGATTTACCGGCTCTGCATGGAATTTAATTACCAGTGGATTTGATTTTTCTACTGCCCCTAGTTTCACCAATATAGCTGTAGCTGGACAATCTACCATAGTAGCAGACACTGCGACGGATACCCTTACCCTAGTGGGCGGAGCCGGAATCACAATTACCACCAATTCAGGCACAGATACAGTGACAATTAATTCAACTGTGTCTGGTATAGGATCTTTAACATTTGTAGGAACTACTGTAGATAGTGCAGACAGCTCCGCGATCACATTTATACCTGCAGTTGCCTTTAACAGTAATGTGGTAGTAGGCAATGAAATAGTTTTTGCAGACGGTACAACACAGGCCACAAGCGCGGTAGGTGTTCCTGGGCCGCAGGGGCCGCAGGGGCCGCAAGGGCTTTCAGGAGCTGGATCAGGCGACGTGCTAAGTTCAGGTGGCGGATATGTAGACAACCGGATCGTTCGTTATGATGGCGCAACAGGTACAATAATACAGGTCAGTAGTGCTAGTGTATCAGATGCAGGATTATTAACTGCTATCAGCTTCAGCGGTGACGGTAGTTTGATTACTGCATTGAACGCTACCGAACTAACTTCGGGCACCGTACCAAATGCATGTTTTCCAGCCACACTGCCAGCGGCCAGTGGTGCTAACCTCACAGCACTTAATGCCACACAATTGACTTCGGGTACTGTACCTGTGCTGAGATTGGGAGCTTCTGGTACTAGAGATGCTACTACCTATCTCAGAGGAGATAATACTTGGGCCACAGTTTCTGGTGGCTCAGCATCAGACAGCTTTGCTACTATAGCGGTAGCAGGGCAGAGTAATGTGGCGGCCGATTCAGCCACAGACACTCTTACGCTAGCAGCCGGTACAGGTATCTCAATTACTACTAACGCCGGCACAGATACCGTGACTATAACCAGTACAGTTTCAGCAGGCGCTACTGCATTTACTGGTTTAAGTGACGCAGCGGGATTGACCGTGGATAGATTTTATCTTCCAGCAATCACCATGTTGGATGTCACTGCCTATGGTATATCGGCCTACAGATTCGATCAGTATGGAACCGCAGACGACCCTACCATATACGCCATCAATGGCACTACTATTGCATTTAATTTGGCAGGAGTTACCAGCCCCAGTCACCCATTCTTAATTCAAACCAGTGGCGGCTCAAATTACGACACTGGCTTGGTGCATGTCAGCACCGCAGGTGTAGTGACTACAGGATCGGCAGCTCAAGGAAAAAACTCAGGAACACTGTATTGGAAGATTCCCGACTCTATATCAGGCAATTACAGATATCAGTGTCAATCACATGGTCTTATGTTTGGAACTATAACCATCAAGAACTTCAGTGCTATCTAATTAAGATAGTTCTAGCCTATATTTTTAAGTTTAGTGTCCAACTTTTGTCTAATAGACAAAATATTTTGTCTCATGTCCGAGCCCATAGAAGGTATCTGTTTAGTAATAACCATTTCAATGTGCATACTGTCTAGTTTTTTAACTTCGGCAACTAGTTTGTTCAACAGTCCGTTGGCTTCTTGTTTAAATTCGCCTTCTGGAATTTGTTGAATTTTATCTAGATACCGTTGGTAGTCTTGTTGAAATCTATTAGATTTCTGTAATAGGTTTGACATTTTCTAACTCCATGATAGTTTCGATTTTAATTCTAATCACTTGATTGTTCAGCGTGGTTTTCAACCCCAAGTGGAGTTGTTTGGGAAGGTCGTCGAGATCGGCCCAGCACACAGTCTTCACAGCAGAGTTCAAAAACTCTTGATTCACCACACACACATAGGTACCGTATTCAAACCCTCGGTCCTCTGACAGATATAATTCAATAGGTAGAATCCTACCGGTAGTATACTCGTCTAGCAGATTTTCAGCATCTTCCAATAAAGGTCCCGATCTTACGAAGGTGGGCACAGTCCATCGTTGATCCTCGAGAATCAGCAGAATTCTACCTGTGGTTTTAGCTAAAAATAATAGTCCGGCACGCTGTTGCATCTGTGTACTTAGTGTCAGATCAACCTAAAGTTCCAACGTCCTGGCGCATACTCACCTTCAAAGGCCTTGAGCCATTGTTCCCCATCCCACTTGTATTTGATACCTGTACGTATGTTTTGGATATAGGTCGCTGTGAAATCTTGGCCGGCAACAGCAGCATCCTGTAAAGTATTATCATCGGGATCCCATATTGTAGACCAGGTAGCTCCAGCCCATTCTATAATTGAGTTTGCTTTGATTATAGGGTCGGTACCATCTTGGTTTTCCCACGACGAGTCGTTGTTACTGGGGTCTCTCCATGCCTGGGGCCCGCGATAAGGTATGTTAGTGCTGTCTGCGGGATTGCTTGGGTATTCGATGAATCCTCCACGATTAGCACTATTGTTGACATCCTCTAACATGAGGAATCGTAAGCCTACAGGTATCGCTGCGTAACTGCCATATACTTCTAATGGATTGTACTTATAGGGATCGATAATAGCATCTACGGTACCTCTAGTTTCTATCGCGCTTTCAATATCAGTGTTGGCAGGATAAGTATCCGGATCCAGAGTCACCGATAACACAGTCCTATCTAAAGGATTGATCACAAATGTACCAACGATTTCACTGTCATCCTCTTTGAGAAAAAACACATCGCTGCCTGCAACATATCCGCCTTGTACTTCTAGGATACGATCCCATTCTATAGGTTCACCATTTTTATATTCTTGAGCATCTAGTCCCAATGAGAGAACTGCTGCGTCAGGATTGACCAGTGTGAGATCATACTGATTATCTGTAAGATTGCCTGTGTTGGATTTGAACAGCAGCACACGATATCTATTAGTGGTTGTGGCAAATGCACCTTTTGCACGATTATATACTAAGCTTTCTAGATCCACTATATCGCCGCTATCCATAAACACGTTTGAAACAATAGTCTGTACGATACCTAATTTTTTCACTTTAGCAGGAGCAGTGATATAGATTGGAATCTCAAAATCTAAAGTGCAGACATCTATTTCACTTTCTGCACCGGCAGGAATAGTTCTGGCAGTAAAGTTAGTGCCGGTAAGATACAGTGTGCTAAGACTGGTCCAGTCTAGATAGTTGTCTGTGGTCTGCAGTTCCAAACTGGGATTAAACAATACCAAAATCTGTTCTAATAACTGCAGTTTTTGATCTGTGTTTGAAGTCCATATGTCTGCTTTCATGGTCATCTTGAAAGGTGTTGGTGCCAGTCTTTCTACTGTATAGTTGCCGCCCTGCGCATTTTGATATTCTCTAGTTCCCGAAGCATCTGTGAATCTACGTTCCCTTACATGAACCTTAGAAACAAATGTAGGATCACTGAGCCGCGATGTATCCATTTCTAGAGCACTGATATAACAGCTGATCTTGGGCACTGACGGCATTTTATTTTCTGAATTTTCTTTGATTATGGCAGCTACCTGGCGGGTCATGTCACCGTAGCTCACAGGCACACTGATCTCATCACCATTGCCTGCCTTGTATTTGAAACCTATGAACACACGCATGAACTGCGTGACATAGCGCCTTATTTGCCCGTCATAGAAAAAATCCATTATTCGTCCGCCTGTGGTCTAAGTGCCTTGGTGAGGCTTTGTTTTTCTTCTGTCTCATGTCCATCTATAGTAGTAACTGTAGTATTATTCACAAATGTGGCCTTTTGTGTCTGACGAATATCTTTGCCAGCATAGGTGCCACCTGCAGCCACATCACTGGCTCCGAGATTGTTCATGGTCATACGCACATTGTCTTCAAATTTAGTCCAACGTCTGCCATCAAATCTAAACAGTCTGTTGGGTAGATAATCGGTCCTAAGAGCAAACTGTCCTACAGTAGGATTGATAGGAAATGCAATACCTGCAGCTAAATTCACTGCAGTAAATGGAGCACCGTTAGGTGGCAGGCCATCTTTGGTTAGATATCCATTATAGCCATCTCCGTCTGCAGGCATTAACACTGAGCTAGCAGTCTGTCCTGCGTAGATAGGATTGCCGTCCGTATCAAGCAACGGTGTGCCATTTATGTCAGTGGCCTGCGTCTCAGTATCCACAGTTACAGCAGTGGCATCCACAGAAGTTAATTCTGCCGTACCATCTTCTGCTCTCTGCAAGGTGTAGAACTTGCCGGTGTCATATCCACTCTTAGGAGCATCTGCTTCTGCTTGATTTAAAACAGCCGAAGTGATCTGCATTTCTTTGTTATAGGTTGATATGATATCTTTCAGCGTGTCAGCAATCATATAGTAGGGATTATTTAATGAACCTGGCGGTGCTATTCCAGTGACTTCTTGAGTTACTTGATATTTCTTGCCGTCTGTTCCTGTAACAATATCTCCAGGATAGTATGTGATGTCAGCATTGTAGGCGCCTCGGTCTGAGTCTGTGTTGGCGATACCGTCTAGGATCTGCTTGTATTCTTGGCTGTCTACCAATGGTTTGCATTTGGCTCTGTACAGATGTGGATACCATGTCACAGAAAATCCTTCTGCAGCCCTAGAAACTTCTTCTATAACATAGAATCTTTTCAGCGCATACTGCAGATCATTCAGAGCATACTCGTCAGTGAGATGCGGCAGTTCTATCACATCACCTGCTATGATTTTACGACCGATTTTTTCCACAGTGTCTGTGATGTGGAAGGTGATAAAAATAGTGTCGTTCTGTAGAAACAGTCCAAATTGACTGAGATTGAAATCTATGTCTGAAAGATTGTACACCCCGCGCAGCAGATAAACGTCTGGATCATATTTACGATCACGATTTTCTAAGAACAATAGATCCTGTATGTTAAAAGGATCGTCTGTATTGTATGTGGGCGTAGAAGGTGTGTTACCCTGTACCGCAGCATCGGGCCCAAGATATTTGTGCACCAGCACATCCGTGCCGCCAACCTGGAACATTTCCCAAACGGTATTATTGATAAATTTATAATCATTGCCTTTTTGAGGCCGGTAGAGACTGAGTCTTGGCATAGTCATATATTTACCGCTGCGATAAATACTATCATGAGCACAACTGATCAAGCAAAACAACAGGTTTTCGACTACTGTAAGGCCATGCTGGGCGACGGCATGATCGACATAGAACTAGACCCTATACACTACGAAACAGCACTTAACCGCAGCCTAGCGGTATTTCGACAGCGCAGCGACAACGCCGTAGAGGAAAGCTATTGTTTTCTAACACTAACCGAAAGCGTCAACGAATATATCCTGCCTAAAGAAATACAACAGGTTCGTCAGATATTCCGTCGTTCAGTGGGATCTAGAACTGGCAACGGTACTGGGGGCACAGTATTCGAACCATTTAACTTGGCCTACTCTAATACCTATCTGCTAAGTTCTACCAACATGGGCGGATTAGCCACATATGAATTATTCTCACAATATCAGGAACTGGTAGGTAAGATGTTTGGGTCTTTTATAAACTTCACATGGCATCCGCAGAGCCATAAATTGATCATACATCAAAGACCTAGGGGTGAAGAGTCAGTGATGCTACAGGTCTATAACACCAAACCAGACTTTGCCATCATAGATGACGTGTATTCTGGACAGTGGATCAAGGACTATACCTTGGCCAACTGCAAGATGATGCTGGGCCAGGCTCGCGAAAAATTCGCACAGATAGCAGGACCACAGGGCGGATCAGGTCTCAACGGTGCTGCCATGAAAACTGAAGCTACTGCAGAAATGGAAAAACTAGTGGATGATCTAATGAAACTAGTGCCCGGCGGCAGTGGTTATTCTTTCGTAATTGGCTAAAAACTCTTGACTCCGTGATTGATCTATAGTATACTGTCTTTGTAAGGAGACATTTATGATTATAGGGGTATGTGGTTTTATTGGCAGCGGCAAGGACACAGTCGCAGACTATCTAGTTAACTTTCACGAATTTAGACGAGAATCATTTGCCAGCACACTGAAAGATGCGGTAGCAGCAGTATTTGGTTGGGACAGAACCATGCTGGAAGGTCGTACCAAAGCCGCACGTGAATGGCGAGAGCAGGTGGATCCGTGGTGGGCCAAACGACTGGACATGCCTACACTGACTCCTCGATGGGTCCTGCAATATTGGGGCACAGAAGTCTGTAGAAAATCCTTCCATGATGACATATGGATAGCCAGCCTAGAAAACAAACTACGAAATTCACAGGATCATGTGGTAATCTCAGACTGTCGTTTTCCTAATGAAATTACCAGTATACGTAATGCAGGTGGCAGAATCATCTGGGTACAACGTGGTCCATTGCCTGAGTGGTATGATACTGCCGTGGCAGCTAATCAAGGCTATAATTGGGCACACCAAGATCTCAAAATGAGAAAGATACACGCTTCGGAAACTGCTTGGGTAGGCACAGAGTTTGATCATGTCTTGATCAACGATCACAGCATAGACGAGCTCTACGACACAGTGAAATCAATAGTCAGCAACGAGATCACCTTGACGCCAAGTGACTCCCTCTTTGCTCAAAACGCCAGCACAGTTTAGACATACAGTTTTTAGATTCGCAGGACGACAGTTGTCTAAATTGCCGTCCATGTGAAACACTCTAAATACTTCCGCATGCGGCGACCTGAATCCGCATTTCTCACATTGAGATTTCATCTTATAGCCACTGCGCAACCACCGTGGTACTCCTGCATATACACCATGAGTCAAGCAGATTTCACAAAGACTTCTGTAATAGGTCTTGGAATTTTTCTTGTAGTTCACAGCACAGGGTCTTGCACCGCACTTGCATAATGGTCGCATACAGATATTTAACGCTTCTGTACCTTTTCCACCCCTTTTGACCTTGTATTAACCATCCATTTTTGTTGCGCACGGCTAAATATTATGAGCAACTATTACCAGGAGAAAATGGGATGGCACTACAATCACCAGGCGTACAAGTTACGGTAATCGACGAGAGTTTTTATACACCAGCAGAACCTGGTACTACACCTCTTATCGTAGTAGCAACAGCGCAAGATAAAACCAATGGAGCAGGCACAGGCACTGCATTGGGTACCACAGCGGCCAATGCTGGCAAGGCCTTTAAGATAACCAGCCAGCGTGAACTAACAGAAACATTTGGTGTTCCGTTCTTTGAGAAAACAGCCAGTGCTACTCCTGTACATGGTTCAGAACGCAACGAATATGGACTGCTTACAGCCTATAGTTTATTAGGTGTAAGCAATGCTGCTTTTATTGTAAGAGCAGATATTGACCTAGATGAACTAGAAGCACAGACTGACGCTCCGGGAGCGAATCCCAATAACGGCCAGTGGTGGATTGATACACAGGCTACAACCTGGGGTGTTCAAGAGTGGAACGGCGCTGCCGCTACCGTCACAGGCGGCCAGAAATTCACATACAAGGTGCCGATTGTACTCACAGACGCAGATTTCCCCTCTAAGATTACAGGCAATGCTCCAAAAGAAGGAGTAGGTAAGATCGGTGACTATGCAGTGGTATTTCGAACTGTAGAAGGTGACACTTCATTTGGTGCAGAAGAAGAATATGCTAGAATATATTATAAATCTACAGGCAACGGTGGCGTATCCGGCGGCGGAACAGCTGTTGATGCAGGCGAATGGGTATTAGTAGGTTCTAACGAATGGGCAGCTAGTTGGCCAGTGGTTGGTGGCTCAGCAGTTAGCGGCTCAGTGAGTTATAACTTTTATGTCAACAACCAACTGATCACTGGATCAGGAAATACTGGGGCAATAGCTACAGCCATTAATAGTGCCAGCATCCAAGGTGTTAATGCACAGGCTATTAGTGGTAGATTATACATTTATTCTGATGGACGATCAGCAGCTGATGGAACTCCTTTAGATTCATCAGGCCCAGACGGTCGTGTTTTACTAGAAAACGGAACCACAGCTCTTAGCGCACTAGGTATTACAGCAGGAGTTTATCTAAGCCCACGCCTAGCACAGCAGCCTCATACATCTATACCTAGCTACAAACGTAGTGAAAATACAGATACCGTCGGTGGAGCAGCCACTGGCAGTGTATGGATTAAAACCACAGAACCTAATAACGGTGCTCGTTGGAGAGCCAAGCGTTGGAGTTCAGCAACACTGTCATGGGTCAGCTATGAAGCACCTATCTATGACACTACCGCAGCAGCACTGTACTATCTAGATCGAAGTGGTGGTGGAGCAGGTATTCCAGAAAGTGCATTATTCACACAGGCCAATGCCAAAGAAACATCGGGCTTTGACACAACTCCTACAACAGCTACATTTAGACTATGGCGTAGGAATATTGCAGTTGGCGCAGCTACCAGTATCACCAGCAATGTTATCAAGGTTGGTACATTGGGATCTTCGGGTACTAAAACATTTACCATTAGTGAATCACTAAAAACCACACTTGCTCTAGACACTGCGAAAACAATAACATTCACAGCAGTCAATACCAGCGCAGATGCAGAACTAATGGCAGCGGCTATCAATGCAGCTGGCTTTACCAACATTGTGGCTTCTGTTACAGAAGTCAACGCAACATCTAACAGACTGATTATCAGTCACATACTGGGTGGAGATTTTAGACTAGAAGATACCGGCGGAACCCCAGTAGCCAGCACTTTCACTGCCTACAACATAGATACACTAGCAGGTACAGAAAACTTCTACGCAGCAGAAACTGCCACTGGAGGCTATCTAGCTTCTGGATGGAAACCACTAGCAGCTTCGGATCCAAGATTCGCTGCCTCCGGTGATGCTCCATTGAACGAACCACAAGACGGACAGTTATGGTATAATCCTAATTTCTCAGAAGTGGATCTAATGGTACACAACGGAAACACATGGGTTGGCTATCGTCATTTGACAGCCCCTTACTATGAAGCAGCCACAGCAACATTGAGAAATGGATATCTACCTATCGTAGCTGCTTCTAATCCCTACAAGCAAGGGACCACAGCCAATGGTGATATATGGATCAGCACAGCAGATCTAGAAAACTTTCCAACCATTTACAGATACAATACCAATTTGAGTGATATCCCTGATCTTGCACAGCGTTGGGAACTAGTGGACAAAGCAGATCAAACCACAGAAGAAGGCGTGTTGTTTGCAGATGCACGTTGGAATACCGCAGGTACTTCAACAGTGGCCAGCTCCATAGAAGATTTGATTACCAACAACTTCTTAGATCCAGATGCTCCAGATCCTGCATTATATCCTAAAGGTATGCTGCTATGGAATCTGCGTCGCAGTGGTGGTAACGTTAAACAGTATCAAAACAGCTACATCGATACTACTGCTGATAATCCAAGAACCGGAACAGCTACTCTAGCAGGCGACGCATTCCAAAGCGGTGAAAGTATGGAAACCTATGCTACAGACCGCTGGACCACAGCTAGTGGCAACAATGAAGATGGTTCGGGATCATTTGGTCGCAAAGCACAGCGCAAGGTTGTAACACAGGCCTTGAAGAGTGTGGTTGACACCAGTCAAGAAATACGTGACGAAGAACGCCGTAACTTCAATATCATAGCTGCTCCTGGTTATCCAGAGCTGTTGAGCAACCTAGTGAACCTAAACATTGATCGCGGTGTTACTGCGTTTGTGGTAGGTGACACTCCATTGCGATTAGCAGCAGATGCAACATCATTAACCACTTGGGGCTCAAATGCCAACCTAGTCACAGACAACGGTGATGACGGCATTGTTACATATGATGAGTATTTGGCAGTTTATTATCCAAATGGATTTACCACTGATCTCAGCGGTTCTCCTGCAGTGGTTCCAGCCAGCCACATGATGCTGAAAACTATCACTCTCAGTGACAATGTCAGCTTCCCATGGTTTGCTCCAGCAGGAACACGCCGAGGCGGAATTACCAATGCCACAGCAGTGGGCTTTATAGATGCTGCTACAGGCGAGTTTCAAACAGTTGCTCTAAATGAAGGGCAACGTGATACACTATATGATCTAAAAATTAACCCAATCCCATTCTTTAACGGAATAGGACTGGTAGCACATGGTCAAAAGACTCGTGCAAGAAATGCTTCGGCACTAGATCGTATTAACGTAGCACGTCTAGTGGTATACCTACGCAGCCAGTTGAACAAACTAGCTCGTCCTTATATATTTGAGCCTAACGATCAAATTACACGTGATGAAATAAAACAAGCTGTAGAAAGTCTATTATTAGAGCTAGTGGGACTAAGAGCACTCTACGACTTTGCGGTTGTTTGCGACGAAAGCAACAACACTCCGTCGAGAATAGATCGAAACGAACTGTATGTTGATATCGCAATTGAACCTGTGAAGGCGATTGAGTTCATTTACATTCCGTTACGTGTCAAGAACACAGGAGAAATTTAAAAATGGCAATTACATCACTGAATAATTTAGGTATTCCAACTACCAACGCAGCTGGCAGCACACAGGTGTTGTTGATGCCTAAATTAAAATATCGCTTTAGAGTTACACTGTTGGGATTTGGTGTTGCCGGATCAACTGAACTAACTAAACAGGTTCAGGACGTAACTAGACCCAAAGTATCATTTGAAGAAATGACGCTAGATGTCTATAACTCCAAGGTCAAGCTGGCTGGAAGATACACACTGGAAAACATCACTCTGACCTTGCGTGATGATGCCAGCGGGCAGGTACAAAAACTTGTGGGACAACAGATCCAGAAACAATACGATTTTGCAGAACAGGCATCTGCTCGGTCAGGTATTAATTATAAATTTACAACGAAAATCGAAGTTCTCGACGGCGGCAATGGCGGGTTAGTTAATGCAACTTTAGAAACTTTTGAATTAGTCGGATGTTTTGTACAAAACGTAGATTACGGTGATGCTAATTATTCAACCAACGAACACATGACTGTGGCCCTAACTATCGCTTACGATAACCTGTTACAGTTTAACGGAATAGCAGCCTCCGGTAACGTCGAAGGTATAGGCGCAGCAGTAGTTAGAGGAATAGGTAACGCAGTTACTGGTGCTGGTACTCCGTAATAACAGCAAAAACAAAAAGCCTCCTAAGGGGGCTTTTTTTGTGGCATAAATATTTGTATGGCAAATTATTTCACAAGATTTCTAAATGGAGCTGCTCAAGGATTGTTAACCCCAAAAGGTAACATGTCCAATTACAGTCATGCTACCAAGCTGTTCATAGACGGTAACATGAGGCTGGCTCCTCGCACAAAATTTAACTATTATGTAAGATTTGAGATAGATAAGGCAGCTATAAAAGCTCCTGCGTTCAGCAACAAACATCACGAAGAAATTGGCCTATTGGTCAAAACAGCAGAGCTACCAAAATATAATTTTGACAGTGTTGTAAAAAATCAGTACAATAGAAAAAGAATAATATATAAAAATTTTAACTACGAACCGGTGAATATAACCATGCATGATGATGCTACCGGAGTCGTGAGTGCTATGTGGGCAGTTTATTATGGGTACTACATTGCTGACAGACAATTGCCTGCTGCTGCATTTGAAGGTGGTCTGAAATACCGTCCAACTAATACCGGTAAAGATAATTTTCGTTACGGTATGGATAATAATGTATCAACAGGCTTCTTTAAATCTGTTAGCATTTATACCATGGCACGTAGAAGATTTTTAGGTTATACATTAATTAATCCAAGGATTAAATCTTGGAGTCATGGTAATATGGATTATGCTGCTAGTGAATTCGCAGAAAGCACCATGTCCTTGGAATATGAATCGGTCAAATATTCAGCAGGGCAGGTGTCCTATGGTAGTCCTAAGGGATTTGCCACACTGCACTATGATTCCGTGCCAAGTCCTTTATCTGTAGCAGGTGGTGGTGTAGCAACATTGACCGGTGAAGGGGGAGTCTTAGACGGTCTAGAACAGATATTTGGCAACCTTGGATCCGGTGCAGTATTTGATAGTCCTGGTGGATTCTTAAGCACTGCTATAGCCAGCATCAACACCTATAAAAATATTAAATCATTGACTCCGGCACAGTTAAAATCAGAAGCTATCAATATACTTAGTGATCCAGGAAATATATCTTCAGCTATTAGTACTGTCGGCGGAGTAGTAGGAGCTGTGTTTCCAAGAAGTGCAACGCAAGCCCCCGCTACTACTGCCACTCAAAGATCACTAGTGGGAGATTTCCCTCCGGGACCTGGGGACGTTGCATAATATGGCCACTAATCTACCAGCATTTGAAATACAAGACAGTGCCGCAGGCACAAAACTGTATTTCGACACCTACGGCGAAGCCGCATTAGAGTTTCCAGCCAATGACGTTACAGTCGCTGTGAGTTTTTTCACTGCTGCCGGATTTGACACAGACGCAGCAGCCACAGTGGCTATGACACTGCTTCGTCAGGCCAAAATTGACGCTACTCCTATCTCGCAGATTCTAGACACATTGAAAGGATTTCCATCTAAATCATTAAGTCAACTGGTAGGAGAGATTTTAAACAACAATCGAGTGCCAACCAGTCTTTTAGGTTTCAGAACTACTGATGCGAAACCAACTGTACAATCAAGAAACATAGCTGCATAATGGGAAAATTTGCACAGGGTAAATTTGAAATGAAAAACCCTGCCAAATATGTAGGGTTAAAGACTCCGTTGGCTCGCAGCAGTTGGGAATTTGTGTTTATGAGAATGTTAGATGAGCACCCCGGAGTACAGAACTGGGCCAGCGAAAGTATCAAGATACCTTACAGGGATCCCCTTACTGGTCGCAGTACCATATACGTACCTGATTTCTTTGTGGTGTATCAAGACAAAAATGGCTCTAAACATGCAGAAGTTGTGGAGGTTAAACCTTCTAATCATACCTTCAGAGAAGCTGTAGGCAAGAGTCAATACAATCAACAGCAGTATGTGAAAAACATGGCCAAATGGGAAGCTGCCAATGCTTGGTGTAAGCAGCAGAACATAAAATTTCGTGTGATTAACGAAACAGATATTTTCCATCAAGGCACAAAACGAAGATAAGTACGATATGACCAAAAGACTTGAAGAATTGTTAAATCTCGAAGCCACAGAGAACACAGTAGAAGTTCCGATCGAAGTGCCCACACATGAACAGGTACAGAGCCTAAATGATAGTTACAATAGAGTTGCAGAAATTACTCGAGGGCTACCTCAGATCAAAGAGCTAGATGAGCTAGACGATCGAGAGCTAGATGAGCTGGCCAAAAAAGCAGAAGCTGCCTATGACGATCTAATGGACCTAGGCATGAACGTAGAAGTGCGTTATGCAGGGCGCATATTTGAGGTTGCGGCCAGCATGATGGGCAATGCTATCACAGCTAAAACCAACAAGATAGATAAAAAACTCAAGAGCGTAGATCTACAGCTAAAGAAGCTGAAAATAGACAATGACGCAGGCAATGAACAAGACGGAGTGATCAACGGTGCAGCATATGTGATCACAGACCGCAATGAGCTACTGAAAAAATTAAGCGGAAAAGCATAAATACAAGTATGAAAACTTTTAAAGAATATCTCACTGAAAACAAAAAAATCTACAGCTTCAAGGTCAAAGTTGCTGGCGAAATTCCTGAGAATTTTCAGGAAAGCCTCAAGACCAAACTAGAACGCTGCAAGGTGGTAACCTTTGAAAAGATGAGTACGACACCTATACAAAAGTTTCCGTTAGATTTTCCGGACAAGTCCAACATGGAAGTCACTGTATTCGAAGTGGTTACAGAATATCCAGTAACTCCTCCGGAAATCGCTGATATGATCAAAGGGACTGGTGTCAACGAAGACTGTGTTCGTGTACGTGGCAGCGGTGAACCTACAGAAATAGATCAACTGATCATGGACAATGAGCCTACAGGAGATGCACTGTTAGATGAACAGGATATGGAAAAAGGCACAGGGAAAATCAAACACAAAGACTATTTTGGTGATGATTTCAACAAGAGTTTCTTAAAAGATTTGAATAAAGCTGCCAAAGATCGCAAGAAGGATGGCATCAACGTAGAATACAAACTGCCCAAGGGCAAACAAGACAAAGCAGGTGCTCGAAGCGCCTTAGGGAGTTAATACATGGATTTCAATCAATTAATGGCACGCATGCGTGAACTAGATCAACCTACTAATGAAGGAGGTTGTGGCATGGATGCATCAATGGCATCGCCTATGTCTTCGCCGATGAGCATGACTCCGCCAACGCCAGACACACCGCCACCTACAATGAGCATTAATCTAAATGCTCAAGGCATGGATAACATCGAGTCATTGATGAAACTGGTCACCAAGGTGAATCCCAGCATGGACAAGCCAGCGATGCCCACAATGATGCCACCAAGTATTAGTATTGAGCCTATGGACAAGCCTGCTGGCATGCCTCCACTAGGTGGCCTAGGCGATCTAGACAAAGGGCCTTTAAAAATGCTTCCAGATCTAGACGCAGACAACGATGATATGTCAGGCGGAGAAATGGACAAAGATGAACCAAGTGATGATATGCCCAAGGGTCTAGATCAAGACGACGATGGCGATCACGACATGGACGATCATGACGCAGAGAAAAAAGACAAAGATGAAGCGTTCGGCAACAGTGTGGATGATAGTGAGCCGGAATACAAGACTATTGCTGATGTAATGAACAAAGGTGATGATCTAAACAGACCAAAGAAAAGCTTCAGCGGCAAACCATATCGCGGTGACAACCCTATGGCAGCTGGTGCTTACGAAAGCAAAGAACAACTACGTGCCAGTATACGAGAAGAACTGCTTCAGAGATTGTCCGAAGCTAAAGGAGCGAAATAATGTCAGGATTTAAAATTTCAACTGAGTCACTAAGACCAGAATTTTATCAGGTTGTAATTACACTAACTGGTGGTGCAGGAACATACCCTACAGCAGACGGCAATGACAACGGTGCTGTATGCCCACAAGATCACAGTGCATTTGCTACCAAACCAACTACACTAGCACTTGGTCGTCGTGTGGCCAGAGCTCATCAACGTTTCTTGGCCATTGTTGAAAACTTACAAAAGTATGGCGATGCACAGATTCAAGACGTGCAGTTTACCAGTGCTGGCGCAACAGTGGGCGACAACCAAGCAACGGCAGTAACATTCACAGTGAGATATGATCGTGCAGGTGCAGCAGGAGCAGGCACAACAGAGGGAGTATTAGGTGGAACAAGATCAGAAATCGGAACACCGTTTCAGTTTACTGCTACTACCGATGGAACAATCACCGTGGATACCACTGCCAAAGCACTACGCTATCAAATTGGTCAGGCTATTGGCAGAACCAACCATGTTAAAAGCATGAGAGTGTTCGATGGCACTCAAAGTGCTGAAATCCAAGAATCATTAACTGTTACATTGCCCGACTCACTTGCAGACATTTACAAAGATGTAGCTGTAACACTAGTTGATGCAGCAGAAACTATAGACAGTTAATCTAGTCTAACAAACCAAATAGGCTCTCCGGAGCCTATTTTTTTCAGTAAATAAACATATGTCAAAATCCTTAGACGGCGTACTGATCAAGAAAGCTCATGCTCAGACCAAATACACAATGGATGAGGTCAAGCATCTTGAAGCCTGTTTAGATCCTATTACAGGACCTTTGTATTTCTGCACCAATTTTTTAAAGATACAGCATCCAACTCGTGGCGCTATTAATTTTGAACCCTACGAATATCAAGAAAGGCTGATAGAATCCATACATGCCAATAGACAGTGTATAGCCATGCTGCCTCGCCAGATGGGCAAGACCACCTGTGCCACTGGTTATCTATTATGGTACACCATGTTCATACCAGACTGTCAGGTATTGATAGCTGCACACAAATATGAAGGTGCCAAAGACATCATGGATAGATATAGATTTGGCTACGAAAATCTACCGGACT
>Ga0247832_1001655_pt1 | contig 37826 bp, 33 predicted proteins | sample LaCruzMarch2015__10_FD_192407 | JGI IMG/M metagenome (GOLD analysis project Ga0247832, IMG submission 192407) | Freshwater microbial communities from meromictic Lake La Cruz, Castile-La Mancha, Spain - LaCruzMarch2015_4m | ecosystem: Environmental > Aquatic > Freshwater > Lake | place: Spain... | reverse complement strand
TTGCAGCCATGCCAAACTATCACATTCCCATTCAGCCCGAAAAAACCTACCATATTTTAAGCCGGGCTGTAGGCAGTAACGCTAAACCTATAAGGTTTTCAAAAACCTTATAGGTTTTAACTCTATTATAGGTTTTAAACTACATTGCAGCCATGCCAAACTATCACATTCCCATTCAGCCCGAAAAAACCTACCATATTTTAAGCCGGGCTGTAGGCAGTAACGCTAAACCTATAAGGTTTTCAAAAACCTTATAGGTTTTAACTCTATTATAGGTTTTAAACTACATTGCAGCCATGCCAAACTATCACATTCCCATTCAGCCCGAAAAAACCTACCATATTTTAAGCCGGGCTGTAGGCAGTGAAAAGCTTTTTAGGGTAGAAGACAACTACCGTTATTTCCTTGAGCAATTTCAGCAGAAGGTTAGCGGTGTGGCAGAACTTATGGCCTATTGTCTCATTCCAAACCATTTCCACTTTTTGGTTCAAATAAAAAGTGAAGGAGAAATTTTGGCTCTTTTTGAAAAGGCAAAGCCAGGAAAAAAATATCAACCGGAAATGTGTTCTGATTTTATCATGGAGCGTTTTTCAAATTGGCTCAATGGCTATACTAAGGCATTCAATATTCAGCAAAAAAGGAAAGGAGCCTTGTTTATAGATTATCTTAGGCGGGTTGAGATTGAAAGGGATTCACAATATTCAGCTACCATTTTTTACATCCATAAAAATCCGGTTCATCATGGTTTGGTAAAAGGAATCGGCGGTTGGAAGTGGTCTTCCTACAAGGCATTTTTGTCCAATTTACCTACAAAGCTTCCCCGGCAGGAAATATTGAATTGGTTTGGAGGGCTGGCGGAATACGAAATTTTTCACACCCAACCTATTGATTTGAAGCATGATGGCGAAATGCAGTAAACCCAAACCCAAACCTATACGGTCTTTGAAGCAAACCTATAAGGTCTTTGAAGACCTTATAGGTTTTTATTGCATTTTTGTCCAATTTGCCTACAAAGCTTCCCCGGCAGGAAATATTGAATTGGTTTGGAGGGCTGGCGGAATACGAAATTTTTCACACCCAACCTATTGATTTGAAGCATGATGGCGAAATGCAGTAAACCCAAACCCAAACCTATACGGTCTTTGAAGCAAACCTATAAGGTCATTGAAGACCTTATAGGTTTTTATTGCATTTTTGTCCAATTTGCCTACAAAGCTTCCCCGGCAGGAAATATTGAATTGGTTTGGAGGGCTGGCGCAGTACGAAATTTTTCACACCCAACCTATTGATTTGAAGCATGATGGCGAAATGCAGTAAACCCAAACCCAAACCTATACGGTCTTTGAAGCAAACCTATAAGGTCTTTGAAGACCTTATAGGTTTTTATTGCACAAAACAGCTTGTGGAAGTAGGAAGCAATTTGATGGAATTGCCATGCGCTGCATTGATCCGGGCAAATGCATTTTCTATTTTGTGCTACTAAGCTGCCATTGTCCGTTTGGGAATCGAGGCCGCTTATATTGGTAATCATGCCCTTTGTTTCAGTAACAATCCAATTTTATAAAGCAGCACATGGCGTAACCTCAATGTAGTACGCAAAAAAGTGACTGACGATATCCGTTTGGCATATTGAAGTAGACAAGGTTTTAATTCTTAACCTCGACCTTGTTCAAATTGTAAAAAATTTGGGCTGCGCTTCACTAAGCTCAATAAAAAATGGCAGGCATCAGCCTCAGGTTGTACTTTACAGGATACAGTTTCTTGGTAGCAATATCGTAGATGCTCAGGTTTGTTTCCTTGTATTGTTCCCAAACATCTTCATAGGGGCGCAAGCACACATCGAGCATGCCTATGTTGTAATTCTCCCCGTCGAATCTACCCATATAGGGCTGGTCATTCCAGATAAAATAGTGAATACCAATGATTTCGGGACGGGCAAATCCAGCTTCAACATATTGCCTGATGGCCAAAGCCCGCTCCAATGTACTGGCACTCCCCACTATGCCCGTTGCGGGAAGCCCTCTGTCGATGGCACCAAAGTGAAACTCGCCAATCAAAACAGGTTTACCGGTACGCTGCGTAATAATCTGGGTGGTAAGCGGAGGCAAGTCGCTATAACCATTCACGGAAAACACATCAAAAAATTGACCTGCCACATAGCAAAGGTCTGAACTGATCCATGCATACCGCAGACCCAGGTTCAAATGATTGGGGTCTACTTTTTTCACCTCTTCGCACACCACTTTCACATATTGCTCCACCATGATTTTAGAAAACACCCAAAGGTCTTTTCGGGCAGAATCACTTATGTTGGTAATGGCGGTAGTTTCCATGGCTTTAAACGAACCTACATTTGTTTTCCAACGTTCGTTTAAACGGTTTAAATCAGCTTTAAAACCCTTTTCAATCCAATTTATCAACTCCTTCTTGGTGTACGAAGTGGTAGGATCTGCAAGAATTTCGGCGGCCAGGTTATTTTCACCAAAAGCCCAATGTGGCTCGTTGTCCAGAAAATAGCCAATCATAAACGGATCGTCTTTGTTTTCTTCCAGCTGTTTGGCAAATTGAACAGCTTTTGTTCTGTATTCCGGATTGAAAACATCTGGAAAGTCTCGGAAAATGAGCTTTTCTGTTTTTGGAAAATCCTTCATGGGGAACACATAGGGCATTTTTTTCTTTTTTGCCCATTCCAGGTCCGACCAATTGCCAGCTGTGTTGAAAGCATGCTTTTTCAACAAGCCAAAACTCATTTCTTCCCAACGGGTGCGCCATTCGTCGCCAAAAGCTCTGATAAGATTGGCTTTCACAAAGTCGACCATTTGCACACCATTTCTTTCTGAAACACAAACGCCAAACTTAGGATCGTCTGCTTTCGGCAGCCAACTAAAAAATGACTGCATGCCATTAACCGGACCCGGCGAACCATCCCTGATGCCATCGACTCCATTGCTCAAAAATGCTTGCCCATCAGGATCGACCAACCACCAACGCTTACCATCGTGGTGGGTATGAAAAAAACCAGTTCCTTTAAATTTCAACCGCTTGAACCCACCATATTGACTAAAACGAGGCTCAGGTCTTGGGTTATAATACGCTTTGTGGAGTTGCTTGAGGTTGTTTACCATTTCAAGCTCTCCCGTTGTTTTTCCATCCCAATCTTTGGTATTCAACTGGCCTAAAGCGTCGATGATGGGCGTTGCTTGGTTGCTTTCAATAACAGGAATCTGGTTCAACAACTTGATTTTATGCACAATGATTTCATGTTGAAACCTCCGACTATCGAATGGCTGCATCAACACCACTACTTCTTCCAACACTGCCGGATTCACTGCCTTACCCGAAAAAGTGCCTTTGAGCTGAACAAGGTATTTTGGCAAATAAATATTTTGCGCATCGAGGTATGACAGCGGAAACATAACAGGCGTCTTGACCCCTGGCAACAAACCAATGTTCAAAAGCAATTGAGCTGGCCTGTCCTTTTTTGTCATGAAACGAAACTGCAAAACGCCAGCACTGGCACTGTTTTGTTCCACTTCCATGTAAAACCATACATACTTGTTCCAAGGTGCATTGCTCACTGTGCCTGGCAAACGCATCAAGGTTTGCTGGTCTTTACTCGAAACTACGATGGTATTGCCATTAAGTGACACACCAGTACCCGTAGGATAAGCTTTGGAAAATGAAACCACCTGTTCGAGGTTAAAATCATAACCCTCTTGGCTGTAAATTGGAGCCGAAATCAGCCACAACAGCCCAATAATCACGTTTCTAATGGGTGAATGCGTAAAGTGCTTTTTCATTTTTTGAGTTATAAGTTCTCGCATCAGGTACCAATAGTTGGCTTAAATTCGGTTAGTTTTGCCGCTCTTGTTAAATCATTTTGCTGATCAGGGGTATTGAGTCCTTATTTCGAGACAAACATAACCATAACTTACTTCAAAAATTTTTTATGTCGGATTACAACCACCAAGACATCGAAAAAAAGTGGCAATCCTACTGGGAACGCCACCAAACCTTCAAAACCAGCAGCAAAACTGCTAAGCCCAAGTACTATGTGCTCGACATGTTTCCCTATCCTTCGGGAGCAGGATTGCACGTGGGTCACCCGCTTGGCTACATTGCCACCGATATTGTAGCGAGGTACAAAAAAGCAAAAGGTTTCAATGTGTTGCATCCCATGGGTTTCGATGCCTTTGGCTTACCTGCTGAACAATATGCTATCCAAACAGGGCAACACCCCGCCATCACTACCGATGTGAACACGGCACGCTATGTGGAACAGCTGAAAAATATAGGCTTGGGTTATGACTGGAGCCGCATGGTGCGTACCTGCGATCCCGATTATTACAAATGGACGCAATGGATTTTCTCCAAGCTTTTCAACAGCTATTTCAATAAAAGCACCAACAAGGCCGAGCCCATTGAAAACCTGATTAGCCAACTTGAAAAAGAAGGTTCGGCAAACCTGCATGCAGTTTGCAACGACGATACTCCGACTATTTCAAGCGCTGATTGGCAAGGGTTTACTGAAAGGGAAAAGGAAAATTATTTACAAAACTTCAGACTTGCTTTTCAATTCGATGGTGTGGTGAACTGGTGTCCCGATATGGGCACGGTGCTGGCCAACGAAGAAGTAAAGGATGGATTTTCGGTTCGAGGTGGATTTCCTGTGGTGCAGAAAAAAATGTTGCAATGGAGTTTGCGCATTACTGCCTATGCCGAGCGCTTGCTCAACGGACTCGATGACCTGCAATGGCCAGAGGCGGTGAAAGAAATGCAGCGCAATTGGATTGGTAAATCAGTTGGTGCGGAATTAAATTTCGAGGTAGTGACGTCCAATCAGAACATGCCCAAAGATTTAAAAATCAAGGTTTTCACCACCAGGGTCGATACTACTTTTGGCGTCACTTTTCTATCGCTTGCACCTGAAAGCGAACTGGTAGACTTGATTGTGGAGGAAAGTCAACAGGCAGAAGTTGACAAATATGTGACCTGGGCCAAAAGCCGCAGTGAAAGAGAGCGGATGACCGAAGTGAAAACCATTTCAGGCGTGCCAACAGGAGCGTTTGCCATCAATCCTTTCAATGGCGAAAAAATTCCGGTTTGGATTGCCGACTATGTGTTGGCTGGCTATGGAACTGGTGCCGTAATGGCCGTGCCAAGTTCTGACACAAGAGACTATGCATTTGCCAAACATTTCAACCTGCCGATTATTCAAGTACAGGAAGGCAAACACACCGACATTTCTCAGCCTGACTTCGATCCCAAAGCCGGCACCATGATTAATTCCGGTTTCCTGAATGGTTTGTCTGTGCCTGAAGCCATTCAACAAGCAGTAGAATTTGTTGAAAAAAATGGTTTTGGTAGAGGCAGGGTAAACTTCAGACTCAGAAATGCAGGTTTCACCCGGCAACGGTATTGGGGCGAACCCATTCCTATTTATTTTGAAAACGGAATTCCCCGCTTGCTGCCCGAAAACCAATTGCCCCTCACCTTGCCCGAAATTGATCAATATAAACCTACGGAAACCGGCGAACCTCCGCTAGCCAGGGCCACAGATTGGAAATACGAAAGCCAATACAATTTTGAGCTAAGCACCATGCCAGGTTGGGCAGGGAGTAGTTGGTATTTTCTGCGCTACATGGATTCTGAAAATCAACAAGCTTTGGCCTCTCAGGAAACATTGGAATATTGGCAGCAGGTAGATTTGTATGTGGGCGGTGCAGAACATGCCACAGGTCATTTGCTGTATTCCCGGTTTTGGCAAAAATTCTTGTTCGATTTAGGCATTGTACCTTGCGAACAGCCTTTTAAAAAGCTGGTGAATCAAGGTATGATTCAAGGCCGGTCAAACTTTGTGTATCGCATAAAGGGCACCAACCGATTTGCCTCTTTGAATCAAAAAGACAGGTTTGAAACGTCGCCGATTCATGTTGATGTGAATATGGTTGACAACGATGTGCTCAACATCAGCCAGTTTAAAATGTGGCGCCCCGACTTAGGTGACGCAGAATTTGAATTGGAACCCGATGGGACTTACCTCTGTGGAGCCGAGGTTGAAAAAATGAGCAAATCACTGTTCAACGTGGTGAACCCAGACACCATTGTAGAAAAATATGGCGCTGATACATTGCGGGTATATGAAATGTTTCTGGGTCCGTTGGAGCAATTCAAGCCCTGGAACACCAACGGCATTGAAGGCGTAAACAAATTTCTGAAACGCTTTTGGCGCTTATTCTTTACTGAAAATGGTCAATGGAAAGTGAACGACGAACCAGCCACAGCCGAAGAACTAAAAGTGCTCCACAAAACCATTAAAAAAACAGAAACGGATATTGAACTGCTGAGCTTTAATACATCGGTTTCTTCTTTTATGATATGTGTGAATGAATTGACCAGCCTTAAAACTTCGAAACGTGCTATTCTCGAACCATTCACCATTTGCCTGGCACCTTTTGCACCCCACATTTGTGAAGAACTTTGGGCATTGCTGGGGCATTCAACCAGTATTTCTGAAGAACCTTTTCCTGTTTTCAACGAGCAATACCTGGTAGAAAACACGTTCGACTACCCTATTTCTATTAATGGAAAGGTGCGCACCAAGCTCAGCTTCGCAGTCGACAAACCAGCCAAAGAAATTGAAGATGAAGTGATAGCCTCTGAAGTATTGCAAAAGTGGCTGGAGGGGAAATCACCCCGCAAGGTGATCGTTGTGCCCAACCGCATTGTGAACGTGGTAATTTAAAAAAACCATGGCAGACACAGGTTTGGAAGTTGGCATATTCGGTTTTGGCCTCTTTGGTCAGCTTTTGACCAAAGCCATGCTGCCTTATGCAACCACAACTGTTCACGACCCATACGCCGACTCTGCTTTCATATGAACCCCTACCAATGATGTAAAACGGTCAATGTATTGTAGGCATCAACAACTTTTTACCTTTTACTTAACATCCCCTCTGCCGCCGCATATCCCGTTGCCCAGGCTGCCTGAAAGTTGAATCCACCTGTAACGCCATCTATATCAAGCACCTCGCCGGCAAAATAGAGTCCGGGTACTTGTAAACTTTCCATGGTTTGAGGTAAAACAAAGTCGACAGCTACACCTCCTGCTGTTACAAATTCTTCCTTGAAGGTGGTTTTTCCTTTGGCTATGAAAGGATGACCGAGTAGCGTATTGGCAAGATGCTGCCATTGCTTTTTACCCGTTTCTGCCCAACGTTGTTGCTCGCCAATTCCAGCCTCGCTACATAAAAATTTCCACAACCTGGCCGGAAGTTCAAACAAGGGATTGGCAGTCACCCATTGTTTGGGATTAGCTTCTGCCATAGATTTAAAAGCAGCTATCAGTTGGTTTTCGTTGTATCCTGGCATCCAATTGACCCAAAACTCAAAATGATAGTCTTTTTCGGAAAAATATCGGGCAGCCCAGGCCGACATTTTTAGTACGGCTGGCCCACTCAATCCCCAATGGGTGATGAGTAAAGGCCCGGAAGTAATTTGCTCAAAACCAGCTACCCTAATCGAAGCTTTCGACACCGACAATCCCTGCAATTGCGTAACCGGGTGCCCTGGCAAGTTGAATGTAAACAAGGAAGGGACCGGTTTAACAACAGAAACGCCAAGTTTTGCGAGCCAGGCATATCCTTCCAATTTTGGATGCCCCCCTGTTGCAACTAACAAGGTTTTGGTTTCGAGTGTGCCTTTGTTTGTTTCGAGTATAAATGTGTCGCCATTTTTCTCGATTGATTTTACATCAGTTTGTAATGAAATTGAAACACCTAATCGAAGAGCCTCTCGTTCCAGGCAAGCAGCTATAGTTTCAGAAGAATCGGTAATGGGAAACATACGCCCATCAGCCTCGGTTTTTAGCTTCACACCCCGTTTTAGAAACCATTCATTGGTATGTTGAGGACTAAAATTTTTGAGACTCGTGACTAAAAAATCTGCACCTCTCGGATAGTGGGTGAGCAAGGTTGGAAGATCGAAACAAGCATGGGTTACATTGCAGCGACCACCGCCAGAAATGCGCACCTTCTGCAGTGTTTTCGATGTTTTTTCCAGAATGGCGATGTTAAAATCCGGCCTGAGTTCTGCCAAACGAATGGCAGCGAAATAGCCTGCTGCCCCGGCACCGATGATGATGACTTGGGTTGAATCCAGACTTGGATATTCGCCGAAAATTGGTGAATTACTAATAAATTTCAGGGATTACCTTTACATTCTCTATGAAAACCTTATTGTTTTTTCTCATAAGTTAAACAATTCAATATCAGTGCTCTGAAACTATGACATAAGAAATGAACTACACTGAAAGTTGGATAGTATGAGATGCCAGCTTTTCTTTAAGTATTATATTGATCAACTTGAGAAAGTAAATTTTGGATTATAGATGCAACCAGAGGGTCTTTAAGTGCATTGTTTAATGTAGAAACGAGTGAAATTTCGTTAGTGGCCTGACCACTAAATTCAATCTTTTCTTTCCCAACCAATAGTCTCACAGGAAATTCTCCAGTTTTAAAGTCAAGTGGTTCAACCCTAAACAAAGGGTAGATGTATCCTCCTCCAATTTTTGCGTTCAAATAAACATCATAGGCTGGGTGAATAGAACTAATCGAGGAGTCTATTATATACATTCCAACTAATTTCCCTTCAGTTGTATCCCTGATGTCATCGCACAATTTAATAACAATTGACTTAATTGATGGGTTAATTGAGGTTCTCCCAAAATTTCCTTTTACAATGTCATTGAGGGTACTTCTAAATTGTGTCTCCATACTACAAAGATAATGAAAATTGAATTGGCAAATGGTCAGAATAATTTTTTGTATCGGGTCTCCCGCTTTCATCAGTTAAACTGTGACTATTTACATGTTGGATCAATTTCAGCGAGGCAAAATCAAAGTTTTGAGCGATTGCCTTTCTGAATATCACTTGATCAATGAGCCTCCATTTTAGCGAATCACGTGAGAAATAAGTGGATCCAGGAGGTTTAGATTCATTCAAATGCAATATCCGATCGCCAAGAAGGCAAAAACTTGGATTGTAAAAACCTTCGTTATTATTCAAGTCTTTAAGGTTCGGCGTTGCATGAAATGTTAAAGTTTCAGTCATTACACTCGAATAGGGGTCAGAGTTAAAATCCCCAAAAACTAATGCGTTACATTTTGATAATTCCTCCAACATGGCAATGTATTGCATAACTTGTGCAGCTTCAATACTTTTAGATGCATCATTCTCTAGTGTTAATCTGGATAAAAGATGGACAGCAACAAATAAAATAGGATAACCAGTTAAAGTAAAAACCGTTATTCTACTTGTCAGATTTTGCAAGCCACCCAAATATCTTGGAATTTGAAAGTTATTACTTCCGTAAATATTTATCTCATTTGCTAGATCTGACTTCGCAAATAATTGAGGGGTATACCGGTTGAACCCATTACTATTAGTCTCTACTATTCTTTCCTTTATCAGAATTAATTCGCTGTGCGATTCAATAGCAGATTGAGATGCTTTTGGACATTCTAACAAGATCAGAACGTCGCTTATGTCCGCAAGGCCTTTCAAAACATCTTTTGATTCTTCAGTTTGAAATTTTTGCTCTTTAATATTCCAAAAGGTTAAAGCTAGCTTCATTGAATTCAACAATAAATAAATCAGGTGAAAATGAATAGATTAGGTGCGATTTTCTTTTTCCAAATCAAACACCTTTTCCATGGCTGCCCACTTTTCTCCGGGTTTTGCTTCGGCTACAGGTTCCTGAAAAGTGCCCATCAGGTCTTCCCATTCCTGGCAACGTGGGTGCAGCTTCAAATACTTCGGAAAATCTAATTCTGGCACAAATCCTTCTTTGGCCTTATAAACCATAAAAAGTCTGCAACCGAGCAGCCAGATTTTCATATTTATGACACCCACTTCTTTCAATGCTTCCACTACTTCGGGCCAGGCTTCTGCATGGTATTTCTTGTATTGCGCAATGATTTCGGGGTCGTTTTTCAGGTTGAGCGTAAGTGCAAATTCGGGCATGAATTTTCAGTGGTTGTTCTAGCTGTTAAAAACCTCTTGAAGAACTAATAAAATCTGGAATTCTCCAATTTTGTATGTAAAACTATATAATGTTTGCTGCGAATCATATTTACCTGAAGCATTAAGTTCATAAATTTCAACAACTTCATTTTCAGCATCTACTATAGTATAAAAGGGAACTCTTTGCTCCTTATAAAACCGAAACTTATCGTTTCTGTCTTTTGTTCGGTGCTTGGGTTGAGAATCTCAAAAACAAGTTTCGGAGCACAACTAAATCGTTTCGTTGTGAGATGTTTACAAATCAAAAGTAAATCAGGTTGCACTACTGTATCTTCAGAAATTTGCCAGTCTATGGGTTGTGTAACCTTGCAATGATTACAATCTGATGTTTTGATTTGATTGTAAAGCAGTGCCCCCAATACATTTGGATTTTCCTGGTGCCTGAATGATGACATGGGAATCATACTGCATGGCATTCCATTGATGAGCTCCCAGCGATCGTGCCATGATTCCCAATCAGATACAGAATAGTTTGCTGTATAAACTCTTGCCGTATTCACCATCTTACAAAATTAACAGATGAAAGCGGTTATTCATACACGAGCATCACTGAATTGTCAGAATCAAAAGAATTGAAAAATAAGTACATAACCCACGTATAAATTTTTTAATACCCTGACATTCAATTTTATACATAAATCAATTCTCTTAAAATTTAAACTAATCATGTCAAAATCATAACTTTGAACTTTCGATTTGGGTTATTGATCGAATAAATTCTATTTCATGGATATCGCTGTTCTTTTCATTTGTTCGCTGCTTGTTGTTGGCACTTTTTTGTTCTGGGAATTCGTGGCTTGGTTCACACATAAATATGTGATGCACGGTTTTCTCTGGACCTGGCATAAAAGCCACCACACGGTGCATAACCAGACCCTAGAAAAAAACGACCTGTTTGGCCTGGTATTTTCACTTCCCTCTATTGTATTGGCTGTTCATGGGTTAAGGTATGAAAATCCATATACTTTTTCGATAGCATTGGGTATTTTTCTTTACGGGCTTTTTTACCTGGTTTTTCATGATTTCGTTGTGCATCAACGCATCAAATGGAGACCAAAAAAGCGCAGCCATTACCTCAATCGCATGATCAACGCTCACTATGTGCACCACGCCAAACACAGCAAAGAAGGCTGTGAATCGTTTGGTTTTCTGGTAGTTCCCGAAAAATATGACAAACGAAACCTGAAAATGAGGCAGGATAGGCAAGCTACACAGTAACCTGCGGCTATGAATAAAGCAGTTTTTCTAGATCGAGACGGGGTGCTGAATGTAGAAATCGGCGATTACGTGTGGAAAGATGAAGATTTTGTGATTCCACATGGGGTGCACGAAGCCTTACAAAAACTCAAAGCAGCCGGATTTTATCTTATTGTTGTAACCAACCAGGGAGGCATAGAAAAAGGTTTATACACTTCAGTCGACGTGCAACGACTGCACGGAAAACTTCAAAAAGCTTGTGGAGGCTTATTGGATGCCCTCTATTATGCCCCTCACCACCGAACAAAAACCTTTTCGCTGCTTAATAAACCCAATAGTTTGATGCTGGAAAAAGGCATGGCCCGATTTAATATTGACCCTGCTCAAAGCTGGATAGTTGGTGACGCAGAAAGGGACATGGAAGCGGGATATAAAATGGGCGTAAAAGGAATTTTAGTTCCGAGCCATAAAGAAAAAGAATCAGCATTCACCCAACATATTGCCCGGGATTTGCTTCATGCAACCGAATTTATTCTTTCAGGTAATCAATAAATGATGAGTAAGTCCTTTTTTTCCATCGATGTCAAAACTCGTGACCTTGTTTTCAACTTCGATGCCAAAACATCGAGAGGCAGTATGCAAGTTCATCGGGTTTATTATCTGATTTTAACCCACAGTTCAGGGTATTCAGGTGTTGGAGAAATTGCGCCTTTACCGGGGTTGAGTCCAGATTTCGGGGATGTGAACGAAGAAAAAATTCGTAGTCTCGCTCAAAATCTTGCCTCTGAAAGGCCAGGATTTACCTTTCATGAAATGATGCAACTTGCAGAAAAACATAGCGAAGGGCTTCCTTCTGTGAGATTTGGAATGGAAACTGCCTTGCTCGACTGGCATTTTGGCGGGGAGAAATGCATTTTAAGGAACGACTTTATCGCTAATGAACACCCTATTCCCATCAACGGCCTCATCTGGATGAACGAACCAATGAAAATGTTTGAAGAAGGAAAGATAAAATTTGAACAAGGCTACCGCTGCCTCAAACTGAAAATAGGTGCAACAAATTGGGATACAGAGCTTGCAGTGCTAAAAAAACTGCGCCAATTAGCCCCTGCCGAAAAACTCACACTGCGTTTAGATGCCAATGGCGCCTTCAATGAAAACAATATCTGGTTAGTACTCGACCAACTGGAACGGTTGCAAATTCATAGTATTGAACAACCAGTAAAACCAGGCCAATATAAATTGATGGCCGAATTGTGCAATTTCAGTCCAGTTCCCATCGCATTCGACGAAGAGTTGATTGGAGAACAGCCTGATATACAGTTTTTTGACAAGTATATCCCTCAATATTTGGTACTGAAACCAACTTTAGTTGGCGGCCTTTCTATTACCCGCAATTGGATTGAGTTAGCTAAACAAGCAGGCATTGGGTGGTGGATCACATCTGCCTTAGAATCCAATATTGGGTTAAACGCCATCTGTCAATTTACCTTCGAAAATATAATGCCTGGTATTGAGCAAGGCCTCGGAACAGGCAAACTTTATCGAAACAATTTGGAATCACCTTTGGTAGTTGAATCCGGATACATTCATTATGCTCAAGAAAAAAGTTGGGAGAGCCTTTCCAACTCTGATTAAAGAGCTTGTACATTTTTCTTAAAGCACAAATAGTTTCCTACTTTTAGACTGAATTTCAACACCGCAATCCGATGATTAGCACACTCACCAAAGAAAACATTCTGCAAGACAGCCTCGACCACACGATTTTTTCCTGGACAAAACAACGAGGCATCAACCCGCTTAATATCAAGGAAGCCAAGGGCGTATATCTCTACGACCGTAGCGGAAAACGATACATCGACTTTTCCTCGCAGTTGATGAATGTAAATATTGGCCACGGCGACCAACGAGTTACAGAAGCTGTGATGCAGCAAATGCAGGATGTTAGTTTTGTGCACCCAGGCATGACAACCGAAGCTCGGGCAAAACTAGGAAAAAAGCTTGCCGACATTTCGCAAGGCACCTTGAGCCGCACCTTTTTCACCAATGGAGGCACCGAAGCGGTGGAACATGCCATGAAACTGGCACGTTTATACACGGGTCGGCACAAAATCATTACGCTTTATCAAAGTTACCATGGTGCCACTTATGGAGCACTTTCAGCTGGTGGAGATCCTCGAGGATTGCCGCATGATAGTCAGGGAGTTCCAAACATTATTCATGTTGAAAACCCTTATTTCTACCGCTGTCCATGGAACAGCAAGACACCTGAAGAATGTACAATCAATGCCTTGGCCCATCTGGAGCGGGTAGTAAAATATGAGGGGCCGCAATACATAGCCGCCATATTGATGGAAGGCGAAAGTGGCAGTTCGGGTTGTATAAAATACCCGCCTGGATACTGGAAAGGTGTAGCAGAAATTGCCAAAAAATATGGAATCCTCACCATCGCCGATGAAGTGATGAGCGGCTTTGGACGAACCGGAAAATGGTTTGGCATCGACCATCACGATGTAGTTCCAGATATGATGACCATGGCCAAAGGCATCACCAGCGGCTACATTCCTCTTGGTGGCATCATTGTAAAAGAAGAAATTATCTCCCATTTCGACGATAAACCATTGCCGCTTGGGCTCACCTATTCAGGTCACCCTGTGTCGTGCGCTGCTGCCAATGCTGTAATCGACATCTACGAAAGCGACAATCTGGTCGAAAATGCGGCGAATATGGGGAAATACATGGAAGCGCAGGTAGCCAAACTGGCAGAAAAACACCCGAGCCTTGGCGATTTCAGAAATACCGGATTGTTGGGCTGCATAGAATTGGTGAAAAACAGAAAAACCAAAGAGCCCATGGCACCCTGGAATGCCGGACCGCAAGACATGGAAATCATGAATAAAGTAGCGGCCAAAATCAACGAATTAGGCATGTTTACCTTTGTGCGTTGGAACTGGATTTTCACAGCGCCTCCCCTGATCAGCACAACCGACCACATCGACGAAGGACTTGACATTATTTCCAAAGCCATTGCCATTGCCGATGAGTATTGCAACTAAGTCATTCCTTGTTTCGCTTACCCTGCTCGTTCATTTTTTTCAACTAAGCGCTCAGCAAACGTGGCAAGCTGATCATCTGTATGCGGCACAAGCCACACTGGGCGAAGGTGCGTTTTGGGACGAACGGATTCAAAAGTGGTATTGGATCGACATTGAAGAAGGTTATTTGTTCACTTATGACCCCGATTCGGCGGCAACAACCGAAATGCCGATGTTTGAAAAAATAGGAACTGTGGTACCAACAAAAAGCCCCGGAAGTGTGGTCGTAGCTTTGCAATCAGGCATTTACAATCTCAATTTCATCACAGGGAAAAAACGATTTCTCACCCATCCCGAAGCCCGAAAACCAAATCTGCGCTACAACGATGGCAAATGCGATCCCCAAGGGCGATTTTGGGTGGGCAGCATGGCCATGAATGCAAAAGGTCAGGAAGGAACTTTATGGAAAATAACCCCCTCACCTATTACTTACAAAAACATGTTCAGCCCGGTGGGTGTATCGAATGGAATTGTTTGGAGCTTAGATGGCAAAACCATGTACTACGTCGATTCTCCTACTAAAACAATTCTTTCGTTCAATTTCAACGCAGCCACAGGAAACATCAACGATGAAAAAGTATGTGTCGAAATTCCGGAAGGAATGGGTGTAGCCGACGGCATGGCCATCGATGCAGAAGGTAAACTTTGGACAGCACAATGGGGCGGCAATTGCGTGGCTCGCTGGGACCCTAAAAACGGTCAGTTGATTGGAAAAGTAAATGTTCCGGCACCGCATGTAACCAGTGTTTCTTTTGGCGGACCAAACCTTAACCAATTATTTATCACTACCGCCAGGCAGGGATTGAGTGAGCAGCAAAAAACTCAGTTTCCGCAAAGTGGAGATTTGTTTATCTGTCATCCAGGAGTGAATGGCGTGATAAATAATAAATTCAAAAGGTGAAACGATTAAGATTCCAGTAAAATATTTAATGATTCTACAGCTAATAATGCTGTTAGTTGCATTTCTACCCAAACAAACAACAAAACGGAAAAGCACTTTATCAGTTAATAAGGCGCTGCTATGCATTTTAAAAACATAATTTAAACAGGGATAAATTGCTTAATTACCTGTTTAACATGAACGCATAGAAGTTAGTTCTGATACAAATTCTAGGTGATTATAAGAGGTTACACTGCTAAAAATGGTGGATATTTTTTACAATTTTATTGATGAGAAATCAGGCTCCACATTCATTATTAATTCAAAATTAACAGGTTAATTCATTGCAATAAACTGAGTAAAAATTAAATTTGCACTTCAATTTGATATGCAAGTAAATCTATTCAACTTGCTGACACTGAAACCACACCAAAACTCAAATTTTGCATGCAACTTGTAACCTCACGTAAAAATCAAAATGCTATCGATTCGGGTGTCGATAGCGACTTTGACATGTTGAACACGGGCAAACACCAGCCCAATGCCAAATTATTTGCCTCAATCTTCAACAGCGACTATGTCAGCCGTGATTTGAGTTGGATGCAATTCAATAAAAGGGTACTGGAACAGTGCAGGATGAAAAACAGAAATCTATTCGACAGATTAAAGTTTCTGGCTATCACCTCTTCAAACTTTGATGAGTTCTTTATGATTCGGGTTGGTAGTTTATACAACTACCTGGATTTTGGAAAAGAAAGAGTTGACTATTCGGGCTTACGTGAAAATCATTTTCGAAGCCTTTTGCTGGAAACTGCCAGCTCATTTTTTGATGCCCAACAAGATATTTTCTTGCAAGACCTCTTTCCCCTTTTCAAAGAAAATGGTTTCGAAATTGTTACCATTGATGACCTAAATGAAGACGAAAAAATGTTGACGCTCGACTACTTTAAGCGCACCATTTTCCCCATGCTCACGCCCATGTTGCTGGATGTATACCACACATTCCCTATCGTGCTGAACAAAACTCTCACGTTTGGGGTGATCACAAAAACCGACGACGACAACAAAAATCCGCAACGTCTTTCCTTTGTGCAAGTACCTCAGAATCTGCCCAGGTTTTACACCATCAAACAAGACGACATGACGCTGTTTTTGCCAGTAGAAGACATCATTCGCTGGCAAATGGACAAGTTGTTTAAAAACATAGAAATTGTATCTGTTAACTTGTTCAGGATCATTCGAAATGGCGATATATCCATCGAAGAAAGTGACGACATTGAAGCAGACCTGGTGGATGAAGTAAGAAGGCAGGTTTCGAATCGGAGAACGGGCCGTGTGGTGCGTGTTGACGTCGAAAGCAACTATTCGCCCTACATGATGAAAATATTGAAAGATCGGTGGGATATTGACAATGACAACATATTCGTTTCGAAAAAACTTATCGATTTCAACGGACTTTGGCAAATCATAAATCATAAATCGTTTAAAGAAAAACTAACTGTTTTTCCGAGTGCGGTACCTCCACTCTCCTACCCGGCTGGACTGGAGCAAAACAACATCTTCGAAGTGCTGAAGCAGCGGGATATATTACTTCACCACCCCTACAACAACATGGAACCCATGCTGCAATTGATAGAAGAGGCTGCCACCGATCCTTATGTTTTGTCTATAAAACTTACTATATACAGGCTCGCCAAAGATTCCCGCATTATCAATGCATTGCTCAATGCAGCCGAAAATGGCAAATATGTTTCAGCACTTTTTGAAGTAAAAGCCCGATTCGACGAAGAAAACAACATCAGGCAAGCTCAAAGGCTACAAAAGGCTGGGTGTTTTGTCATTTATGGTTTGGGCAATTTAAAAACCCACACGAAGCTTTGTCTGGTTGTGAGAAAAGAAGAAGACAAGGTTACCCGCTATGTGCACATGGCCAGTGGAAACTACAATGAAGAAACGGCTAAATTATACACAGACATTGGGCTACTCACTTCAAAGGAAAGTTATGCCAACGACGTATCTGAATTTTTTAATGTAATTACTGGACATTCTAAACCTGACACGTATGAAAAGCTCATCACTTCGCCCCGAGACATGCGAAATGATCTCGTAACGCTCATCAGACAAGAAGCAGAGCATGCAAAACAAGGGCTCTCCTCAGGCATTATCATTAAACTCAATTCACTGGAAGACAAAACCTGCATCGATGAACTTTACAAAGCTTCTCAAGCTGGAGTACCCATCAGGCTTATCATCAGAGGTATTTGTTGCTTACGACCGAGGAGGAAAGGGCTTAGCGAGAATATCATGGTGCGATCGTTAGTTGGCGATTACTTGGAGCATACCCGTTTATTTTATTTTCACAATGCTGGCAGTCCCAAAGTTTACGGCGGCAGTGCCGATATGATGAATCGTAGTTTTGACCGAAGGGTAGAATCATTGTTCATCATCAGCGATCCGAAACTCCAACAAGAAGCTATCAACATACTAGATTACAATTTAAAGGACAATGTAAATGCCTATGAAATGGAGGAAGATGGGTCGTACACCAGTATAAAACCTGACGAAGAGCACGCTCCTTTTAACATTCACAAAGCGTTTTATCAGGTTACCGAAAAAATAGTGAGTCAGGCCTCGTTATTCTAGAAATTAACCAACCATCAATCTAAGTTGCCTTTGATAAAAAAAACGGAATGTTGTTTTTTAAGTTCCGTTCGAACTTTTATTATTGTAATGGACAAGACCATAAAAGCATGAAAAGGCAGTTCAACAAACTCCCCATGGTTGTAATCTTATTTTTTTTAGCATTTACTTCCTGTAAGGCTGAGAACAAAGAGAAATCGAAGCGAGAAGTTGTAAAATCTGAAAGCAGCAAAGAAGAGGTAAGCACTTCAGAAAGTCAACATGCAAAGCCCATTCTGATCATTGGCACAGCTTCCATTTTGTATAAATTCTGGTTCAGCTCTGCTGATTAAGCACATACAAAGATTCAGGGTATTTTACCTCTGTCAGATACAACCCACAAGCCGGTGCATTTTGTCCGGCTTTTTTTCTGCTCTTAGAGGCAACAATTTCCTCAAATTGCAGGATTGTAATTTTTGAAAGACCAACCTGCAAAAGAGTGCCAACAATTGCTCTCACCATACCTCTCAAGAATCTGTCGGCTGAAATGTAAAAAACCCAAAGATCTTGACCTGATGATTTCCATTCTGCCCTACTCACATTGCACATAAAGTGGTTGACATCGGTATGCACTTTCGAAAAAGACTCGAAATCCTGATTACCCAGCAAACATTCCGATGCAGTATTCATGGCTTCAAAATCCAAGGGCTGGTAGAGAAAATGGGCTCTACCTCTTAAAAACGGGTCAGGAACCTGCGAAAGCCAATACTCATACGCTCTCAATTCAGCCCCAAATCGAGCATGTGCATCTGGGGCTACTGGCCTAATATTTTTCAATACTATGTCCTGGGGCAATGCCACGTTCAATCTTCGAATCCATTCTTGAGGACGCTTAACTTCAACAGGCAAATCAAGGTGCATTACCTGTTTTCTGGCATGCACACCCGCATCGGTTCTGCCACTGCCTAAAACAGTAACAGCAGGTAAACGAAGTACCTTTGAAAGGGTTTCTTCGATTACCTGCTGCACACTGATTGCATTTAATTGCCTTTGCCAACCAGAATATGCTTCACCATCATACCCTAACTCAACAAAGTATCTAAACACTGGTAATTTTCCCCTTATTTCCAGTTATAGATTTTTGCCAAAGAAATGCCTTCGAGCACTTGAATGTTTGCGTCTCGCACTGGCACCATAGCTTTTTTCAATTTACAAGTTGCCTCGTTCTTGCAATCAGAACATGGCCGGTAGAAATTGAGTGATACACACGGTGTTGGTGCGATTGGGCCTTCTACAATCCTGTAGATCATCGCCATGTTGATGGTTTCCGGATCACGATCGAGGTAGTATCCTCCTCCTTTTCCTTTTTTGCTTCCCAGCAAACCGTTTTTATTGAGTTGCAATAAAATGGCTTCGAGAAACTTCTTTGGAACCTCAGATCGATCTGCGATTTTCTGGATCAATATGGGTCCTTTTCCAAACTCCTCAACCAAAACGAGGAGTGCTTTGAATGCGTACTTTGTCTTTTTCGTAATCATGCTTGTTGTGTTTTAAAATTTAACTTTAACTGTTACTTTGTTTTTTGGAACTCTTATCATTTTGCTATTTAGAAGGTATTGACTTGGCAAATTTGGTGAAGAAGCCGCATCGTCTACCCATATCTTGGTTACAATATCACCCTGCGTTGGGTTGTAAATTTCAAAATTTACAGTGTTTTGTTTCCATACCACATTTCGAACTTCTACATGGTCGAAAACAATAATCTGCTTATTCTTTTTGTCTACGTGAACACCTGGAATTTCAACAAAAGTGAGCATCAAAGCTGTTTCGGCCCAGGTAGATTGATAGGTAATTTCGCCTATACCTTCCAGCCAATCATTGGTGCTTACTCTTTCGCAAATCCAGCCATCCTTGACGCCCAAAATAGGCTTTTGAGGGTGCCCGATATACTGAGTTATTCCGTGTGCAATATCATATAGTAATTCCGAATAAAAATGGCCGTTCGTCCACCTAAATAGTTTAAATATCGACATTCCTGAAAAGGTGCATATTCCAGGGGCTCCATGTTTGTTCTGTGAATTGGCCCAAACTGCTCCGGTTGATCGCATTCCAGACCTTCCAAATAAAGAGTTTGGCGGAAACCGATAATCAAAAGAGCTCACCCAAGTTGCAAACTGTTCAGTTGCTTCTTCAGACCGTTTCAACCATTTAGTATCCTGAGTCGCTTCGTAAAGCATGGCATAACTTTCCACCAGGGCATAGGCCGATTCGCTATCAGGATTTTGCATGGCGTCGCCTGGTCCGCCTGTTGCTATTCCTTTTTCGGTAAAATCCTTATAATAATATTCTCCAATGGCTTCGGCCACCTTCAGATATTGAGCGTCTTTGTAATAGGCAGATGCCAATACCAAAGCGGCGGGTACTATGGCTCCCGAACTGGAGCCTCCTACCACTATCTCACCTGTTTCACTATTGACAAAATTTCCCAGCTGGCCGTTTTTGACCCACAATTGCACAAAGGCATCTGCAACCTGTTTCGCTCCCTTTTCCCAGATTGGCTTCACTTGAATTTTTTGCGCTTTCATCAACTGGAATTGTTGAAGCACATAAAATAGTCCATCTCCACTTTTCCTTACCAAATGCCAGTTTTTGGTATGTGGTTTCCGAATATCTCCACCATGCCAAATATTTCCTTTTTCGCCAGAATCCCAGAAAAATCCACTTGGGGCAATGCCGTTTGGAAACAACCAATCGAAGTTTCTCAGCACCTTTTTGCGGGTTGAATCGTGGCCTGCAAACAAAAGAGGATAAGTGGAAATCATACCACCTGTCCAGCCGATTTGCCAATCTTGCAAAAAGTTTTCACGCATTCCGACTGAATAGTATCCAAAATCGTTGACCCAGTTTTGCTGGTTAAACTTTCTTTCATGTGCTGCAAATGCAGTTGAAAATCCAAGCTGTTGACGAGGAGTTTTTGAGGGGAATAAGTATTTTCTGTTTTGAGTAAAAGTTGAAAAAAGGGTTTGGAGCTTTTCTGCTGCGGCAAATTGAACCACGAATGAAATACTTACCGTATCACCTTGTTTAAAGTCAACTCCTCGGTCGGGCGAAGCTTGCATGTTGTCGGTGATGCGGTATTTGTAATTTTCCCGAACGCCGGGCACCTGTACTGAAAACCAGGCTTTTGTTCTATCCCTGTTTTCTTCTACTATTAAACCATGATCACCAAAACGGGATTCCTGATTGGTCAACATCCAAACCACTTGCTTTTGACTCGGACTGTAAAAACCCATGGAAGGCACAGATAAACTGCCTGACTTTTCCTGAATTCGGGAAGGTCCATCATGGATGTTCAATCGGGGTACGTCTGTAATAATAGTGGGTTTGTCTATTCCTATGTCTTTGGGGTCGAGAAGTTTGGGGGAATAGGCAATTCTGCGGGATTCAAACCGATTGCCATTGTAAGCAGCTGCTGGTAAAAGCACATAGTTTTCTTTTGCCCAAGCGCTAAACTCCATGGTGGCCAGCAAGCTTGTTTCTTTAGATACACCTTCTTGAAGTGTAAATAGTAACTTAACCCTAAAAGCATTGCTCAAGCCAAAAGCAGGCGATACAAATCGATCGACGTGCCAATTTGCATCAGGTAGTCGCAACGAAGCTTGTGTTGTTCCTACATTTTCAGAAGCTTGATTTACTACTTTACTAAACCTGCTAAAATCATGCTGTTGGGCAGTTGCCACAAGTTTAGCTTGAAAATGCTGGCATAGAGACTCAAAATCAGGAGGAGTCTGAGCTTTGATTTGCCACATTGAAAGCAGAAAAATTACAGTTAATCTTAGTGTTCTCTGAACCATACTAAACAAGAAGTGCCTCCTGTTTTGGTTAAAATCGTGGCGAAAAATATAGTTTTCAATTGCTATAGAATAGATTTCGCTTTAATTTTGCTATATTTAGAAAGATTCTATTTTGCACATGTGCATTAAATTATTCCAACAGCTGCCGACCTGACTTTGTAAATAAAACTAATTTTTAAAGTCAGGTATTCTGAATTTGCCGTTCATATTTGCGACCAGAATACACTACACCATGACTTCTTCATCCAAAAACCGCTATGCCTTCCCGGTACTTGTATCAGTATTTTTCTTTTGGGGATTTGTAGCCGCTAGCAACGACATTCTGATTCCTGTATTCAAGAAGGAATTGAATCTGGAACAATGGCAAAGCCAAATGATTTCCTTTTCGTTTTATGTGGCTTACACTGTAGGATCAATCATTTATGCTCTGATTTCCAGATCGTTGGGAACAGACTTACTTAATAAAATTGGATATAAAAACGGAATAGCAATTGGCTTAGCTATTTCTGCGCTGGGTTCTTTTTTATTCTATCCGGCCGCTCAGGCCTCTTCTTTTAATATCATGATTACTGGCCTATTTATAGTAGGTCTGGGCTTTTCGCTCCAACAAACCGCAGCCAATCCCCTCGCTATTGTGATGGGCAATCCAGCTACAGGTTCTCAAAGGCTCAGCTTTGCCGGAGGTATAAATAATGTAGGAACAACCATTGGCCCCTTATTGGTGAGTATAGCTATTTTTGGCAGATTATCTCAAGGAGAAACGGCAGTGGCCGATTTGCAAAGTGTGCAAACACCGTATCTAATTTTGGGAGCCATGTTTATTCTGGTGGCCATTTTTATCAAGTTTTCTTCCGTGCCAAACAGCATTGAGCTCGAACACGAAAATCCGGCAGAAGGCGTCATTGTAAAAGATAGAACCAGTGCAATGAAATATCCGCAGTTGCTGTTGGGTATGCTGGCCATATTTTTATATGTAGGTGTAGAAGTGGCCACAGCCAGTAACCTTCCGGAATTTATGACCCATGAATTGGGCACACCGAACGATCAGATTGCCCCTTATGTTTCGCTGTTTTGGGCTAGCTTAATGATAGGCAGGCTCACAGCTTCTGTTGGTGCTTTCACATCCAACGAGTCGATTAAACCTTTGCTTCGCATCATAGTGCCTTACCTGGCATTTGGCTTTTTTCTTCTGGTTAATTTGCTGGCCAACCACGACCTGAGCCCTTTTTATGTATATGGTCTGGTAATATTGGTTCTGATAGTCCTTGACTTTGTGAGCCAAGGCAATCCAGCTAAACAGCTTTTGTTGTTTTCGTTGGCTGGTGTAGCAGCTATTGGCATCGGTATTTTTGCAGGGGGTATGATTTCAGTATATGCATTTATCAGTGTGGGTTTGTTCTGTTCCACGCTTTGGCCGTGCATTTTCACCTTGGCTATTTCGGGTTTGGGCAAACACACCAACCAAGGCTCTGGCTTCCTGATTATGATGATTATGGGTGGCGGGGTTATTAGTTTGCTTCAAGGCGTATTGGCAGACGAAAAACTGTTAGGAATTCAAGGAAGCTATTTCATTGGCATGGCTTGTTTTGTTTACCTCGCATTCTACGCATGGAGGGTTTCGGCCATACTCAAAAGCCAAGGCGTAAGTTTTGAAGTTGTAAAAGGTGGAGGGCATTAAAATATGTTTCATTCGATTAAAGCAAATGCATAAAGCATAATCCAACTTTAAGTTTCTGAAATCATCTTCATTTAAGCTTTATCCAACTTTTGGTTAGTAAACCAAAAAGTGAGAAAGAACCTTTACAAAGCGACTGACTAAATTTGCAATGTATCATTTGCACAATAAATAGTTAACCACAACACCAGAGCATGAAAACTTTCTTATCCGTATGCATTTGCCTTTTTGGCATTTTGCAAAAAACTTATAGCCAGGTACCCACCAACAACCCCATCAGCGAATTTTACAATGGCGCAGAAGGTTACCCGGCCTGGACAGACCAAATTCGCTGGAATAATGTGTACAACATGGCCACTTTTGATTTTGGATCGTGCACCGCTTGTTCTGGAAACGATTTCGAAAAATTCAAATATGTCAGAGATATTGCGTACGATGCTGGCGGCGGTGTGCTTTACTATCCTGCCGGAACATATAGGTTTAGCATTGGCGACGAACCCAATAGCGAAGGCTTAATGTTAAAAAAAGGTGTTGTAATTCGTGGGGAGCGGCCAGCTACAGATTTTAAAGCCATCACAAACAAGAACATCAACAACATGTCGGTCACAGATCATGGGCTCAACAATATGCCCACCAAGTTTGTGTTCGACACCACCAACCTAGGTGGCCGGCTGCAAAGAGGAATTCCTAAAATGTGGAATTCAGTCGGTATCAAAAAAGGCACGAACGAGGCAGGATTGCACGAAGTGAGTCATGTGGGCATTTGCTGGGTGAGCATAGAGTTTGGTTATGTGTTTTTTGGTTTTGATGCCACCCGCTGGGCCGATTCGTATGGACAAGCAGGAAACCGATGGTGCAATTCGGTAGAACCATGGAAAAGTCAACGCAGACCCGATGGCACACATCCCATGGATCATTTTGCAGGCAACAAAACCTGGGGAGAAGATTCAGTGATGATGGGTACTAAGCGATTTGTATTTGGTCTGCGCATTCAACATGGAGGGGTGCCTAATTATGTGTTGGCACATGGCTATCCAGATTCCACTTTTGTAGCCGAGGATTCACCATACCATTTTGGTGCAAAGATTTCTGTGTATGGTTCTAACTTGCTGGTGGCCAATAATGTGGTAGCCAAAGCCACCTACAGCTTTCCGTTTACCTTAAGATGCAGAAATGGAAATGTAACTGACCGACCCTTGCACACCATTACAGTGCCTTATGACTATGGAAAAGGTTTGAGCGTTGATGTAAACAAAAACTATATCGCTGCATTTATCAATAGAAGCCAGGTAGACAATCCAAGCAGCCAATATGCACCAAATGTGATAATAAGAGACAATTGGCTCTACAACCACAGCAACAAAAGCATGGATGCCGGTGGCGGATGGATGGTGATAAAAAACAACATTTGCAGGCGGGAATTCTACAATACCAACGATGTGTACAACAGTGGAGTAACCCCGCCCATTTGGGGAACATTTACCAGCAACGGCAGGTGCCGCACCAATGTTTCGCCTGACGATTATTTGGCAAGAGCCTTTACCTTGTCACCCAAAAATGCCTGGGCAGATAGTAATATGATTGGCGGTCTCGGAAGTGCTTTTGATAACAGTGGAGAAGCCATCATGGTGCAAGATCACTTGAACGGTTCGGAATGCTTTTCATTGGCCATCACCAATAACCGGGTAGCAAATAGAAGCAATATTCCTGGAAAAACAGGTTGGATGGGTGTTTGGAATAGCCACGCCATTGGTTTGTACATGACACACAACTATGTGGCCAGCAATATTATGTTCCTTGACTTTAGCTCCTACGGTGCAGACGTTTCTATTGTGAAGCATACCGACCCGGAAACCGGAAATGTTTGGGGGACTTTCGGAGACAACATCAGGGCCAACGTGAAGGATCAAAGAAATTTTGATTGTGCAACAGGCGAGCCAAGTCCAGATGCGCCAACCATAGCTGTGCGAGATTCAGCAGATTTTGTACATATTTCCTGGAGCAACGTGGAGCACGAGGCAGGCTACAAAGTACAAAGAAAGAGAACGAACAGCACTTCCTGGACAACCATTGCCTACCGACCAAGGCAAGAAACCGGTGGCGATGTTATATTTGGCTTTGGACCACGAATCGACGGATATATTGCCACAAACGACGGCTATCCGGCGGCACCGTTCAACCGAAATACGTGGGATGGCCGAACCAGAAACATGAATCCACCGGTGTGGAGAGATTACACCAAAATGGCAGGTCAATTTGACTACAGGGTGATAGCCATTGCTTGTGAAGACGATGAAACTGCAGCTTCTGACCCCATTACAGTAACGGTGACCATACCAGTGGCGACCCATGCAGCCATCAGTAATTTACAAGAAGAAGTGGTGCTATACCCGGTGCCAGCGCAAAAAGTGCTGTTTGCCAAAAGTGCACAGTTGCGAGGGCAAAGCCTTCAGGTGTTGGACTACACGGGTCGGGTGTTGGTAGACATGCCAGAGGTCTCTGAAAACGCCATTCGTGTGCCGATAGATCATTTGCAACAAGGATTGTACAACCTGAGGACCAAAGCCTTCGGACAAGCGGCCCGTGTGAAAAAGTTTGTAGTGCAGTAATACGTCCTCATTCATAAAAAAAGCCTGGCAACGTGGAAGTTGTCAGGCTTTTTTGTTGGGAGTAACGATTGGCAATGCCATTCGCTGTAACGGATCTGTGCCCTTGTTGGTGTTTTCACCACCAACTTCTACAACTGGTACTTCCTCAAATGGCCTACATACTCCTTAACAAGGCCATATTGGAATAAAATTTACAGATTAATAGAAAAACCTTGCAATTTTAAAAAAATAGTAAGATTGTTGCTTGTGTATTAACCCAACAGTAAAAATGAAAAAACAATTTGCGTTTACTTTTACAAATACATGTTATTCAGAGGTTTATAAAAATAAGCACAACTGTATAAGGCGGGTGGAATTGCGTATATTTACAAGTTAGCATCGATTTTTCGGAGCAACAGCAGTACAAGATAACAGGTCACTAATGACAATACTTCGTTAATTTTTAACTCGCGATTTTGCCATAATCTATTAGTTCTTTGATGATTTTTTGATTTTTAGCAGTGTTTGGGTTAATAGCGAACACGTTCATAAATCTTTCAAGCATTAACGTATTGTTGAATAGTGTTTTGTAGTCAGCCATAGAAAATTGTTTAGGAGCATCATTTTTGTTCAATAACCAGTCCTGCTTAGCTAAATTTACAGAAGTAAGAGCTGCGTTAAAATGAAAATCAAGTTTGTTTTCGCTTCTCGCTTGACATGAAGTAAGCCCTGTAAATTGTTTAGCATCCCGATACAGAAATTCTATTTGAAAACGAGACCGATAAAATCGAACAATTTCTTCTCCTGCTTGATTCAAATCCGTTGAGAAATATAATTTTCTAGCTATCTCTTTTTCATCTTTGATAAAAATCGTAATAGCAAGCTTTATATATCTTTTAAACGCTTTTGAATAGACAACAGCAGAATAAATTTTAATTTCATCAGTTAACAAATCTAAAGAAAAATAGGAGGTGTCAAAGTTTTTAACATCAACTTTTCCGTTGAATTTTTTGTTTGCTCCTTTTTTTCCTGATTGCTCCCCCATGTACTTATATTTTAATACGCTGTCATCTCTCAAACGACTAATGAAATGCAACTCAGCTAAGAGTACTGCATCGACAAAAGGTTTTTTTGAAAAATACGCATCAGCTATTAAATAATCAGAAAATTCCTTAAACTTTTTCGAATTTTCAATTACAAGACTTGCATAATAAGTTAAAAGATTTAATCCTTTTTTTTTCAATTCATCAGCCGATGGTGTCTGCCATGCATTTAAATGCAGGGCCGTATTACTTATAATATCCACCACAGCAAAACCACATATATCAAGACCCCATTTTGCTGCTTTGGCAACGCCTGACCAATATTTACCTCTACCATAAGTTGATTTGCCAGCCTTAGGGATATAACTTGGGTCAAGTGCGACTACTCGTTTAGTTGAGGTAACTTTATTTATTATTTGTTTGTTGAAAGAAAAGAAATCAAACTTCTTTTCAAATTGGTTGCGAAAAGTTTGTTCACAATTTTGGCTATAACGTTCTAATTGTAAAAAATTAATTTTCCCTTTTATACTTAAAAAATAACAAAATACGATGACAATAAATTTTTTTCTGGGATTAGATAATTTAAAAAATATATTTGTTTGCAATACGCTGTATATTAGCGCTTTAACGCTATTTCTTGTTTCGAAAATCATATTTAGACGATTAAATGTTAAATCATCTAATATATTGATTTATAATTGATTAACAAAATTTAGTTATCATAACTTATTAACATTCAAGTACTTATATTGTTTATTAACGAAGTATTGTAATGAAACTTAATCTTAAATCAAAATGAGGTGCATCAAAATGTTCCCTAAACCGAAACCCAACCCCTCATGTTCTTTTATTCTTGCCACCGCTCATTAACCACACTGGCTTACGTTGCCATCGCACAACCAAGCACATTTTGCTTTTACGCTCAAGGCCAGCCTTAATGGCCATAAAAGCAAAAAGAGCTTGGTTTTTGCTTACACACAGGCAAAAGCAGAATAATTTAATTGATTGCGTTGTTCTGATGATTGCTTTAGGGTTATTTTCTAATTCTATTTTTCCAAACAATACTGTCAATTCTTAATTCTGAATAATCGGAATATTTACTGGATAAATCGGAAAGTTTAGAATGAATAACCGAACCTAATTGATACTTGGAAAGATAATTATGTAAACTGTCAAGATAAGCCTTACGACAGTTTGATTTGATATCAACTAAAACCCACTTTCTGCTTCTGTCTGATGGTTTGGAATCGTATAGTTTTACTTGTTCAATAAAATTAGAAAACAATCGAAATCCTAATTTGCAGCAATAAATTGAATCAGTTTCTGGAAGGGCTGCATTCAAATAAGCATTATTAGCAATTGCTAGAGAATCCAATAATCTTTTACTTTCCATTAAAGCGTCATGATCTAATTTGTAATTTTTGAATAAACCTTGTTCACCTTTTGTTTTTGGCTTTGCTTCAATTTTCGCCTTTGCTTCAATTTTCGCCTTTGCTTCAATTTCCAACTTTGCTTTAATTTTTGGCAAAGTATCAAGAATCGGTATATTATTATTATGTAATTTAAGGTTTGGTGGTAAAATTATTGCTATTGGCTTGTTTTTGTCTGAATGAAAATATTTTGTTCCTATAACAATGCTTAAAATAATCAGTAAAACCATTCCAACGATTGAAAAAGTTGTACTCCAGCTTTTTTTATTAAGTAACCCTAAAATTTCATCAGCAGATTGAATCCTATTTTCTTGCAATGGCTCAATACACTTTTCTATAATTTTCTTGTAGCGATTTGAAACTTTTCTTAAACCAGAAAAATCAGTAGCACCAGTGAACAATTCAAGCAGGATTATACCAAGCGAATAAAAATCACTTCTTGCATCAGCATTTTCAGGATTATTTAATTGCTCAGGTGAACGATACGTTTTTGTTCCCGATGATACATAAACATAAGAATCAGAACCAGACAAACCCAAATCAATAATTTTTACATTATTCCCTTTGTGAGTAATGATGATGTTCTCAGGTTTTAAGTCTAAATGAAAAATTTGTTGTTTATGTAAATAATTCAAAGCATCAAGTAATTGATAAAGAATTTTTTCAATCAATTTTAAATCAGAAATTCCTTGTGGATTTTTTTGAATTATGCTTCTTAATGAGTACCCATCAATATATTCAGCAAGCAAATATAAACCATCGGAATCTGTTCCCTTATTGAGATACTTAACAATATGTGGATGATCAAGATTGAACCCTAAATTAAATTCTTTTTCAAAAGCATTAATATATAGCGGATGCGTTCTAAATTCGGGCTTGATTCTTTTCAGCAATAACCACTTATCATTGATCCGTGTTTTATAAACAAGGCTATTGTTACTTTGGAAAGGAAGTAATTCTGTTTTGGAAGCATTGCTGGGAATAACAGTATTTGCTTCAAAATTTTCAAAACCTGAATTTTCAATATATATATTCATTATGCTTTGATGACATTAATATTTGTAATTCCACTGATTTTACCAGCTTTGAATTGTCCCATGTTCAGGTCATTTCTGATAACAGAATTTATTATTAGCGGATAATCTTTAATAAAGTACAAAATTTTCAATTTATCTGCCTTTTGTAGTTTACTGTTAAACGACTCAGTAACCTCAAAATTAAAATCACCTTTATACTGAATTGTTACTTTTCTGTTGGGTTCATAAGTAAATTCAATTTTGTCATTTATACAAAGGCTTGCAACATCAAATTGTTCAAGGTTTAAAAATTCAGAATTATCAATTTTTAAAAATTTATCAATATAAATGTCCCAATTTTCACATCCCAGGTACTGTGCAATTACATCCAGTGTGTACAATCGAGGTTCTTTCGTACCTTTTATAAAACCAAGCATTCTTTTAAGAGTAGATGCACTGACACGTTGTTTGGTTGCCATTGATATATGTCCAGCCAAAGCTTCGCAATCAGTAGGGTAACGAACCTCGTTGCCAAACCTTTTTTCAATTTCTTTAATGGTAATTTTTGATAACATATTTTTGAATTTTCCGCAAATATACTGAAAATTCAAAAAATCTTATGAAGTGAACGAAGTGAACTAAATGAACTAAATGATTCGCGGTTTTTAGAAAAAACGGATTTAGATTTGTAACTTAAATTATAATTTAATGCTTAAAAAAAAATCAGAAAGACTAATTTCAAAATACTCGCAGATTGCATGGAGAGTGCTGATTGAAATATTATTTTTTCCGGTTTCAATACGAGCAATATGTATAGCAGTATCTTCAAAAAATGCAGCTTGCGTTAATTTTTTTGATTCTCGAAGCTCTTTAAGTTGTAGAGCTATTTTTTTGAGTAATATTTTATTTTTTATTTGCCCCATAAACATAGCAATTTGGGAAAAAGGAAAAATATATCACTGACGAATTTGTCATTTTGATTTTAATGTGTAATTTTGCAATGTTTACTCACCATAATAGCTTGTATAAATTAATTGAATCTTAAAGGAAATGTTTATGGAAAAGATGGAAATACTCGAAAGGCTAAACAAATTATATGTAAAATTTAAAGATGTAGAAAATGACCTAGAGGAATTAGTCTCTACTCCCATTTGGTCTGAAATTGTTTATGATGAAATGGATGATTCCGTGAAAGTCTTGCAAGAAATTAAAAAATCTACGATAAAAATTGTTGAAATGCAGATGAATATAATGCATAAAAAATAATCCACTTTTATTTTATAGCGTAGTCATATTTCAATTTCAATAAAATTAAAGTAAACACTCCATAAAAACGTAATTATGAAAAAAGTAAGAAAAAGTAATTCTGAAATCTGTTTTATCACTGGAAGTTCTGTCAAAAACAAGGAAGTAAATTTATTTTACATGGTTTTATTATTTGGTCTTTTAAATGTAACAAACGTAGTTGCTCAAAATTTGATTATAATTAGAGAAGGAGGAAAAGTCGGATATAAGGACAAAGCAACAAATAAGGTTAAAATACCCGTTAAATTTACTTATGGAGAAGAATTTAAAGATGGCATAGCAATAGTTAGTGAAGATTTGAACCGAGTAAATTCAAATATGGATTTAAAGGCAATTAATATTAAGGGTGAATATATTTCTGATATTTCATTCACAAAAGGAGAGAATTTGGGTAAAGGTTTGATAAAAATTTCAGGGATTAAGGGTGGAAATATTGAATATGCAAACAATAAAATTTATTTTGGCGGTGGCCCTTGTGGGTTAATGAATAGCACAGGTAAAATTATTTTACCTCCACTATATTCAGCTATTGGTGATATTTCAGACAATTTAATAATCATATCTAAAGGTGATAGTTCAGGCGTTATTGATATTACAGGTAAGTTCACTATTCCACTTCAAACTACAATTTCCTTATCAGGTAAATTTGTTAAGGGTGTGATAAAAATATACTGTAAAGAAAATCAAAATAACCAAATAGGATTAATGGACAAAACAGGTAATATAATATTAAAACCCTGTGAAAGCAATATACAATCGTTAGAGGATTTTAATAAATGTGGAATTGCTAGAGTTCAGATGACCGATAGGCTATATGGATTAATTTCTTCAACAGGCAAATTTGTGGTTGAGCCTAAATATACTAAATGTAGTGCCAAATTTAATGATGATGGAGGTACTTTTTATTTTTCTCCAAAAGAAAGATTTGATTACAATTGCAAAGGTCTTAAAAAATAATAAGTTTTTTTTCAATTTAACATGTGCATTATGAAATCCTTTATCCTAATTTTTTTCTTTTCTTTTTCATATTTTGGTTTTTCACAATCAAAAGATTTATTAAAAGATGTTAGAGATGGAAAAAGTTATAAGGTCGTTAAAATAGGCACACAAACATGGATGGCAGAAAATCTAAATTTTAATATCGGAAACAATTGTTGGTGTTACAATGAAGATACTATTAACTGTCAGACATACGGAAGACTATACGGTTGGGAAATCGCTAAGTCTGCATGCCCGAATGGTTGGCATTTACCTAGCGATGATGAATGGAAACAATTAACAAAATTTTTAGGAGAAAATAGTGTGGTTGGTGGAAAATTAAAAGAGCCTCGTATTGCTCATTGGAGTAGTCCGAATAAAAACTTAGATTACAAAACAGTAAACATCAGCGGCTTTACTGCACTTCCTGGTGGTTATCGAGGCGATGAAGGAACATTCCGTTATATTGGATTGTATGGTCATTGGTGGACTTCGTCTGAAATGAACTCAACAGATGCATGGAAATGGGGTTTGGCTTATGATTACGCATATGTAAATCGTCTCAATTATAATAAAAATTTTGGCTTTTCAGTTCGTTGCGTGAAAAATTAAAATCTATCGAAATTAATGAAGTATAATGTATCTTAAAATAAAAATTAATTTAAAAATGGAAAATTATGAGTTCTGGAAAATTTGAATTTATGGGTGCTGGTTTCAGTTATTGGTGGTTAACTTATTGGACAGGTTTTTTAACTTTAATTACAATTGGTATTTTTGGTCCATGGGCTTATTGTGCTAAGCAAAGATGGATAGCAAGGAGAACAATTATTGATGGAAGACCTTTAGTTTTTAAAGGTACTGGTGCTGGTATATTCGGAAATATGCTTGTGATTTTTTTTCTCACAATAATAACATTAGGTATCTATTTTCCTTGGGGATGGTGTAAAATTCAGAGATGGAAAACTAACAATCTTCAATTTGCAGATGATTCAGATATTCAAAAAATGAAATTCTAATTTAAAACAATTAAAAAATGAAAAAAATTAATTTGGTTATTTTAATGTTAATGGTCAGTACATTAACTTTCTTGATTAGTTGTGGTGGTGATAACGCTAGTAGTGAGAAGAAAAGTTTTTCTGTTAAACCTTTAAAAACAGAAGTTGAAGGAAGTTTAAAAGATTATATAGAAATTATTGATGGTTCGTATGAAGGTAATCCTCCTGATGTTAATCAATGTTATCTAAAAGTTAAAGTTAAAGTTTTAAAAAAATGGAATGAATATGATAAATCAAAAACTGATGGAATAGATGATTATTCGGTTGATCTTAAATTGGATGTTTTAGATAGCACAGGAATGCCTGTTTCTGGGTTTAATGAATATACTGTAAGTAACAATAAGGATAATGATAATGATGGTTTATTTAATGCGTTAAAAATTGGTTCAGGCGAAGTTATTGTTTCATTTTTGAGTTATATGGATTTTTCAGAACAGTTGGCAGAAGCATATAAAAAAGCAAAAAAATTCACTATTACAGCTAACATGAAACAATATAGATATAAAGGTTCTGGAGATGAATCAACGTCAAATGCTTCAAATAGTCAATCCACTGAATCAAGTTCCAGTGATTGCGACCAATTTATTAAGGATTACGAACAGTTTGTAGATAGTTATATCAAAATTCTTAAAAAATACAAGAAGAACCCATCTGACGCATCTATTATTGCTGAGTACTCCGATGTTGTTCAAAAAGCAGCAGAAATGCAAACCAATGCATCAAATTGTACAGATGCAAAATATACTGCAAAATTAGCGAATATTGCCACAAAAATGGCAAAAGCAGCAGCAGAATTGCAATAATTTTTTTATAAATTAAATATTGTAATTATGAAAATTGGTTTTGTGTTTGTATTATTTCTATTTATTAATAATCTGTATTCTCAAACAGTGATCCATCAGGAAACAGTTGCTGATTACATTTGTAATACAAATCTCACAAAGAAATCTTCTATTAGAACTTTTTATCCTTATGTTGAACATGGTAAAACTGAATATTTCAAAGGAAATACCCTTATAAGGTTTGCGACATATCGTGATGGTGTTTTGGATGGTGCATTTCAAGATAATTTCTGTGATGGATGCTGTTTTGGGAAAGTCGAAAGCAAAGGTGTTAATAAAGACGGGAAATATAATGGTATTGTTTCAAAATATGCATGTAAGGAAGATAAAAACGGGAAATGTTTACATATATTAAGTCAAGAATTGAGTTACGACGAGGGTAGTTTGCTTAAACAAACTGAATATGATTACGAAATTTTTAATAAAAAATACAAAGCTGTCTGTGAAAAATTAGGAATTTCAGACTATATGGAGGTTTCAAAAGAAATTATTATTAATAAAAGTGAATGGCCAAAACCTCCAGCAGTCACGCAGTATTATTCAAATGGAAATATTGCTGCAAAACGTATTAAGTCTTATGAAGAAGTTGAAATATATTATAAAAACGGTAAATTAGCATTATACATTCGGGAAAATCCAAATACAGAAGGTGAAATACTAGAATTTAAAAAATACAATAAAAATGGTAAATTAATCCAATGGGAAGAATATGGTGTTTCAAAATTTTATGCAAATGGTCAAATTAAGCAGTCAGGCGACTCTTCCTTTTATGAATCAGGAAAAATAAAAACAATAAAGGAAAAAGAATTTTATGAAAATGGAAAACTAATGTCTGACGGTAAAATTTCTTATTATGAGAATGGTCAAATAAAGTCTGATGGTACAAACAGATTTTATGAAGACGGAAAACCAGAATATACTAAAGATGAATTGTCTGAAAAATCCTATAATAAAGCTGGCCTAATTGTAAAACAAAAAACATTTAGTAACGGTGAATATAAAGAATGGTACGATAATGGAAAACTAAAACTTGAAACAATAAAAAATAAAGACAATAAAATTGATGGTGTATTTAAGTCATATTCTGAGACAGGTGATATAATAGAAATCAAATATTATAAAAATGGAGACATTCAAACAATAAAAGACATATATAATCAATTTTTAAGCTCCTTTGGGAATATTAAAAAATCAGAATGGATTACATATGCAGATGGAACACATCCAAGCAAATATGAACCTAATAAACCCACAAAACTATTATATCAAAAAGGGAATGATATTTTACTGGAACTATGTAGTAAATATGATAGTGAAACTAATTCTAAAACTAAGAATGACATATTTAGTCAAGCGGCAGAAATTTTAAAAAGTATGCTAAATCTTTCAGCAAATTATACTGATGAAATAAATTCAAAAGTTAAAAAATCCAATTCAAATGAAGATTTTAAGGGATTTTTATTTTACAGTGATTCAATAGAAATACAATCAAAACAAATTAAAGAACAGCAATCTAAAAATGAGACTAACTATAAAAATAGTTTTTCTGTAATTTCAAAAAATGAGTATAAATCAGTTATTACAGAAATTGAAGCATACGATAAAACTTATTATAGCGAATTGAAATTTAAAACTGGAAAATCAATAATTTCAAAGCTTGCAGTTTTAAATAAAAATTATGATTTATTACAAAAACAAAAACAAGAGATTGACAGTAAGGTTCAGGAATTTAATACGAAATACCAAGACAATAAACCCAATAAACAATTGTACAAAAAGGGAAATAAATTATTAGAGGAATGGTCAGTAATCTACGAAAAAGAGGGAGATTCAACAAAAAAATTGCTATTTGGAAATTCTAATAATTTACCATTGCTTAACAAATTAATTTCACTTGCAAATGTTGATAATACAGATTTAAATATCAAAATAAAAGAGGCAAATACATCAGATGAAATTAAAAAAATATTAGGTTTGTGAAATTTAAAAGTAACCAAATAGTCAGGGAGTTTTAATATTCTTTTACAAATTCCCTGTTTTTTTTTCTAAAACTCCAATCCGTTTTAAATTATCCAGCCAGTTATTTTATTGTTTAGGCATTCGGTTTTATAGATTATGCATCTACCAAATTTTTCAATTTAACTGTCATTCATCCAAAAAAGGAACCTAAAAGCCCTTTTGATGTTGTAGCTATGAGAAGGAGATTTTTTTAAAGCTATAATACTATTTTTCAATTATTGCTTTATCTTTGAACATTTTTTAACAATAAATAATAATTGAGATGGAAATTAAAAGAGACTATACCCACAAAGATGTTGAAATGTTGCTTGGTTCACAAACTGTTGTTGATAATTTGATAGCACATATAGCCGAGTTATCAGTTGAAAGAACCAATTTGACAATTGATTATGCCAATGCATTAAATGTTAAAATTGAAAATGTAATTGAGGAGTTTTTAGGCCTTGATCCCAAAAAAGATTTGCGAAAAGCAACTAAGGAAATTTATGAACTTCAAGCTCCGGCATTAAAAGATATTGCTTTTTTCAAAACACAAATTGATACTGATTTTGCTAAGAATAAAGACAGAGGGAGTGAAATTTTATCTACATTGGGTTTTAACGAAAATCTCACAAAAGCAAAGAAAAAAGATCAGGAAGCTTTAATACAATTATTATATTCTTTTAAAAAGAATATGAATCCTCCTTTAAAGAGTGAAGTTACAGCAAAAGGAATGTCAGTAGCCCTAATAGATAGGATTATTAGCTATGCAGGTGCATTGAAAAATGCCGACGTCTCACAGGAAACAGCTAAAGGTTCAACAAAAGGGATTACTGAATCAGCAATAAAGGAATTTAATTCCATTTACGCAGAAATTTCAGGAATTTGTAAAATAGGTGCAAAATTCTATTTGTCCAACAAGATAATAAAAGAAAAGTTTACCTTTTCCAAAATTATTGCCCACATGAAAGCACCAAAACCAGTTGCTACAGCAGGCGATAACCCAGCTGCAAATACCAATACAAATCCGGCATAAAACATTATCTCAATATTAGTAAAAAGGATAAAAGCCTTATAAAATCCTTTAAATAGCTGAGAAAACAGTGTTTTTATCTTAGAAATTGGTTTGAAACACCCAGAAATCAATTTTCCTAAGTTAGAAGCTGTTTTGTAATACATAGCAGCAAGTTTTATTCATTTAGCAGCAAGTTTGAAATACTTAGCAGCTACTTTGCAGCAGTTAGAAGGTAATTCGCAGCACTTAGAAGCAGTTTTTTGATACTTAGAAGCAATTTTGCAGCAGTTAGAAGGACATTTGAAACACTTAGAAGCATTTTATCCAAGCTTAGAAGATCGATGAGAATAATCGCACAAGCCCAAGCTGCCACCAGCGCAAGTGTCTGTACATTTTGTTTTTCGCTCAAAGCACCCCTGCAATCCAAAAAAACAAAAAGAACAGCCACTTTTTTGCCCACCCGCTCCAAAAGCGGAATTAATTTAATTATTTTGCCAAAACACAATAAAAGAACGCCAACCCACAGGCCACACGTCCGAAACATTTGTGCAGGGGCGGCTAGTTTATAGGTAATTTAAAGTGCGAAAAACCCATGCTAACATCAGCTAATCGCAAGCAGGGTGGCGTTGCTCGGGCGATAGGGAAGTGGGTAGCGAAAAGGTTCACATCTTCGTTGATAATTGCAGGTAATTATCCCTGCCTAGCGCCTAGCTGAGGACCGTTACCACCAATGCTAAAAAGACAGACGACACAGCAATACAATGACTGAAAATGGACTCGACATACAGACCATATCGACCAAGCGGACAGACTTTCAAACTGACCGTGTTTTGCTTTTGGGACAGGTGACAGAGAAAAAAGAAAAGACCCTCCCTTCGCATTTTTTAAAATTTCTTTTAGCCAGCCGCACAAATGGCACATTTGGTTTTGCCCGACACACAAGCCGACCCTTCGCAAAACCAAAAGAGCCATTTTTTTCCAACGCACAGGGAAAGAATTTGTATTTTGTACCTCTTGTAAATAATATTAAAGAATCAGGCGCATAGAATCCTGAATTTAATTGGCCGATATGACATGTTTTGTCATACCTACTCTTGTATTCTTGCAGTCAAACAAACCTGTAAGTCTTCATGTCAATAGTAAAGTTCTCATT
>Ga0247832_1001651_pt1 | contig 37870 bp, 29 predicted proteins | sample LaCruzMarch2015__10_FD_192407 | JGI IMG/M metagenome (GOLD analysis project Ga0247832, IMG submission 192407) | Freshwater microbial communities from meromictic Lake La Cruz, Castile-La Mancha, Spain - LaCruzMarch2015_4m | ecosystem: Environmental > Aquatic > Freshwater > Lake | place: Spain... | reverse complement strand
TCTGAGCCAGAATCAAACTCTCCAAAAATAAATTTTACAAACATTTAACGCTGTTTGCGGCGCATAATTTGGTTTTGCTATACAAAAGTAAAAGAACTTGAATCAAAAGATCGGGACGAGGGGACAACAAATTCATCGCTTCAGGAAGCGACTAACTGCGTCTTCGTCACCAGCGTTTCCGGCTGGCATGTTTCGAGATTATCACACTTCCCGGCTTGGTCAAATTAGTTTTCAAAATAATTGTTCCTGCGTTCAACTTTGCCTCCGCATGCTCTGGCTCATCACACTTGGGTGACATCCTTTCAGGATGCTAACTTCGATCGCTAACCGTCGCATTTAGACCCCTTGAAACCATGTCTAGTGCCCCGAACGTCTGAACAAGGCTTCCTTGTATCCCGTTTGATTTTGCTAGCTAACATATCGTGAATATCAGCCCGTCTTGCTCAGCAACGTGCAATCCAGGTCCATTAGTATGATGTCCTGTGGGCAGCTGCTCTTCACTCGTTTCGGCAACCTCTCTTCGGGTCATTTTGATTGCATCAGCGTAGCGTTTGACTTTTAACGTTGATAAGGTCTGTGACTTTGATTTTGTCGCACTGGAATTGCTAAACCATCTCCGTTCATCATGTAACATGCTCGTTTGCACTATCTGTGCCTTACACTGGTCAACGACTTTTAGAACCTCGTTCCCCAACACCCCGTAATACAGCATTAGCTTCGCTGCAGTTGGTCCGAACGCTTGGATTTCGCGGTGTTGAACAGCTACCAAACACTCGTTCTTCTACACAGCCGTCATGGAGTTCGATCCTGACCTCCTCGAACCCTCCAACAGGTGAAAGCCCCACTGTTGATTATCGTGTCGGAACTCGGCTTCGCTTATCGTCGTTGGTCCAGCGTCCTCTCGAGCATTGCTGGTAAACGCTTCGTTGAATCCACCACATGGCTCGCTATGACACCGGGCGCATAGTGGCTTAACACGCGAATGGTTGTGGGGATGCCAGAGTTAATCGCCATCTGAATATCGCGATCATGATCGCCTATGAGTATCGAACGACTCAGGTCCAAATCGAGCAATTGCTCGGCATGATGAATCATCTCCGGACTTGGCTTTCGACAGGTACAGCTGCCGCTCAAGTGAGTGCAGGCTTCAATGTGATCAAATCGTGCGCCACCGGCAGCAAGCGCTTCCTGCATACGTGTGTGAATGTCATCCAGAGCGGCTTGGCTCATCTCACCTTTGCCCACGCCTTGCTGGCTGGTGACGAGCACCAAACGATAGCCTCGTTCACGGCACAGCTTTGTCGCCTCCATGATCCCCTCCGCAAAGTGGAAACCATCCCAACTCAGCACGTAGCCTTCACCTGGCGACACATTCACCACACCATCGCGATCAAAGAAAACAGCAGGCGTCGACATTAATCATGCAGTGGTAGGCCAGACGGGCTGGCCAGTTAAACAGACGTTATCACCCAGCGTTAGCACCTGCACGTTCGACAGTTCGACAGACGCAGGCAACGGCAGACCCGAGATGCTGGGACGCCCTCCACCGCACAGAAGCGGCGCGATATACCAAACCACTTCGTCCACTTGATGGCAGGCAAAGGCGCGACCCAAGATAATGCCACCGCCCTCGACCAGCACAGTATTCACACCACGGTCCGCTAGCTCTCTCAGCACCTCAGGGAAATCCATCCCAGGCAGCACCAAAGTACGATCCTTGAACTCATCGGTAAACAAATGCGACTCCTGCGGCAACGAGCCAGACCGCGTCATCACTACGCGCCAAGGTTGCAGCTTGCTCTGATTGACATGCGCCCCGCGCAACGTCAGCCTTGGATTGTCATGGCGCACCGTTTCTGCGCCCACGATGATAGCGTCCACACGATTCCGCAATCGCAGAGCATGAGCACGCGCCGCCTCGCTGGTGATCCATTGAGGCTCACCCTCAGGCCGCGTAATTCTTCCATCCAGACTCTGGCCGACTTTCGCAATCACATACGGCAGTCCAGTCGTGATCCATTTGGCAAAGGGCCGAAGGATTTCTGTACACTCCGCCTCCATGACACCGCTAGTCACTTGAATACGCCCCGCCTTTAGCACCTGGTCGGCCCTACCTTGATGCGCGGGGTTCGGATCGCGAGCACCATAGACCACGCGGACAATACGTGCCTCTTTGATTGCATTTGTGCAGGGTGGCGTGCGCCCTGTCGTGCAGCATGGCTCCAACGTCACATAGATCGTCGCACCCGACAGTTTGGTCGGGGAGCGCTGCATCGCATCACGAATCGCCTCCACTTCGGCATGTGGCTCGCCAGCCTTCTTGTGATAGCCCCAGCCCACGATAGCATCGTCCTTCACCACCACGGCGCCCACGGGCGGGTTCGTGCTAGTTAGCCCGATACCGCGCCGGGCTTGATCCAGGGCAGCGGCCATCCAGCGCAGATCATCAGAGTATTGTTGCTGGTCAGTCGACATGGCGGTTTTCAAGAGCAGTGTGTCGCATCACACCCCGTGCGCAAGTTTACGCTCGCTTGCCTTGCGGCGACACACCACACTTCCAGCATGACTTTGAGTGTAAAGGATAAAGCCCGGTTGTATCGCGAATTAGGCAAGCTGTTCGCTGCCAGCTTCCCCATGGACAAATCCATCGCCTTGCTGACTGAGCAACACAGCAGCGGCACGCGGCATGAGTTTCTGAACGGCCTGCAAGCTGGGCTCGCTAGCAAGCTCAGCTTCGCCGAATCCCTAAAACAACAGAACGGCCACTTCGCCACCGAACTGGAACTCAGCCTCATCGACAGTGGCGAGCGCAGTGGTCGCTTGGCTCAGGCATGCGAGCATCTCGCTCATTACTTCGAAACCTGGAACAAAAGCATCCGCGAGGCACGCGGTGCCCTGATCTACCCCATGCTCCTGTTGCACGTCGGTATCATCCTGCCCGAAATCTCGCGCTACATGATGCTCAGCTCAATCAAAGAGATCGCCGTCGTCCCCGCCATTTTATCGAGACTCGCCATCTTCTGGACACTCATCGTGGCCACTGGGTTCGCGTGGAAAAGCCTCAGCAAAGCCGCCACCAAGTCAGAGACCATTGACCGCATCCTGAATCGCATCCCCATCATCGGAGCCGTGCGTCGCCACTGGGCCCTAGCACGCTTCTGCCAAGTCTTCCACAGCGCCCTGCTAGCTGCATTGCGCATCTCTGAGTGCCTGCACATGGCAGGCGAGGGCTCGCAGAGCGGCTCGCTACGCAGCGGAGCCGGGAAAGCCGCGTTCAGGGTCGAACTGAGCGACACCCTCGCCGAAGGCCTTGCTAACAGCCACAGCTTCCCCCAGCTCTTCGTCAACTCCATCGCCACTTCCGAGGTATCCGGCGGACTGGATCGCGAATTCGAGCGCTGGGCACAGGCCGAGACAGACATGGCCGTCGAAGCCCAAAAACGCGCAGCCGAATGGATTCCCAAGGGCCTCTACTTCCTCGTCCTCGGCTACGTCGCCACCCGCATCATCAGCTTCGCGTCCGACTATTTCGGCACGATCATGAACTTCGACAGCTACATGAACTGAATGCATTGAGCGCTCCTGCATTCTCCCAAAGAACAGCATTGCCTCAGCACCGAGCGCTGATTTAATCGGTGCACACCGTGAAAACACTTGCCCCGCGTGTCTGATGCAGGCCTAGTGTTCGCCCGAACAACGCACTCATCACTACGTTATGGCCAAAGCACCCAAATCCGACTCCGAATCCGGCGCGCAAAAGATCGCCGACGCACGCGCCAAGAACCTGGACCTCGCGCTCCAGCAAATCTCCAAGGACTACGGCGAAGGCGCGATCATCCGCATGGGTGAGCACAAGAATCACGACGTCAGTGTCATTCCCACCGGCAATGTCTTGATCGACCAAGCCCTCGGCGTGGGCGGGTTCGCACGCGGTCGCATCATTGAAGTCTTCGGCCCGGAAAGCTCTGGTAAAACCACGCTCACCCTAACCGCTATTGCCCAGGCACAGAAGGCCGGTGGCATCGCCGCTTTCATTGATGTCGAGCACGCGCTGGACCCCAATTATGCCCGCAAGCTCGGCGTGAAACTTGATGATCTGCTCGTCTCTCAGCCCAGCAGCGGTGAAGAAGCCCTGCGTATCTGCGAGACCCTTGTGCGCTCGAATGCCATCGACATCGTCGTGCTCGACTCCGTGGCCGCCTTGGTCACACGCCAGGAATTAGAAGGTGAGATCGGCGACAGCACCGTCGGTGCCCAGGCCCGCCTCATGAGCGCCGCGATGAGAAAGCTCACCGCCATCATTGCCAAAGCCCGCACCTGCGCCATCTTTACCAACCAGATCCGTGAAAAGATCGGCGTCATGTTCGGCAATCCCGAAACCACCCCTGGTGGGCGCGCCTTGAAGTTCTACTCCAGCGTGCGCGTGGACATCCGCCGCATCGGCGCGATCAAGTCCAGCGACGGCACCGTCACGGGCAACCGCACCAAGCTGAAAGTGGTGAAGAACAAGATGGCCCCGCCTTACACCGAGGCCGAGTTCGACATCATGTATAACGAAGGCATCAGCAACATCGGCAGCCTCCTCGACCTCGCCATGGAGTATGACATCCTGCAAAAGCGCGGCAGCTGGATCAGCTACAACGGCACCCAAGTAGGCCAGGGCCGCGACGCCGTGAAGGAGATCCTCCGCAACGACGAGCGCCTCTACACCGAACTCGAAGAAAAGGTGAAAGCCATGATGCTCGAGAAGACCGGCAAAAGCGGCAGCACCGGTGGCGGCGGTGCCGCAGCAGCGGAGTAAACCAGCCGGCACAGATCAACTTGGAAGCCTCTGCATCCCCGTGGTGCAGAGGCTTTTTGTTGGTCCGCTCTCGCGATTAATCCAACGCCACAAACCGCACGCAAACACACCCGCCGACCTGCACTTCTTTGCCCGTTGGCTTCAGATCCCCGGTCGTGGCGTCGACTTGGAAGACCACGACATTGCCGCTGTCTTGGTGCGCGGCGAGCAGCCATTGGCCGCTGGGATCGAGATTGAAATTGCGCGGGATTTGCCCGCCGCTCGGGGTGTTGCCCAGATGCACCAGCTTGCCGGTCGCCTCGTCGAAGCTGAAGCGAGCGATCGTGTCATGCGTGCGGCAGCTCACATAGACGAACTTGCCGTTCGGATGCACGCGCGTCTCGGCGGTGGAGTAGCGCGCCTCCCAGGGCACGTCCTTGGGCAGACAGGACACGGTGTCTAGCGCGGTCATGCTGCCCTTTTCCGCATCATAGGCGAAGACCGTGCAGGTCAGCGTCATCTCGTTGTTCACGAAGATGAACTTGCCACTCGGATGAAACGCCAAGTGACGCGGCCCACTGCCTGGAGGCACCACGCCTTCGCCATGCTTCGTCAGCTTTGCGGTCTGCGCATCGACTTGATAAATGATCACCGTGTCCAGGCCAAGGTCGCACACAAAAGCGAAGCGACCATCCGGGCTGTAGTTAAAGCTGTGCGCGTGCGGCCCCTTCTGCCGTTTCTCGTTCACGCTGCTGCCTTCGTGCTGGAAGAAGCTCACCGCCTCGCTCAGCGAGCCGTCCGCCTGCACGGCATACGAGGCGCAGCTGCCGCCGCTGTAGTTCGCCACGCCCACGACCTTGCCCGTCTTGTCCACATTCACATGGCAGGGGCCGGCACCGCCGGAAGACACTTGATTCAGCAGCTTCAAATCGCCCGAGGGCAAATCAATCGCGAAGGCGCTGACCGCCCCGCCCTTCTGGGTGGCACCGCCCATCTCACCGACGGCATACAGATACTTTTTCGACGGGTGAATCTCCAGGAAGCTCGGGCTCGCCGTCTCTGCTGCCAGCACGGGCGCACCCAGATCACCTGTCGCCGCATCAAAGGTCGCCTTGTAGATGCCTTTGCTGCCGGTCTTGGCATTCGTGTAGGGGCCGAAATAGACCACGTATTTGGTGCCTGCGGCGGTAGCTCGCGTTGGAATACTAGCCGCCAGTGCTCCAGCGGTGCCGATCAGGGTGGTTGCGAAGGTGCGACGATTCATGAGGTAAAGCGCATCACACACTATCGCTCCCCAGCATGGCAAGCTTGCAGAGCAAAAGATTTGCCGAGATGCGCGAGGGCGATGAAGGTAGCGCCATGAACCTCCTGGCCCGCTCTCTCACACTCAGCTTCTGCATCGTGACCACGATCACCCTGCGGGCAGATGAGTTCGAAGATTCGCTCACCGCCGCCTTGAAGGCCTACAAAGAAAACAAGATCGACGACGCCAGCACCGCGCTGCAAAACGCCACGCGCATCATCGCAGAAAAGTCAGGTGAGAAGCTGGAGGACGTGCTGCCCAAGACCATCGGAGCCTGGACCCGCGGTCGGCTGGAGACGCAAAGCCTGGCCAGCGCCGGCGGCGGCACCACGACCAAGGTGAACTACAAGAAGGGCGACAAGGAAAAGGGCACTGAGGAGCGCATCAGCGTCAATGTCACCGCCGACTCCCCCATGCTCATGCAAGTGGCCACCTTCCTGAAAGCCCCTGCACTCGGCTCCCTGCTGGGCCAGAAGACCAAGCAAATCGGCGACTACTCCGGCATGTATATCAGCAAGGAAGGCATCCTGCAGTTCCCCGTGAACGAGCGCTACATGGTCATCATCCAGGGCAAAAAGATCCCAGAAGACCAGCTCATGATCATCGCCAAAGGCATCAATGCCGACTTGCTCAAGGGGATGAAATAAAAACGCAGCTGCATCCCTTATCTCAACTCAACTAGCTGCGGATCAGTCCGTGGTATAGGGGTAGCCCGTTGGGAAGGAGCCCTTGACCTCCGCGCCCCAGAAGACACGCACACCGAGCAGGCCAGTCCACTGCTCTTCACCGCCCAAGGTGGAATACTCCAAGCCGCCCATCAGCTTCAGCTTGTTGCCATAGATGTAGTAGTTGGCACCCACGTAGCCCGCCTGATACAGGTCGCCCTTGCCCAGGCCCACAGTCCGCTCATAGCGACGTTGGGCGCTGATGCCCTCGCTGCCATTCGAAGTCGCCACCTGGTAGCGACCCACAACTTGCAGCTTGTCGGTGACGAAATAGCCAGGTTGCAGGTTCACGCCAAAGACGTCCCCGCTCTCACTGCCGACACCATAGAGCAGCTCCGTGATCAGCGACGCCTTCCCACTGCGAACGGATAGGCTCGTGGCCAAACCGTTCTCGAAGTGGTTGAAGATCGTGCTGTCCTCATTGCTGTCGCTGCAGAGATACTCCAGGCGCCAGTCGGCTGAGTCCGTGCCCAGGGTCTCCTTCAAATCATATCCGATCTGCGCGATGAAGGATATGCCCTCGATATTGCCGAACTCATCGCTCAACTCATCGCTTGGACTGTTGCTAAAGACGCCCGTGTAATAGTTGAACTTGCCGAGCTTACCGGTGAAGGCCACACCCGGCGTGTAATCAGGGCGGAATTGGTTCAGCAGAGCACTGCGTTCCAAGTAGTTGTGGTAGCGGCTGCCTGTAGACCAGTCATTCGTGAAACGCGGCTTCTGCCTGCCTGCAATAATCGCAAAGGCATCCAGGGGATTCCATTGCAGATACAGCTCAGTAAAGCCGTTGTAGAACGGGTCAAAGTCGCTGCCACTCACCATCTCGCCCTTGAGCGTGATGTCGTTGAACAGCTTCGCCTCCAGGCCCAGACGGAAACGGCGGTCCTCCCAGGCCTCGTTGCTCGTGTCATCCCCCTCCGACCAATGATACTGGCCATGATAGCGCCCTGTGAAACGCAACTCCTGGAGCACTGGGTGATCCTTGTTTTCATACAGCTTGGTCAGACCCCAAATCTGGTCAAAAGCAGATTCTTCTTTAACTGCCACGGAGGCTTCCAGGGCTGCCTTGCCAGAGGTGGGAGCACCAGCCTGTGCCAAGGCCGCGGCGGCCAGCAGAAGAGCGGCGAGAGAGAAATGCGAGAGTTTCATTCTTTAGGTGTGGGGTGTCTGGTTGACCCGCTGTTGCAGTGAGGCTGTAGTCACAAATCGCCACCGCCCAAGTCACCCACGGCTTTGGAGAGCAAATGCTGTGCGGCGTTGTGCGCTGTCACCGCATCCAGATAGTCTATACGGGCCTGAGTCAACTCCTGCTCAGCGAGCACCGTTTCCAAGACGATACCCACGGCGAACTCCTGCCGCTCATGCGTCAGCTTGTTGTTCTCCTCGGCCGCTTTCACCCCTTCGCGAGCGGCTTCGACTTGCTTCGCCAGGGCCTTCGCTTGCTCATTCGCCGCTACGACTTCGGCCACGATGGCCTCTTTGATTTGTGCCTCTTGCAGCTCGGCCTGCTTCAACCGCGCATTCGCCGAACGCGTGCGGCCCTTGTCGAACAAGCCACCCACACCGATTTTCCACGACAGGCCGACGAAGTAATCCTCGCTATCCTCCATGCCGTGCGTGCTACTGCCGGTACCGCCATCCAGTCCACCACCAAAGACCTGCGCCGTCAGCGTGGGCACCCAGGGGCCTTTCACAGCGGCATCGCGCTCATGCCGTGCCGCCGCCAAGGCCGCGAGCTGCTGGGCAAGTTCTGGCCGGAGCGCCAGCGCCTTCTCGGTCAGAGCTTTGACGTTGGAGGAGGTGCTCACCAGCGTCAGCACGCGCGGCTCACCTTCGCTGGCGCGCAAGGTCACGGACGGATCAAGCCGCAGCATCGCAGCCAATTGCACGCTGGCCTGCTGAACCGCGCCCTTCGCCTTTTCCAGGTCGAGCTGATTGCGCCGCGTCTGCACATCCACGCGCAGTGCATCGCCTTTGAAAGCAACGCCTGCGGCCACGGCATTCGTCACCTGCTTGCCATAGCCCTGCGAAATCTTCACCGCGTCGTCCGCGACCGCGACCCACGCCTGAGCCCGCACCAGCTCGAAGTAAGCCGCCGCTGCCCGTGCCTGCATCGCGAAGCGCTGGGCCGCGATGTCTTTGTCCGCCGCGATGGCCTGCTGCTTCGCCGCCAGCCGCTGGTAGATCGCCTCGCCTAGATTCAAATCCAGCGCCGCCGTGCCACCGAGGGCCGTGCTGTTCTTCGACACATCGAAGACATTGCCGCCCACCTCTTGAATCGCGCCCTGATGTTTCTTGTAGCCGATGCCCACGCTCAGCGTCGGTATGAAAGCCAGCACGCGCTGCTGCTCATTGCCGCGTGCTTCCTCAAGCTTCTGCTGCGCGAGCTGGACCTCGATGGCATTCGCTCCGGCGAGACGCAGAGTCGTGGGCAGGTCGATGGGCTCGTCGCCCTTGGCCACGGAGAGCACAAAGAACACAAAGGTGGGAATCCGAACTTTCATGGCTTGATCGTCACAGGTTGCTTGTCCACCAGCGCCACCTTGTCCGGCAACAGCACCGTCGTGTCTTTGTCGATGCCGGTGAGCACTTCGACATTCGCTCCGTCACTGAAGCCAAGGGTGATGGCAGTCTTGGTAGCCTTGCCGTCGACGTGCTTGAAGACGAAGGCAGCAGTCTTTTCCATCACGAGGACAGTGACGGGGATGAGCAGCGTGTTCTCGTGCTTCTCGACGGCGATCTTGGCTATCGCATACATGCCGGGGCGCAGCTTCAACTCGGGGTTCTTCAGATCTGCCTCGGCAAGCATGGTGCGCGTGGCAGGATCGAGGGCGTAGGCGATGCGGGAGATCGTGGCTTCGACCGGTGCGGGACCCGTGGCATCAATCGCGGCCTTCACCGGCTTGCCGACTTGCACCAGCGAGGTTTCCATCTCCGTGACGGGAATCTGCAATCGAATCGTGCGGGCATCGACAATGTCCACCACTTGGCTAGTGCCAGCGTTCACCAGCGCACCGGGATCGACGTGCCGCGCAGTAATGATGCCATCGAATGGCGCGGTGATCTTCGCATAGCCGAGCATGACCCGTGCGTGCTTAGCGTTGGCTTCCACCACGTCGAAGGCCGCCTTGGCCTTGTCCAGCTCGGCCTTCGCCTTGTCGAGCATCTGCGGCAGGACCAGGTCGGGCGAGGACTGCCGCGCGTTGACCAAGCGCTCGTATGCCTGCTGTGCAAACAGATACGCCGGCTTCAGCGCCACAGCCTCCGCCTCATACTTTACCAAGTCCGTCTCCAGTTCCGGCACCTCGATCTCCGCCAGCACCTGGCCCGCCTTCACGGCATCGCCCTTATCGACGGTGATCGTCTTGAGATAACCCGTGACCTTCGCATGCAGCACCGCCTGCTGCCAAGGCACGAGCGTGGCTGGTAAGGACACCCAACGATAAATGGTGCCGGTGGTGGGCTTGGTGGCGGGAAGCTCAAGGGCGAGAGCGGCCGAGGCGAACAGGCTGAGGACAACAAGGAGTCGCATGATGAAAGGAGGCGGGGTTAGGCAGTGGCTTCGTCAGGCTCTAGAGAAGCGCTTTTGGCATGTGGGCTCGCCAGCAGCGCATACACCGCTGGCAGCACGAGCAAGGTCGCGACTGTCGCCAGCGCGAGGCCGCCAATCGTGGCAATCGCCAGCGGGCTGGTTTGGCTTTTCGCGAGCGCCATCGGGATCATGCCCGCGATCATGGCGAGGCTGGTCATCAAAATCGGACGCAGGCGCGTTGTCGCTGATTCGAGGGCGGCATCGCGTTTGTTCAGGCCGGTGAGTTGAGCACGATGCGCGAAGGTGACGAGCAGGATGGCATTCGCCACAGCGACACCGACAGCCATGATCGCGCCCATGAAGCTTTGGATGTTGAGCGTGGTGCCGGTCAGCATCAGTGCGAATACGACGCCGAGCAACGCTGCAGGAACTGTGGTCAGCACGATGATGGCTAGGCGCACGCTCTGGAAGCTGGCAACGAGCAAGAGAAAGATGGTGACGATGGCGATGAGCAGGCCGGTTTGCAGACCACTTTGCAATTCCTTCATCGGTGGCACCTGGCCACGTAGCGTGACATTCATACCAGCGGGCGCGGGATTGTCGGCGATGACCCTTTCGACCTGCTTCGCGATGCTGCCGAGCGGCTGGTCGTGCAGGTTCGCGGTGATCGAGACCGTGCGCGCCATGTTGTAGCGGTCGTATTGACCGAGGGTGCTGCCCTCGCTGACCTTGGCGATGTTGCGCAGTGGCACGGCGCTGCCGTGGTGGCTGGTGACGGGCAGATTGCGCAGGTCTTCCAGGCCCTTCATCAGGGTCTGCGGCACCTGCACTTGCAGGCTCATGCTCTGGCCAGTCTTCGGATCGGCGTAGTAGTTCGGGACGGTGAAGCGGCTGCTCGCCGTGGCGGCAACGAGGCTGCGGGTGGCATCGCTCATGGTCACGCCGAGCAGGCCTGCGCGCTCGCGGTCGATATTCACATCCACGCTCGGATAATCGAGCGTCTGGCTGAACTGCACATCACGCAGGTGCTTCAACTCGGCCAGCTTATCCATCAGCAGCGTGGCGTGCGCACGGCTGGCAGCGAAGTCCTTGCCACTGACCGCGACTTCGATCGGCGTGGGCGAACCCAAGGCCATCACCCGGCTAACGATGTCGGCGGGTTCAAAGGAAAACTGCACATTGGGAAACTCGACTTTGAGCCGTGCCCGTAGTTTCTCGCGCAGCTCGGCGATGGGCATTGAGCCGGGCTTCAGTTGGACTTGCAGCGTGGCTTCCTCGGGACCGCTGTTCCATTGATGGATCAGATTCACCGGGTAGTTCGGCGCATGAACGCCGACCAAGCCCATGCTGGTCGCGATGGGTGCCTCTTCGTTGATGATGGCCAGCGTGCGCGTGGCGATCTGTTCGGTGGTTTCGAGTCGCGTGGCGGTCGGTGCGCGCAAACGAAGCTGAAGCTGCCCGGCATCAATCTGCGGGAAGATCTCGGTGCCCAGGAAGGGAACGATGGCGCTGATGGCAAGGCCGACGCCGATGAGGTAGGCGGGAACGAGAAGGTGGCGCGTGGCAAGGCTGGGCAGGAAAAGCCAGCGCAGCGCGCTCGGCGATATCGCGAGGGAACTCGCCGTTTTTTTCGGCTGCCTGTGCCACCAGATGCTGAGCACCGGGACCAGCGTGCTGGAGAGCAAATACGACACCACCATGGAAAAGCCCACGGCAAGCGAGAGCGGCAAGAACAAGGCTTTGGCTGCGCCAGTCATGAAGAAGCTGGGCACGAACACGGCGAGGATGCACAGCATGGACAGCGAGCGCGGGCCGATGGTTTCCTCCGACGCATCCAAGACAATACGGCGCAGGCTGTGACCGCCGCCTTGCTTCATGCGACGGTGGATGTTCTCGATCTCCACCGTCGCTTCATCGACGAGAATGCCGACCGCGAGCGCGAGTCCACCGAGCGTCATGAGGTTGATCGAGTAACCGCCGATCCATAGCGCCAGCACCGCCGCCGCGAGGGCGATGGGAATGGTCAGGACGACGATGAACACGCTGCGCAGATCACGCAGGAAGAGGAGCACCATCAGGCCGGTGAGGCAGGCACCGAGGATGCCTTCCTTCACAAGGTCTTGGATCGCGCGGATGATCCAGGGGCTCTGGTCGAACTCGAAGGTTACGTTGATGTCCTCCGGGCACGCGGCTTTGAACTTGCCCAGGTTGGCTTTTACCAGCTCAACCACAGACAACGTGGATGCATCGCTGCGCTTCGTGACCGGCATGTAAACCGTGCGTTTGCCGTTCACGATGGCGATGCTGGTCACAAGGTCGCTGCCGTCGGTCACCTCGCCCACATCCCGCACAAAGACCGCGCCTTGGTCCGTGACCTTCAGCGGCACCGCGGCGAGGTCCTGGATGTTCTTCACCACCGCGTTCGTCGGCACGATGGGATAGCTGCCTGGCAACGCGAGATTACCGCTGGGGCTCATCGTGTTCGCCTCGGTCATCGCCTTCACCACATCGTCCGGCGACAAGCCGTAGGCGCGCAGGCGGTCCGGTTTCACGTTGATTAAGATGGTACGCGCGCTGCCGCCGAACGGGGGGGGTGCCGACACGCCCGGTAGCGTGGCGAAGAGCGGTCGCACCATGTTCAGCGCGGCATCCTGCATCTGGCCGACGGTGCGATTCGGGTTCTCCGTCGAGAAAACAAGATTTCCTACCGGAACACTGCCCGCATCGAAGCGTGTAACGAACGCGCCTGGCGTGCCTGGTGGCATGAAGGACCGCGAGCGGTTCACGTATGCAATGGTCTCCGACAGCGCCGCCGACATGTCCGTGCCCGGATGGAACTGCAGCTTCATGATCGAAGCGCCCTGAATGTTCTTCGACTCCACATGCTCGATGCCCGCGATGTAGAGAAAATGATACTCGTAGTAGTAGGTCAGGTAGCCTTCCATCTGCGCCGCATCCATACCGCCATACGGCTGCGCGACGTAGATCGTGGGAATGCCCAGCGGCGGGAACACATCGCGCGCCATCCTTTGCACGGCGATCCATGATCCCAAAAGGATCGCGATAACGATGACAATGATGGCCCAGGGATGGCGGAGAGCGAGTCGAGGTAGCGTCATGCAGGGTCAGTTGCAGAGCCGGAAAAGGATATGCGTGAAGGGTTGGCGACGCTCTCGTTAGCACAAGGGTCGATGGCGGAACAGTGATGACGTGTCGTTCTCAAACGTCTTTCAGCCGTGACGCTCGATGATTGCAGTCATAAAGTGCGCGTTCCGCGACTGATGTCGATGAACCAGTTCATCGCACCGTCTCCACCGCTGGCGTCAGCAGCTCGGGCGCGGCACCGCGATGCTGGGCGATGAAGCGCTCGGGCGACACGCAGTTCAGCGGCGCATCGGCATAGCCCACGCCCGGGAAAACATACGGCCCCAATCGAATCTCAAAATGCAGGTGCGCGAGGTAGCGGCCATCCGCCGTGCCCACGGTGCCGATCTGGGTGCCACGCGGCACGAGTTGATCCGGCTCGACCTGCGTAGTGTCCAGGTGCGCATACATGGACTGCACGACCTCGAGCTGACCGGTCTCCGCATTCCGCACGCGATGCGCGAGGATGATCACCTTCCCCCACCCCGGACCTGCATGGCCACGAAACACCACCCGCCCCGTCGCCGCCGCATACACCGGATCGCCGAGGTCACTGTTGTAGCCACCGATGCCGTTCAAGTCATCGCCCAGATGCCGAGTGATGCGGAACGGCTGCGCATTGTAAGTCAGCGCGCCGTGTTCGGACCCCATCGGCATGTCCCAGCGCACGGCCACAGGCAGCGTCGCGATCTCGATGGGACTCAAGCGCACCATTGCGGGATCAAACGTCGGCCGCAACGACCAGGCACGCCACACGATCACCGCCAGCAGGATGGCGGCGGTGAGTTGGAGAAGGCGAAGGGGCAGTCGCATGACGTATGGTGTTCAGGCCTTAGCGTGTTTGAGTCGACGAGGTATGCTAAAGCGTGAACACCACACGCAGCAAGCCACTCCTGCTTTCTCCGCACCGGCGGACCGCTCCTCGCCCTGCTCCTTGCGCCCTTCATAAAAACCTCTACCATGCCCCGCCCATGGACCCGAAGATCCGCGAACGACTCGAAAGCTACCTGCTCAGCAAAGGACTGCGCAGGACCAAGCCGCGCGACATCATCGTGGAGGCCGCCTTCAGCACCACCGAGCATTTCACCGCTGAGGAGCTTCTGGACATGGCGCGCAAGATCGACCGCACCGTCAGCCGTGCGACGGTGTATCGCACTCTCAGCCTGCTGGTGGAGTGCGAGCTGCTGCACGAGATCGACCTGGGCCGCGACCAGACGTATTACGACCCGAACTTCCTGGAGAAGCCGCAGCACAATCACCTGATCTGCAACGACTGCGACAAGGTCGTCGAGTTCGAGGATGAACACATTGCGCTGCTCGAGGATTGCATCACCCGCCGCCTCGGCTTCAAGCCCACCAACAAAAGCATCCGCATCCAAGCGAACTGCGAGGAGTTGGCCCGCAGCGGCGTGTGCAAGACGCGGAAGTGCGCGGTGAATTAACCACCCAGCCTTGTTCATCATTCAGGGGTAAGAGCCTGACATGAATTCTTACTAAAGCAATCAACGATATTGATCCTTGCCCGACTGGTGGATTCCGGGGAATATCGCTGTGTATGATAAACCAAGATAGGTTATGGCAGCAGGTCGCTGCGTTTCGGTTCGATAAAGCACAGTCAGCTTTTCCCTTTTCGCAAAGGCTGGCACGAGAGAACGGTTGGAGCGTCGGCTTTGCCCGGCGCGTGGTGGAGGAATATCGGCGCTTCATTTATCTGGTCATGCGGGCGGGGCACCCGGTGACCCCGTCGGAAGCAGTCGATCAGGCCTGGCATCTGCATCTGGTCTACACCCGATCCTATTGGGATGACCTGTGCCAGGATGTGCTCGGCAAGCCGCTGCACCATGGTCCAACCGAAGGCGGCAAGGCAGAGAATGACAAGTTCCATGACTGGTATCAGCTCACGCTGGAAAGCTACCAACGGTGCTTTGGCGGTCGGCCACCGGCTGATATCTGGCCATCAGCGCAAGAGCGCTTCGCTCCTGACAACCTTTTCCAATGGGTGAATCATAAGGACACCTTTCTATTGCCAAAGCGCAGCCTGAAAAAGGCACTGACAGCCGTCAGCGCTGTCAGTCTTGCGGCAGCCTTGGTGGCTTGCAGCAATAAGTCCAACGATGACCCTGGCACCGTGTTTCTCGCGATCTTACTTCTCGTGCTTCTGACCGTAGCCATTCAGGTGATCAATTCTCGCGCACCTCGCAGTTCCAACAAAAAGACTGACCATCACAGCGGCGGCTGCTCAGCGGGCAGCGGTGGATGCAGCAGTGGTCATTCCGGCTGTGGTTCACATCATAACGGCTCTGGGTGCTCAAGCGACAGCGGCTCATCAGGGTGCAGTTCTTCCGGCTGTGGTGGCGGAGGCTGTGGTGGCGGGGGCGACTAGAGTTTAATCCCGAACTCTTCGCCCACCTTCACGCTTTCAGCAAAGGCGACAAGTAACTCGATGACTTGCTGCACATCGGCCATATCCGCCATTTCGACCACACTGTGCATGTAACGCAGCGGTAGCGAGACGAGGGCGCTGGCGATGCCTTCGCGTTGGTTGAAGATCTTATCGGTATCGGTGCCGGTGAAGCGGGAGGAGGACTCGTGCTGCAAGGCGATCCCTTGTTTCTCGGCGACCTGCATGAGCTTCTTCACCACGTTCGGATGATTGGCACTTCCGTGAGTCAGTGAGGGACCACCGCCGAGCTTGACCTTGCCATGCTTTTCTTTGCTGATGCCGGGGCTGTCGGTGGCGTGGGTGACATCAAGCACGATGGCGAGGTCGGGCATGAGCCGGTGCGCAACCATCATCGCACCGTTGCCGCCGATCTCTTCCTGCACGGCATTGACCGCGATCACAGTCGAGGGCACGCGCTTCTTTTTCTGGCTCAGGCGCTGCATGACTTCGGCGATGATGAAGCCGCCGATGCGGTTGTCGATGGCTCGGCCCATGAGCTTGTTGTAGCCGATGAACTCAGCGGCGTCGCAGTAAACCATGACATGGCCCACGCGGATGCCAGCCTTGGCCACTTCCTTGGCGCTGTTGACGCCGATATCGACCACCAGCTCATGCGGTTGCGGCACTTTTTCATTTTCACGCTCGCGGATGTGGATGGCGGTGTTGCCGATGATGCCGCGCACCACGCCCTTGTCGCCCAGGATGTCCACGCGTCGGCCACGGCCCGTGGCGGCATCCGAGCCACCCACACGGTCCACATACATGAAGCCGTCATCATTGATGTGCTTCACCATGTAGCCAATCTCGTCCGCGTGGGCTTCGAACATGATGCGGAGACCTTTCTTGTCGCCGCCATCAAGCGTGGCCCAAGCGGTGCCATACGTGTCGTTCTCCACGCGGTCGGCGAACTGCCCGATATGCTTCGCCCACTTGCGCTGGCCGGCGATTTCAAAACCGGTTGGGCTGGGCGTGTTGAGCAGGTCGAGAAGGAACGTCTTGGAGGCAGCGTTGATGGACATGCGAGGATGAAAGCACCGCGGCTGAACGCGGCAAGAAGGCAAACGCCTTGACCATCCAGGCCAGCCCATGCACATAGCCCTGCCCCCGCTGCCCCTTATCCCCCAAAAAGGGTAGCTCTTTGCGCAATGACTGCCCCATTCAAAATTCTCGTACTCGGTGCCACCGGCCGTTTGGGCCTGGCCCTGGTGCGGAAATACCGCGTCCAAGGCATCGACATCCGCGCTCTGGCCCGTGGACAAGCCGATCTGTCGAAACCGGACACACTCGCGGCAGCCCTGGCAGACGAAGATTTCAATGTGCTGATCAACACGGCAGGCGTCACCGACGTGGACTACTGCGAGGCTCATGCAGCGACTTCCTTCGTGACGAATGCGACTGCGCCTGGCGTGCTCGCGGCCCTTTGCCAGACGCGGTTCGCGCGGATGGTGCAGGTCAGCAGCGACTATGTTTTTGCCGGAGATGTCCACGCAGCACGCACGGAGGACGACGCCACGTGGCCAGCCAATGTGTATGGCCAAAGCAAGCTACAGGCCGAGCGTGCGGTCTTGGCGGCTCAGCCGCAAGCGTTGGTGCTCCGTGTCTCCTGGCTCTTTGGTTTGGAAAAACCGAGCTTTCCTGATCGCGTCATTCGCGAGGCCCAGGAGCGGCTCGACGTGAGCGCCGTGAATGACAAGTGGGCCTGCCCGACCTTTGCCGATGACTTGTGCGACTGGCTGCTGGCCTTGCTCAACGCGCCTGCGGCCAGCGGTGTTTATCATGTCGTGAATGCGGGCCACTGCACGTGGCATGAGTATGGAGAGCGCACGTTAGCGCTGGCTGAGCAGCTAGGCATACCTGTGAAGACCACGAAGGTGCGGGGGCACTCAATGCAGGGCTTCGCCCCTTTCCTGGCCCAACGTCCACCTTTCACCGCGCTCGATACCGCGCGATTCACACAGGTCACCGGTGTGCAGCCGCGCTCTTGGGAGGCAGCGCTAGAGGATTACTTGCGGCAAAAGTATTTGGCGTGAAGCGATCGGCCGATACTGCACCTCGACCACCACGGCACCGCCGCAGGGCGCGCCGAAGCGTTTGGCGACTTCGACACCAGGCAGGAAATGCTGCACCGCGCGGTCATCTGAGGCCTTGCCCGGGCGGCGCGCGACCACCATGGCCATGAACAACACGCCCAGGAACAAACAACCGGTGAAAAGGCCCGCAAACAGCAGGTCACTCCTTTGAAAAGCATTGCCACGCTGGCCCGCCAAGATCTCCAGCTCTCCCAGTTCCTTCATCAGCAGGCGCACCCCACTGGCGATGGGTTCCTCGGACATTTTGCTCCGGCCCATCTCCTCGGCGGCCAGACGAAGCACGGTGAACAGCTTAGAGTTAGTGTAGCGATGCCATAGGTCCGCTGACACATGCAGAAAAGGCAAGCCACGCGATGAACGATCCACGCAGATGATCACGCCGCGTTGATTGTCCGCCCAGGCTTTGAGGAGAGCACGCGAGCGCTCGCCAGCGAACTAGCTGCCTTTCAGGTAGGTGTTGGTGTCGATGAACAGCTGAATGCCCATTTGCTGGGCCAAAGCGGCCCGTTCTCGCACCAAGGCCTGTCCCGTCTAGGTGGAGAGAACACACGGCCATCATCGCGGAATCCATCCGCCAGCTTTGTGGGCATGATCGCCGACACAGCAGCGATCATGCTGAAGATTCCTGTGCTTAACGTCATGCGGGCAGATGTTGCCGTCGCGCAGCGGGCGAGCAACTACTTCGTCTGCACCACTGCCGTAGCAGTAGGCGCGAGCACCTTTTGCAGGGCACGTGGATACACACCGAGCACCAGGATGCCAAGCATGAGCGCAATGGCGGTCACACGGCTCAGCAGCGTCCAGCGCAGCTTGGACGCATCAGGCTCGCCAGGGGAATACGCAGCGAGGATCGGCTTGAAGTAATAGTAGAAACCAGCAGCGGCACCGACGACTGCGATGGCGACGATGGCGAAGTGACCACCATCGACGGCGGCGACGAAGACCAACAGCTTGCCCATGAAGCCAGCGGTCAGCGGCAGACCAGCCATGGAAGCCAAGGCGACCGTGAGAGCGAAGGCCATGCTGGGGTTGCGCTTGGCCAAGCCAGTGATGTCTTTCAATTCCTCACCCACACCCTGCGAGCGCAGCACGCAGAGCATCAGGAAGCCAAGAAGTGTCATCGGCAAGTAAGTCGCCAAGTAGAAAGCTACCACGCCTGCGGAGTCCAATCCGAAGCGCGCCGAGCTACCACAGGCAAGCGCCAGCAGCAGAAAGCCCGCGTGGCTGATCGACGAGTAGGCAAACAAGCGCTTCACGTTGGTCTGGAAGATGGCAGGCAAGCTACCCAGCACGATGGTCAGCGCTGCAGCGAACAGTAGCGCGTTGAGCACAGGCTGCGCGATGGCTGAACCCTCGGCCGTGAAGGCCTGCACGGTGCGTGTCAGCACCACGAAACCAGCCGCCTTGGAACCTACCGAAAGGAAGGCGGTCACAGGAGTTGGCGCACCTTGATACACGTCGGGCACCCAAATCTGGAAAGGAGCGGCCGCGACCTTGAAGCCAAAGCCCGCGAGCAGCAATGCCGCGCCGAAGAGCAACGCCCCCACATTGGTCTCTGCCTTCGCCGTTGCAGCAGCAACACCTGCGAAGCTCATGGTGCCGGTCACACCGTAAATCCAGGCGATGCCATAGACCAGGATGCCCGTGCTCAGCGCGCCGAGGATCAAATACTTCACACCCGCCTCTAGCGACAAACCACTTCGGCGCGTGTAGGCCACCAGCACGTAAAACGACACCGTCACCAATTCCAGCGGCACGAAGACAGTCAGCAAATCCTTGGCCGAAGCCATCCACATCATACCGGCACACACGATCAAAGGGAGCGCGTAGAACTCGCCAATGCGGGTCTTCACGCTTTCACTGCTGCTGAAGTGTGCGAGCACCTTGTCAGACTCGATGGCTAGGATCAAAACGATCAGCGTGGTGACCAGCGCAAAAACCTTGTAGAACATGGCCAAGCCATCGGTGGCGTAGTGTGGCTCCAACCAGGCTGGCACTGCAGCACAACCGCAGCAAGCCGTGAGCAGAGCGAACAAGGCAACCCCTGTGCAGGACGCAGCGATCACCGGCACCACCATGCGGTGCAGCTTGTCAGCAAAGGCATCCAGGGCCAGCAGCAGCACGCCCGCGATGGCCAGACCGATCTCGATGGAAAAAGGACAGATCATTTCGCGGTGAAGTTGAGGAGGTCAGTGATGAGGCTCGGGCGACAGCCCACGACGAGCAGCACGGCGGTCAGGAGCAGCAGCGGAATGCGCTGACTGCCCAGCGGATCGCTGATGAAATGGCCCTCGGCAGCCTTGCCGAAGAAGAGGCTACGGTAGGCGCGCAGCATGTAGACGGCTGACATGACCACCCCCCAGAGCGCCAGAATGGTCGCCCAGTGAATCGGCTTCAGCCCGGTGTTCAGACTTTGATGGAAGGCACCCACAAAGACCATCACTTCACCCGCAAAGTTCGCCAAGCCCGGCAGGCCGATGGACGAGAAGGTCGCAAAGCCGAACATCACCGTGAGGAAGGGTGCGTTGCCAGCGAGACCACCAAGCTTCGAAAACTCCAGCGTGCCCAGCTGATTGCGCATCTTGCCACATAAAGCGAAGGCTAGCGCGATGCTAATGCCGTGGGCGAAGATGAGCAGGACTGCTCCGTTCAAGGCGACCGTGTTGCCAGCGGCGATGCCGAGGAAAATGTAACCCATGTGCATCACGCTGCTGTTGCCCAACATCGTGTCGAGGCTGCTTTGATGAATCGTGACCAAGCCGATGACGATGATGTTGCCGACCAGCATGAGCAGCAAAGCTTGCTGCACCCATTCAGCCTTCGCGCCCAAGGGCAGCAGCGGTAGCGCGATCTTGATCAAGCCATACAGACCGAACTTCTTGAGCACCCCGGAATGCAACATCGCGACCGGGGTCGGTGCCGCAGCGTAGGCCGGAGCCGCCCAGCTATGGAATGGGAACAGGCTGACCAGCGTGCCGAAGCCGACGAGCAGCACAAAGAAAATCCAAGCCTGCGCATCCGCCGCCAGCGGGGCAGACTTGGCGGTTTCAAGTAACGCGTTCAGGTCAAAGGTGAGGCCATTGGAGCCACTGTAGTTCAGGACCAGCGCGGCAAGACCGGCGAGCAAGACCAAGCTGCCGGCCCCGAGATACACGGTGATCTTCCACGCGATGGCACGACGGTTGGTCGCATCGCCATGGCCATGAACCGCGATCATGAGCAGCGTCGGAATCAGCGCCAGCTCGTGGAAGCCGTAAATGAAGAACAAGTCCGTGCTTAGGAAGGCACCCAGCGCACCGCCCGCGATGAGCAGCGAAGCGACATGATAAATCGCCGGCTTGTCGATGATCTGCCAAACAGCGGCGAGGAGCACGAGGCAAGTCAGCAACGCGAGGGTCAGACTGAACCCATCCGCACCAACCGCGAAGTTGATCGCCGGATTGTCCAAGATAGGAATGCTGTGCGAGAGGTTCACACCCGCCGCGTGCTGCGACAAGGTGACCAAAAGCACGACGAGGTTAAGCACCGACGCGCCACGGCTGATCAGCTTCGCCGGCAGGCCAGCGCCAATCAGCGCCGCTGCGAGCAAGGGGATCAAGATAATGATTTCCAGCAGACTCATGATTCAATCGGTTCAATGGCGCGGCAGCACTTGCACCACAAGGTAGATCGCCAGCAGCAAGCCCAGGCCCAGGGCAAAAGTGTAACCCTGGAGCTGACCGGACTGCATGGCGCGCGCCGTCTTACCCATGCGGCAGGCAATCGCCGCTGGCAGACGTGCGACCAAGCCATCCACAAAAATGCTTTCCAAACCCGTGACAATCCACGCCAGACGGTCCTGGAACACCTTCACAATCACGGCATAAATCTCGTCGATGTAGAACTTGTTCGCGAAGAGCTTGATGTTCAGCGGGTCCTTGTCCTTGCCGTTGTAAAGAAAGAACGCGAGACCGGAACCGATCACCACGGCGGCAATCGAAATGCCCATCACAAAAAGGTGACCCTCTGCATGCTCGGCGTGTGGCACCAAGGCTTGCAGTCGACCGCTGAAGAAGCCGTAGCCAGAGAAGATGGCAAAGATCGACAGCAGCAGCAGCGGCGCGATCATGATCATCGGAGCCTCATGCGCATGGCTGGCAGCCTCAGTGCGGGCCTTGCCGAAGAAGGCCACGACCACGCAACGCGTCATGTAGAAGCTGGTCAGCAGCGCAGTGAAGGAGGCGGAGGCAAAGAGCCAACCGCACTCGTGGTAGGCAGCACCCAGGATCTCTTCCTTCGAGAAGAAGCCGCTCATACCAGGCAAGCCCATCAGTGCCAGCGTGCCGATGGCGAAGGTCAGGAAGGTCGCCGGGGTTTGCTTCCGCAGGCCACCCATCTTCCAGATGTCCTGCTCGTGATGGCAGGCATAGATCACTGCGCCCGCGCCGAGGAACAAAAGCGCCTTAAAGAAGGCGTGGGTATAAAGATGGAACATGCCCGCTTCACCCGCATGAAGACCGACCGCCATGACCATGTAGCCGAGCTGTGACAGCGTCGAGTAAGCAAGGATGCGCTTGATGTCATTCTGCTGCACCGCCATCAGCGCGGCGAACAAGGCCGTGAATCCGCCGATGCCTGAAATGATCTGCATCGCCAGCTCCGATTCCACCAGGATGAAGCTCACGCGCACCAGCATGTAAACACCCGCCGCCACCATCGTCGCGGCGTGGATTAGTGCGGACACGGGTGTCGGGCCTTCCATCGCGTCCGGTAGCCACACATGCAGCGGCACCTGGGCCGACTTGCCGACGGCACCCATGAACAGACCTAGCGCGGCCAAGGTCATCACCCAAGAAGGAGCGTCATGCAGGGGGCCAGTGGTGCTGCCACCGCTCAGGCTTTCCTTCAGAGCGGCAAAACCAATCTCGCCATTGCTCGCTGCAAACAAAACGAGGATGCCAATCATGAACCCGAAATCGCCAATGCGATTGGTGAGAAAGGCTTTTTTCGCCGCTTCCGCTGCCGAGGGCTTCTCAAACCAGTGACCGATCAGCAGGTAGGAACTCAGGCCCACCAACTCCCAGAACACGAACATCATCAGCAGATTGTCCGCCAGCACGATGCCGGTCATGGAGAACATGAACATGCTCAGGCTGCCGAAGAAGCGGCTCTGCGATTCATCTTCCTTCATGTAACCCAGCGAATACACGTGCACCAGCAAACCGATGAAGGTCACGATGAACATCATGCCCGCGCTCTGCTGATCGAGAATGAACCCAATGCCTGCGTGCAGTCCGTCAACATCGATGAACTGAAACAGCGTGCCCGTGGTCGGCTCTGCGCCGAGCAATAAGCAGCTAGTGATCAAGCAGATCGTAGCCGAGCCCACCGAGATGACCTTGGAGACGAAGCTGCCCACGTAGCGATTCAGCACCAAAATGGCGAAGGCCGCGAAGAGCGGCAGCAGAAGGAGGAGCGATACAGCAGATTGTTGATTCATGTCGTGCTCAGCCTTGCAGTTTGGTCACGGATTCCACGCTCACGCTATGCTTAGCGCGGAAGAGCGCCACGATGATCGCCAGCCCCACCGCGACCTCAGCCGCAGCCACGGTGATGGTAAAGAACACCAGCGACTGCGCCGTGTAGTCCGGCACTCCGTTGACAGTGTGAAAGCGCGTGAACGCGACCAGCGTCAGGTTCGCAGCGGTCAGCATCAATTCCAGACACATGAAAATGGTCAGGATATTGCGCCGGGCGACGACGCCCGCGAGCCCGATGGCAAACAGGATACCTGCAACGAGAAGGTAGTGGTTCAGGGTGATCATGCCGACTCCTCCTTGCGGTCACGTTTGCTCAGCACCACCACGCCCACAGTCCCTGCCAGCAAAAGCAGACCGACGATCTGGAGGTGCAGCGGGTAGTCTTTGAAAAGGGTCACGCCCATCAGCTTGGCATCGGGAAGCGTGCCTGCTTTCAGATCGTTCACGATCGTTGGCAGCGTCTGGGTTTCAGCGGCCTTCGCCATGTCCAGCGCAGGCAAGGGCTTGTTGCCTTCTTTGAATACGCCAAGCACATTGACAATCTGGAGCGAGAACAGCACTGCGAGAAAAACTCCGCCGATGGCTGGCATCACGTGGCCCTTCTTGACGGCCTCCGCCTGGATGTCGAGCAGCATGATGATGAATAGGAACAGCACCATCACCGCTCCGGCATAGACCAAGATCTGCAGAGTGCCGATGAAGTAGGCGTCCAGGCTGATGAACAGCGCGGCAACGCCCACAAAGGAAACGACCAGCGACATCGCGCTCGCCACTGGGTTGCGCGCCAAGACCACGCCTGCTCCGAAGATCAGCGTGATGGCCGCGAAAAAATAAAACAACAGGGAGGGCATGAGCAGCTACTTCAGTTCATTCCACTTGTTCACTAGACCTTCACGGACGCCGCCGATCTCGTAGAGCTTGGCTTTGTTGTGCACCATTTCGGCGCGGCTCTCACCGGTGATCGCGTAATCCTTGCGCAGATAGATGGCTTGCTCGGGGCAAACCTCCTCACACATGCCGCAGTAAATACAGCGGATCATGTCGATATCGAATTCTTTCGGCCGCTTTTCCACCTTGGCCCAGGGATCTTCGCTGGGGATTTCCATCGGCGTGATCTTGATCGCTTTTGGCGGGCAAATGAATTCGCAGAGTTGGCAACTCACACAACGCTCGCGGCCATGTTCATCCGTGACGAGGGTGGGCGCACCGCGATACCACTCGGGCAGGCTTTCGTCCCATTTCTGCTCGGGATACTGCATGGTCACGCCGTTAGGTCCGCCGCGCAACACGCTGAGGAGGTTGCGCACGGCATGTCCGACCGTGATTTTCAGCCCTTTGAAGAGCGTGCTGATGAACAGCTTCTCGTGCCAGGCGAGCTTGGGGCGTTGGACGACGATGGTTGCCATATTCAGGAATTATTTCAGCGGCCACCACCACATGATCACTGCCGTGAGAATCACGTTGGCCAGCGCGACTTCAAACATCACGAGCCAACCCAGCTTCATCAGCTGGTCATAGCGGAACCGTGGAAGTGACCAGCGGATGATGACAAAGAACAAAATGAAGGCCAGCACCTTGGTCGCAAAGGTCACGATGTGTAGCAGACCGAGCCAGAGGGGTGTCGAACCAGGAATGTATTCCAACTGAAGGCCGACGTATTGATGGATGAGGGGTGCAAACGGAATGCTCCAGCCGCCCAGGAAGAGTGTCACCGCCAAGCCAGAGCCGATGATCATCGCCGCATACTCGCCCATGAAGAAAAGTGCGAATTTCATCGACGAATACTCGGTGTGGTAGCCGGCTACGAGTTCCGTTTCGCACTCCGCCATGTCGAAGGGCAGACGGTTTGTTTCGGCGAACATCGAGATCACAAAGATCACAAACGAGATCACCATGGGAATGAATAGCGCCCAACGGCCCCAGGCCCAGGGTTCTCCTTCGGCCACATTCCACGGCAGCGAATCGCCCCAAAGCGGCAGTAGCAACCATCCGTTCGCATCTTGAAGAGTGGAAATCTTGCCAAGGTTCAGCTCCCCAAAAACCATCAGCACTGGGATGATCGACAGGCCCAGGGAAAGCTCGTAGCTGATCATCTGGGAACTGGCGCGCACGCCGCCGAGGAAAGGATACTTTGAATTCGACGACCAGCCGGCCAGCACGATGCCATAAACACCCAGCGAGGCGATGGCGAAGGTGTAAAGCGGGCCCACGTTGAGGTCTGCAATGACCGCTTTGACCGGCTGCGCCAGCCCCAGGAAGCTGAAGTCGAGCTCGCTGCCAAAAGGCACCACAGCGCAAGTCAGCAGCGCTGGCACCAGGGTCAGCGCTGGGGCCAGCCAGTAGTAAAACGTGTTCACGTTCTTCGGCGTGAAGTCTTCCTTCAGCAGGAACTTCAAGCCATCGGCCATCGGCTGGAACAAACCCCACAAGTGAAAATCCTTCTTGAAGCCCAGCAGCGTGAGGGGAATGCCGACGCGGTTCGGACCCACGCGATCCTGGATGATCGCACTCAGGCGGCGTTCGATCATCACCGAATAGGCCACCGAGGGCAGGATCATCATAAACGTCAGCCCAACGATCTTCGCCAAGGTGATGGCGAAGAAAGTGATGTCGATGCTACCATGGATCAGGGTCATTCGGGCGAGCAGGGGATGTGCATCGATTATCCGAGCGCGGGGACAAGCGGCAACCCGAATTTGTGAAAAATTTCACAAGCCCGTTAGGAAGCACCTTTGCGGCCAATTTCACGTCCTTTGCTTTTGGAGCTGTCATTACCTATCTCCGGCCTTGTATCCTGGGCAAAATGACCGTCTTTGCTGCCGGGCAACCGTCACCGCCCGCTCATGAAAGACACCCTGGAAGACATTGAAACCTTCGTCACGGAAGTCATCCTGCACAACAAGCGCGGGCTACGGGCTATGCTCTGCCGTGGCCTGTTCTATGGGCTGTCCAAGGTGTTTGCCGTGCTCGTGTCTTTCCGTCTGTGGCTCTACCAGCGGCGTTACATTCACGATCATCACCTCGGCGTGCCGGTCATCAGCATTGGCAACCTGACGGTCGGCGGCACCGGCAAGACGCCCGTGGTTGAGTTGTTCGCCCGCACCCTGCGCGACAAGGGCCGCAGCGTGGCTATCCTGAGCCGGGGCTTCAAGAGCAAACGCCAGAAGAAAACCCCGCTGTGGAGGAAGGCGGCGGCCCTATTTCACCTGATCGAGAAGCCGAAGCGCCCTCTCCCACGCGTGGTTTCCGACACCCAGCAGGTGCTGCTCCAAGATGCTTATGTGGCCGGGGATGAGCCCCTGATGCTTGCCCGCAACCTGCCCGGCGTGCCCGTCGTCGTGGATCGTGACCGCGTGAATGCGGGTCGCTATGCGATTCAGAACTTCCACGCCGACGCGCTGGTTCTAGACGATGGGATGCAATACCTGCGCCTGAAGCATCGGCTCGACATTGTGCTGGTAGACCGCACTGCGCCTTTCGGCGTGAATGGCCACATGCTGCCGCGCGGAACCATGCGCGAACCGCCGAGCCACCTGAAGCGCGCGAGCTACATTTTCATCACCAAGAGCGACGAGACCAGCAACGAGCACCTGATCGCCCACCTTCGCCGCTTCAACCGCGTGGCTGAGATCGTCGAATGCCGCCATCGCCCAGTCTATTTCAAGGACCTGCACACGGGTGAGGAGCTGCCGGTCACGGCGGTGAATGGCAAATACGTCGGCGCACTATCAGGCATCGCCGTGCCGGAGAGCTTCGAGAATGGGTTGCGCAAGCTGGGGGCGGAGGTGGAGGCGACACTCCGTTTCGCCGATCATCACCGGTTCGATGAGCGAGAGATCAAGCCCTTTATCGACCGCTGCATTCGCCGCGACCTGGAGTTCATCGTCACGACCGAGAAGGACATTGTCCGGTTCCCGGAGATTCCACAGGGCGACATTCCGATTATCTACATGCGGGTGGAGATCGAGATCCTGCGCGGGCATGACGTGTTTGAAAAAATGATCCGATTGATCACCGAGCCGCGTTCGGTTCCTCCTGGGGTGCTCATGCCGACCATCACCGCCACAGCCTGACGCCTCCCTCCACATGTCTTTGAAATTGATCCGCCTCGCGCTCGCAGCGCTCTTCCTGCTCGAACTCAGCGTCTTGGTTTTCGGGCCTGATGCCGCAGCCGCCAAGCAAGCGATCGCGGATGCTGCCGGTCGGAAAACCAACCCGTCGTGGGAGCACGATGTCGATCTGGGCATCCACTACGCCGCATTCATCAATCTGGTCTTGCTCACCGTTCTGCTGCTGACGGCGGGCCTGTGGTCGCGCCCTTTCGTGTCGCAGCCCGATGACGATCCACTGCAGCGCGAGCGCCCACCCTTGTGGCAGCGCCTCGGCCTGCCGCTGCTCATGGTCATCGGCTTCAGCACGATCTACGGCACCACCTCCTTTGCCTCCAAAGGTCTGTGGTGGGACGAGCTGTGGGCCATGAAACAGTGCGTGCACGGTCAGTGGAAGGCGGACAAGAAGAACCCAGAGGAGCTGAAGTTCTCCCCCACCAGTTGGAAGCGCTGCGCCTTCTACTATCAGAAGCCGACCAACCACGCGCCCATGTCGCTGGCGCAAAAAGCCAGCCTCAGCGTGTGGCGCACCGCCACGAGATCCCAGCCACACGACTTCAGCGAACTCGCCGTGCGGATGCCCGCGATGATCGCCAGCGGCGTCGCTGTGCTGCTGATGATGCGCCTCTGCGGTCTTGCCCAAGGTGCAGCACTCGGCGGGCTGCTGCTGCTCGTCCACCCCTGGCACCTGCGCTACGGCGTCGATGCGCGGGCCTATGCCTTCGTCGTGCCGCTATGTCTGAGCGGCATGCTCGCCGCGCGAAAGATCATTTTCCAACGGGGCCGAAAACCCGCCGCCTGGATCTGGCTGGCCATCAACCAAGGCCTCTGGGTCTGGACCTATCCGTATGGGGCTCTGGAAGTCGGCGTGATGTTTGTCATCCTGGGCGTCTTCCTCTGGCGCGCTGAGGACAACCTGCGCGACAAAATCACGGCGCTACAACGCCTGCTGGTCACGCACGTGTTCGCGGCCATGATTTGTCTTCAGTTCTTCCTGCCGAACTTTACCCAGGCGCGGCACTGGGTCGGTCAGGAGAGTCAGGGTCACGCGCTGGATGCCCGTATTGCAAAGGACACGCTGAGCAATGTCGCCTTTGGCATGAACTGGAAAGGGCCGTCGCAGAGCGCACCGGAGGGCAAGGGCCTCACCGGATTGGTCGATGAAATGGGCTCTGAACCCGCAGCCTACGGTGCTCTAGCGCTCATGCTCGGGCTGTCGTTGCTTGGCCTGCGCTGGGCGGTCAAGAACCAGCCGCGCACGGGCTGGCTCATCGCTGCGCCCTTGATCAGCGGCGGGTTCCTGGCGGCCATCAGCCTGATCACGGGCACGTATTACTACCCGCGCTTCGCCATTGCACTGCTGCCGGTTTTCGTCGCTGGTCTGAGCTTCAGTGGGCAACTTTTCAGCGTGTGGACTCAAACCCAGCGCCGCATCGTGCTGGGTGTGATGATCGTGTTCGTGCTGCTCACGAATCACCAGCGCGGCGTGCTCATGGCGCGGCCCTACGCGGGCATCCGGCAAGCTGCACAGTTCGTCCAGCAATGGCCCACGAGGGACAAGCGGCCGCTCGTCGCCTGCTTCGGCCTGGGGCGCGAGGTGATCACCGTCTATTACCCGCGCTCGGTCGATGCCTTGTATCCTGATGACCTGACCAGACTCCGCGCCCAAGCCCAGGCCGAGGGGCGTGACTTGCTGGTCATGCAGGGCTACTCGCAGTTCCACACCGACATGCTGCCCGACGGTATGAAGGTGCTAGCCGACCCTGCGCAGTTTGAGGAAGTCGCTGCCTTCCCGGGTATCGAGCCGGACTTCCTGTTCCGCGTGCTGAAGGCGAAGTAGCACATTCGTATTCGTTCCAAGCGCAAGAATACCGGCCTGCGTGACTTTACATGCAGATGCTGCGTTACCTCCTGCCCTTGCTCGCCTTGCCCCTTTTTGCGGCGGCCCCCAATGTGAAGCCCGATGATGTGGCCGGGAACGAGGAGGTCAAAAAGATCATGGAATCTCGCCCCGGGCGCGGCGTGATGCGCGACGACACGCCGCCGCAGAAGCCGGAGGACGCGATGAGGCTCTTCAACACTCGCAGCGACGTCGCCGTCGACCTCGTTGCGCATGAGCCTGACGTAACCCAGCCGCTTTACCTCAGCTTCGACTCGCGGGGTCGCTTGTGGGTGGCGCAGTATCGCCAGTATCAATTCCCCGCAGGCCTGAAGATCGTCAGCTATGACCAGCACCTGCGGGCGAAGTTCGACAAGGTGCCGCAGCCTCCGCCGCTCGGCGTGAAGGGCGCGGACCGCATTTCCGTTCACGAGGACACGAATGGCGACGGCTTGTATGACACGACCAAGATCGTCATCGACGGCCTGAACATCGCCACCGCTGCGATCAAGGGCGCGGGCGGCATCTGGGTGATGAACCCGCCTTACCTGCTGTTCTATGCCGACACGAATGACGACGACATTCCCGATGGCGACCCCAGTGTGGAACTCAGCGGCTTTGGTTTGGAAGACACGCACAGCGTTGCCAGCAGCCTGCAATGGGGCCCTGATGGCTGGCTTTACGGCGCGACCGGCAGCACGACGACGGGCGATGTCAGCAGCGCCACGACCAAACATGTGAAGTGGGAAGGTCAGCACATCTGGCGCTTCCATCCAAAGAAGAAGACCTTCCAAATCTATGCCGAGGGCGGTGGCAATACCTTCAGCCTGGACATCGACAGCAAGGGCCGGTTCTTCAGCGGCACCAATGGGGGCGGCACACGCGGCATGCACTACGAACTGGGCAGCTACGGTGTGAAGAACTGGGGCAAGCATGGCCCGCCGATGAATCCGTATGCCTTTGGCTTCTTCGAGCACATGAAGAGCGAGGGCGACAAGCGCCGCTTCCCGCAGGCCTTCATCGTGTATGAAGGTGGCCTGCTCGGCAGCAGTTACGAGGGCCGCATCATCGCGCCCAACGCGCTGGCCAACTTGACCTACGTCAGCGAGCGCATCGCCGAGGGCTCCACCTTCCGCACCAAAGACGCCGAAGACCTCATGAGCACCAGCGACCGCTGGTTCCGCCCAGTGGATGTGAAGGCCGGTCCCGATGGCTGCGTGTATATCGCCGACTGGTATGACACGCGGCTCAGCCACGTCAGCCCCGTCGATGACTGGAGCAAGGGTGATGGCCGCATCTATCGTGTGCGACCGAAGAGTGGCGCACCCGTGCTGAAGCCCTTCAATCTGCACACCGCGAGCGGCGACGAACTGGTCGGTTACCTGAGCCACAGCAACAAATGGTTCCGCAAACAAGCCGCGCTAGAGATCGGCTGGCGTGAGTTGGAGGACCTCGGGCCGAAGCTGAAGGAACTCGCGCTGAAGCAGGACAATGCGAACGCGCTGGACGCAATATTTGCCCTGCATCAAGTCGGTGCTCTCGATGATGAAACGAACACGCAGCTCTTGCAGCACGCTGATCCGTATGTGCGCCGCTGGGCCGTGCGGCACACGGTCACCGGCATGAAGGCCGCGATGGATGCACTGCCGAAGCTCGCCGCCATCGAGCAGCATCTGGAAGTGCAAACGCAGCTCGCAGCGTCCGCCAAGCGCCTGCCTGCGAGCACCGCGCTGCCCATTTTGAAAGCCTTGCTCGGCACCAAGGATGAGCGCTTGAGCCTGATGCTCTGGTGGCTGCTGGAGGCGAAGTGCGAGTCGGATCGCGACGCCGTGCTCGCGCTGTTTGAGGATAAGGCTTCTTGGAAAGCGCAGACGCTGGTCGAGAACCTAGCGAAGCGCTGGGCCATGGCGGGCGGTGATTTGAACCTGCAATCCTGCACGAAGCTGGTGGCCATCGCGCCTGACAACAAGGCTGGTGGACTCGCGATTGCAGGCATCTCAGAAGCCTTCGAAGGCGGTGAGTTGCCAGTGCTGCCCGAAGCCCTGGCCAAGGCGTTGGGCGATCACTGGAAGCAGCAGAGCGGGGGCGATCTCACGCTCGCGATTCGCTCCGGCGACAAGGACGCGATCAAGAAAGGCCTAGCTCTGCTGAAGGACAAATCCGCACCCGTGGCCAAGCGTGCAGCGGTCGCTCTGGTCTTCGCCGAAGTCGGCAAGAAGGAAGCGCTGGAAGCCATCGCGCCCGTGTTCAGCGCAGGTGGCAATGAATCGCTGAAGCGCGCCCTGCTGCCCGCCGTGGCGAAGTTTGACGACCACAAGATCGTGCGGGCCATGCTGGATGGCTGGGAGCAGCGAATGGCGGGCAATCAACAGCTGCGCGAGGCCGCGCTGCGCCTGATGGCAGGTCGCAAGGAGTGGGCGAAGATGCTGCTGGCCCAAGTCGATGCCTGGCAAGTCCCGGCGAAGCATTTCACGCCCGACATCGTGCGCCAGCTCTCGGTCTTCAACGATGCCGCGATCAATGCCGCGATTGAGAAGCACTGGAAAGGCTTGTTGGCCGTCGCCCCCACCGAGGAGATCACGAAGGAGGAAGAGCGACTCAAGACCGTACTCAAGGGCGGCAGCGGCGAAGCGGCGAAGGGGAAGATCATCTTCAGCCAGCGCTGCGCCGTGTGTCACAAGCTCTTCGACGAAGGCAATGTCATCGGCCCAGACCTTACCGGCTACGAGCGCGGCAGCCTCGACTTCTGGCTGCACAACATCCTGACGCCCAGCCTGGAGATCCGCGAGGGCTTCGGTGCCTACATCGTGGAAACCAAAAGCGGACAGGTGCTGACTGGCATGATGAGCGCCCAGAACGCCAAAAGCATCACTCTGCGCGATGTGGCCAACCAGTTGACGCAGGTGAAGCTGGAGGACATCAAAACGCAGACTGCCTCATCCATGTCGCTGATGCCCCCCGCGCTGCTGACCGGCCTGAGCGATGCTGAGGTGCGCGATTTGTTCGCCTACATGATGCGGGATTCGTAACTGCGACGCCCCTGGGCTCAGAAGCGCGCCACGGCCACCTGCCAGTCCACCTCTCAGCGGCCGTCTGGCAGGGTGCGCAGGGTTCCGGCGGGCACTTCATGGAACTGTTGCCGCCCATCCGTGTCCGGGGGGCGCACGCGTAGGATGACACCCGCCTCGCGCAGCACCCGCAGGTGCTTCGAGATCAGGTCCGGGTCTTCCTTCAGCCGAAGTGCCAGAGTCTGCACGTTGAGAGCCTCACCGCTCGCCAACTCTCGCACAATCCCGTGCCGAACCCGGTCGCCCAGCGCCCAGAGCAGTTTGACCGAATCAGTCAAGACGGTCGCTAGGGGCAGGGCGTCAGACGTGGGCAGGGCCAAAAGAAACCGTTAATTAACCGAATGCAATGGCAGGTAACTCCCTCGGAATTCCCCAATAACTGAACGCAATGGCATGTAAACAGCCCTATTTTGGTCAGTAGTGGAAAGCAATGGCAGGTAACTCCCTCGGAGTAGCCAGATACCCGAACGCAACAGAGGGTAATGGGATGGGAATTGCCCGGTGGCGGAATGCAATTGCGGGTAAATGAAGCGAAATCGACAAATACCGGAACGCGGCGGCAGGTAAAGGCTTCGAAATGGCCCCGCTATCGCTTCCTTCGGAGGGCGCTAGGAGTTCAGCGACTACGCCTGACTGCGGCGACAAGTCACCGCAGTCCAAGACGCTATGCGTTATTGCATCTACCGCGCTGCCTCCAAGCACGCGTCCAGCACCCGCTGCGTCTTCAGCGTGATCTCTGGCCAATGCAGATCGAGCTTCCCGCTCAACACGCCTTCCGAGAAGGTGCGGAAGAGCTGCGACTCCTGCGAGCCGGGGGCATTGTTGCTGGGTTCGTTCAGGGTTTCGACCTTCTTGCCCTCGTGCATGTCGCTGCGGCAGACGTCTTGCTCAAACGGTGAGTGCATGAGGCTGAACTTCGTCTGCTCGCCCGCGAACGGCAGCACGAAATCACTCACTTGAAGCAGGCCCTTCGCCCCGCTGACGATGGCCCACTGCGCATTGCTGGCGGTGAAGGAGCAATGGAACGAAGCGGAAGCTCCATTCGAAAAGGTGAGCGTGCCGGAGAACTCCAGCGGCACGGGCGGGGCATCGGCTTGCGTGACGAGCTGATGGATGCGGCCAGTGACCCGCACCGGCATCTCATAGCGCATGGCCCAGAGGATGAAGCGGATGCAATACCAGCCCAAGTCCCCAAGGCAGCCCAGCGGCTCCAGCATGCCGTTGGCCCGGATGTTGCCGCGCGCAAATTCATCATCGGCGGAGAAGCTGAACTGCGTGGCGATGTGGCGGATGTCGCCCACGCTCTGGCCATCGTCGAGCACCGCGCGCATCCGTTTCAATCTCGCCCCGTGCATGAACATCACGCCGTCCATGAACTGCACGCGATGCCGCGCACAGGCAGCGATGATGTCTTCCACATCCGCCGCCTTCACGCCGACGGGTTTCTCCACCAGCACATGCTTGCCAGCGGCAGCCGCTTTCATGACCCATTCCTTCCGCAGACCCGTGGGCAGCGGAATGTAGACCGCGTCGATGTCGGGCCGCGCAAGCAGGTCGTCGTAGTCGCCAAGGGCCTCGGGAACCAGCGGGTGCGGGGCACTGGCCTGGCATTTCTGGATGAACGCCGCGCTCTTCGCCACGTCGCGGCTAGCGACGGCGACCAGGGTAGCATTCCCGGCATCGCGAATGGCCTGCCAGTTCTTTTGGGCGATCATGGCGGCACCGAGGATGCCCCAGCGGCAGTGGGTTGGACTCATGGAGGCCATTTAAACGGAGGCTCGGGGGTGTCGTCAACACATCGGCTGTTGATTTGCACGTCGCCACGAGCGTGCTATTCTGGCGACCCGCCCGACGACTGGGCGCTTCATTTCAACACCTCAACGCATACATCACATGGGCAAGACACTGTTCGCCAAAGTCTGGGAATCGCACTCCGTCGGCAAGCTCGGTAATGGCCAGACGCAGTTCCTCATCGACACACATTTGGTGCACGAAGTGACCAGCCCGCAGGCCTTCGGCATGTTGCGCGATTTGAATCTGAAGGTGGCCTATCCGAACCGCACCTTCGCGACGGTGGACCATATCGTGCCGACCGACAGCCAGGTCTCGCCTTTCTCCGATCCGCTGGCCGAAGAGATGATCCAGGAGCTGAACAAGAACGCCAAGGAGTTCGGCATCACTTACTTCAGCCTGAGCAGCGGCAAGCAAGGCATCGTGCACGTCGTCGGCCCAGAACAAGGCATCACGCAGCCCGGCACGACCATCGCCTGCGGTGACAGCCACACCGCCACGCACGGCGCGTTTGGCGCGATCGCCTTCGGTATCGGCACCACGCAGGTGCGCGACGTGCTGGCCACGCAAACGATGGCGCTCAGCCCGATGAAGGTGCGCCGCATCAACGTGACCGGTAAGCTCCAGCCCGGTGTGTATGCCAAGGACGTGACGCTGCACATCATCCGCCTGCTGGGTGCCAATGGCGGCATTGGACACGCCTATGAATACGGCGGCAATGTTTTCGACGAGATGACCATGGAAGAGCGCATGACCGTGTGCAACATGGCCATCGAAGGCGGTGCCCGCTGCGGTTACATCAACCCCGACGACACCACCTTTGCCTACCTGAAAGGCCGCCCCTACTCGCCCACGGGTGAGGCTTGGGACAAGGCCGTCGAGCAGTGGCGCACCTTCGCCAGCGACGCCGATTGCGTTTATGATGACGTGGTCAACATCCAGGCCGAAGACATTCCGCCGACTGTCACTTGGGGTGTCAGCCCCGACCAAGCCATCGCCGTGACCGAGACCGTGCCCACGCCGGACTCCGCCAAGAACGACGTGCAGCGCGCCAGTATCAACGAGGCGCTCGCCTACATGAAGCTGCCTGCGGGCCAGCCGATCAAGGGCACCAAGATCGACGTCGCCTTCATCGGCTCCTGCACCAACGGTCGTCTCAGCGACTTCCGCGAGGTGGCGAAGTATATCAAAGGCAAGCATGTCGCCACCGGCGTGAAAGCCATCGTGGTCCCCGGCTCGCAGATCGTCGATGTCCTCGCCCGCCAGGAAGGCCTACACGAAGTCTTCGAGGCCGCCGGCTTCGAATGGCGCGGTGCGGGCTGCTCCATGTGTCTGGCGATGAACCCCGACAAGCTCGTCGGCGACCAGCTCTGCGCCTCGTCCTCGAACCGCAACTTCAAAGGCCGCCAAGGCTCGCCCACCGGTCGCACAATCCTGATGTCCCCCGTCATGGTCGCCGCCGCTGCTATCACCGGTGGCATCGCTGATGCGCGTGAGGTGTTTGGGATTTAACTCAGCAACGCACGACGCTACGCCTTCTCCATGTCCGCTGGCATGAACGACTTGCTAGCACTAGAGAAGGCCCATCTCTGGCATCCCTTCACACCGATGGCGGCTTGGTGTGCGGACGGGCATGAGCCACTGCGGCTGGTGTCGGGCCGGGGCTGCACGTTGACTGATCATCACGGATGCGAGTATCTGGATGGCAATGCGAGCATCTGGACCAATGTGCATGGCCATGCGCATCCAAGGATCAATGCGGCGATCGTGGAGCAACTCCAGCGCGTGGCCCACACATCGTTTCTCGGCTTCACGCATGAACCGGCGATCCGGCTAGCGAAGGCTCTCGTGGATTTATTTCCGGGCGAGAAGCTGACCCGGGTGTTTTACTCGGACAATGGCTCCACCGCTATCGAAGCCGCCGTGCGCATGGCCTTGCAGTTCTGGCAGCAGCAAGGCCACCCGGAGCGCAACACGCTACTGGCCTTTGATCGTGGCTACCATGGCGACACGCTGGGCGCGGCGAGCCTCGGCGGGCTGCCCGTCTTCAAGGGCAGCGCGAATGACTTCGGCTATCAAGTCCAACGCGTGCCGTCCATGGAGGCTCTCACGGCCATCAATGCCAAGACGATGGCCGCCGTGATCATCGAGCCGCTGATGCAAGGAGCCGCTGGCATGAGGCTGTGGCCCGCTGGTATGTTGAAGCAATTGGAGACCTGGTGCCGCGAGCAAGATGTGCTCTTGATTCTCGATGAGGTCATGACTGGCTTTGGTCGCACCGGGACGATGTTCGCCTGCGAGCAAGAGGGCGTGGTGCCGGACTTTATCGCGTTGGCCAAGGGCCTGACCGGCGGCTACCTACCCCTCTCGGCCACGCTGACCACGGACCGTATTTTTGAAGCCTTCCGGAAACCGGAGCACACGTTCTACTACGGGCACAGCTACACCGCGAACCAGCTCGGCTGCGCCGCGGCCTTGGCCAGCTTGCAGGTGTTCAAGGACGAGTCATTGCTGGAGCAGTTGCCGGTGAAGGTGGCGCAGTTCTCGCGCACGCTGGAGGTGTTTCGCGAGCATCCCAAGGTGCTGGAAGTCCGGCAGTGCGGGATGATGGCAGGCATTGAGGTGAAGAGCGAAGCACTGGTCGGTGCGCGCATTTGCTTGGAAGCGCGAAAGCACGGCCTGCTGACACGACCCGTGCTGAATACCCTGGTGCTGATGCCGCCGCTGTGTGTGACGCACGCTGAGATGCAACGCATGGTGCAGGCGCTGCGATTGGCCTTGGACGAAGTGCTCTAACCCGCTGCGTTAGGACTGCACATCCAACGTCGCCATGGGCGGCACCAGCTTGGCGTCTTTGGCAGCGGGTTCGTCGGCGAAGATGACGGTGATTTGCTTCACCTCTGGCTTGGGGTTTTTGAGCAGCCACGTCTTCACGAACTCGGCGACGGCCTTCCTCGCAGGGTCGCGCACGCGGTCGATGTGGCTAGCATTGCCTGCGCGTGACTCCAGCGAGGGCGTGATGCTCTTTTCCAATTCCAACATGTTCTGCGCGGCATCGAAGCGCGCCCAACCCGCCTCGCTGCGCTTTTCCATCTTGTCCGTGCGGATGGCGGTCGGCAGGCTGGGGCGAATGATTGGGGCAATGACCAAGCAGCGGTCGCCCTCGATCGTGACCTTCCAGTCGTCGCTGAGCTTGATGTGATAGCGATACACGGCCGGCACGCGGATTTCAGAGACCGTGGTGCCGAGGTAGAAGATGTTGGCGATGGCCTTCATGTTCATGCGCGTGAAGGTCTCGTCCATTTCGACAATGGCGACTTCGAGGATGTCGCCCTTGGTCGCAGTGATCTTGAGCAGGCTTTCACGGAAGCTGGTGGTGATGTCCTGCTGCACGATGCCGCCCATCAGCTTCTGAATGTCCGCGAGCGTCTCTCGTAGTGCTCCACAGCCCTTCAGCGCAGTGAGGCTCACGATCAATACGATGAGC
>Ga0247832_1001620_pt1 | contig 38456 bp, 49 predicted proteins | sample LaCruzMarch2015__10_FD_192407 | JGI IMG/M metagenome (GOLD analysis project Ga0247832, IMG submission 192407) | Freshwater microbial communities from meromictic Lake La Cruz, Castile-La Mancha, Spain - LaCruzMarch2015_4m | ecosystem: Environmental > Aquatic > Freshwater > Lake | place: Spain... | reverse complement strand
AAGATTAAGTTCTAACAAACACTTTGGACACAACATAGGCATGATCGACAACACACAAGCAGATGGCACTGCTGATTTCGTAATCAAGTATTGGGATATACGATTCAGCAATCTCTGTAACTTTGCCTGTCGCAGTTGTGGCACATGGTTCTCATCCAATTGGTACGAGGACCATAAAAAATTAACTGGCAAACCACCAGGGCATGCCAAGATAATGAAAGTGGGCAGAACAGCAGATGACATCTGGGAGCAGATGTTGACGCAGTTTGATCATGTGGAGCAGTTCTATTTCGCCGGAGGAGAACCCCTCATAATGGAAGAACACTATAAAATTTTAAAAGAACTCGATCGCAGGAAGCTGTACCACGTGAGATTAATCTATAATACTAACTTTAGCAAATTAACTTTCAAAGACATGGATGTGTTAGAACTATGGAACAAGTTTGATTCAGTCTCTGTGGGCGCTAGCCTTGATGCAATGGGACCAAGAGCAGAATTCATGAGGAAAGGCACTGTATGGACAGAGATAGAATCAAATAGAAAAAGAATGCAAGCTATGTGTCCAAAGGTGGATTTTTATATCAGTGCTACTGTGGGATTGATCAATGCCCTGCATGTGGTGGATTTCCACAGAACGTGGTCGGAACAAGGCTACATAAAACCCCAAGATTTTAATTTTAATCTATTACAATTTCCTTTCTGGCAAAGAATTGATCTATTGCCTGAGTCAATGAAACAAAAGGTAAAAGAAAAATATGAGTCACATATAGCATGGCTTAGACCACAAGATCATCTCACCAGGGCCACGAAAGGATTCCAGTCTGGCTTGGATTACATGATGAGGAGAGACAAGTTTGAACAAATAGAAGAGTTCAAATCGGGAATGAAGAAATTAGACGACATCAGGAATGAGAATATATTGGAAACTTTTCCGGAACTGGCCGAATTATATGAAAAGGATTAAGCCCGCTGAAGGGAACCAAACGTTTTGCATGGCGCCTTGGACCCACACCTACCTGTCGCCACAGACAGAACGCAGGATGTGCTGCGCTTCCAGAGAACCAGCACAGAGCTTCCGCCAATACATTGACAGGGAAGGGGATCTAAAAGAATACAATCCAGAGACATTGGATCAGCATTGGAACAATGAACATATGCGCGGCGTGAGGAGGAGGATGATGGCGGGAGAGACGCTGCCCGAGTGCCAGGTGTGCAATGACAAACTGCTCAACACAGATGTGTACAGGGACTATTTCAACAAGTTATTCGGCCACAAGATAGATGATGCTTTTGATAAGACCGACGACACAGGCCACACAGAGATGAGGACAGTGAGCTTTGACTACCGTTTCAATAATCTTTGCAATTTTAAATGCCGTCAGTGCGGCGACATGTTGAGCTCCAGCTGGGAATCAGAACAGAGGAACAATGACATGTGGTCCCCAGAGCGGCAGCCATGGATGGCATCGCCCTTGAGGCAGCAGATATCATATTTCCAGGACAGCACGGTGGTGATGGAATTCATGAGCGCCATAGAAGACAAACGCATGGAGGAGATATATTGGGTTGGTGGGGAGCCACTGATGTGGGACATACACTGGGACTCGATGGCAAGGATCATCGAGCTTGGTTTCAGCTACAGGGTATATGCGAGATACAACACGAATCTAAGCCGCGTGGAGTTCAAGGGCAAGAAATTGTTTGACCTGTTGAAAAAATTCAGAGACTGGCAGGTGTGCGCATCACTGGACGGCACCGGAGAGATCGGAGAGTACATCAGGACAGGACTGAACTACAAAAAGTTCTTGGAGAACTTCAAGGAAGGGTTGGCCATAGCCCGCAACAAAAGACAGATGCAACTGGACTTCACCATCACCATGCCAGGCTTGCAAGAAATACGAAACATGTTTGACCTATCACAGCAGCTCAACGCCAAGTTACTGACCAAGGTCACATTCGCTTTTGACCCACAACAGATAATGAGCCCAATGTGCCTGCCAAAATCATTGCTGAATGAGCTCATAGATGAAAATTTAGAATACATCAGGCCCAGGGCCACTCATCTGCAACAGAGCCTCATAGATGTGTTGGAGAACATGAAAACCCGGGACACATTTTGGGAGGAATATCCCAAGGCCGAGATAGGCATACGCAGCGGCAAGAAAAGATGTGAGCAGATAGATTCCATAAGGAACACGGACATCAAAAAAATACTAAAGGATGAGAGGATATTGGCATGGTGGAACGCTATATAAAATCCAACATGTGCGTGCTGCCATGGACGCACCTTGAAGTGGACGTGAACGGATCCGCATCACCCTGCTGCCTGTACAAGGGAGAGATTGGCCAGTACAAGGTCTACAAGGACTCTCTGGACACTATACAGAATTCTGAATATATGAACAATCTGCGGGATCAATTCCGGAAGGGCGAACGTCCAGAGGGCTGCAGCAATTGCTGGCAGGAAGAGGATGCCGGCAAGACCAGCAAGAGGATGAATTCCATATACAAGATGAAGCAGAGCCTGCGAGATTGGACGCCTGACCACAGGCCATCATTGAGATTCATTGATTTCAAACTGGGCAACGTGTGCAATCTAAAATGTCGCATATGCGGCAGCTGGAGCAGCAGCAAATGGGCTCAGGAAGAGATTGCATATGGCCCAAATCCTCTGGCCAAGAAGCAACTGGACGAGGGTCAATGGCCCAAGAAAAATCCTGCTTTCTTCGAAGACATCAAGCCGGTGCTGAAGGACGTGGAATATTTTGAGTTCACGGGAGGAGAGCCGTTCATGATAGAAAATCATTTCCGCATACTGGAGCACTGCGTGGAGCAGGGGTATGCCAAAAATCAGGACATACACTACAACACCAACGGCACTCAGTTGCCTGACTTCAGGATGTTCTGGCTGTGGAGCCAGTTCAAGCACGTGGAGATAGCATTCAGCATCGACGACACCGGAGAGGCATTTGAATACCAGCGCCACCCCGCCAACTGGGAGCAAGTAAAGGAAAATTTGAAACAGTTCAACCTGCGGTCGACATTGACCGGCAACACCGATTTCCAGATATGCTCAACCATTAATGTGTTCAACATATTGAACCTGGACACACTGTTGAAGTGGGTGAAAGGATACAATCCAAAATTCCTATACATCAACACATTGTTTGATCCCGACTGTTTCAATGTGCAGACCTTGCCCAATGAGTTGAAGAAAATGGCCTCGGACAAATACAAAAATATCAAGGAATTGGAGTCCATCATCAGCTACATGAACAGCAGAGACAGGTACACGGAGGAGATACAGGAGCAGAGGAGGAAAAGGATACTGCGTGCGGATGAATACAGGCAGGAAAATTTCGCCAAGATATTTCCCGAATTAAATAATTTTTTGAAGATATATGAATAGACTGTTATTATCTGGGGGCTGCAGCTTCACTTACGGGCACGAATTGTCTGATGACAAGGACGGCAAGGTCCCCTCCAAGAAGTCATGGTCGGCACTGCTGGCCACCAGCGCCAATGCGGACTACGCCACTGTGTCATATCCAGGCACAGGAAACGCGGGCATAGCGCGGCGTGTGTTCGAGTACGTGTCGCAGAACCAATCACGTGACATGTTCGTGGCCATCATGTGGAGCTTCTGTTCTCGCTACGACTGGGCCATGCCCAGGAACGCAGTGCTGGAAAAGACCAGATGGGCCACCATAACTCCCTGGGACACCTCGGACACACAGGCGGAGGTACACAAGAAATTGGCCACCAGCGAGCCACAGCTGGAAGTTTGGAAAAAACGCAGGGAGGACATGCGCAGCACGGGAGTGGGGCCATTCGCTGACGCATTGTATAGGCACGCGGCCAACCAGTATCATGAGACCTATCTCAGCTGGAAGAGCATTGTTTGGCTGCAGAACATATTGGAAAAGAAGAACATAGGTTATTTTTTCACGCTGGCGGACAACACATTGTTCTGGGATGAACTCAAACCACTCAGCCAAGTTGACCCTTTGATGAATGCGTTGTATAATGAGCTTGACCTAGGCAAATGGCATTTTTTTGGAGAAAGGAACATGGGGTTCAATCAATGGACATTGCTGAACGACTATCCGCGAGGCACCACGCATCCTTTGGACCAGGCACACGTGGATGCCGCTGGATTGATGTCCGGTAAATTTCTAGATCTGTACAACACAAAAAGGAGCAAAACATGATAGGATGGATCAAGGGCCTAATAAACAAAGTGCGACTGGAGTTGCAATATCGCAAGAGATTGAAAGAGCTGAAAAAGAAAGATCCTTTCATCTACAAATAAAATGAGAACTTTAGGAATCAACTGCCTCAATCATGACGCCGCCATGGCAGTGGTTGAAGATGGAGAGATCCTATGGGCGGCACACGCAGAGAGATACAGCAAGGACAAGAACGATCCGTATCTCAATTGGCAAATAGTCAACGAGGCTCGCGAATACGGACCATGGGACCGAGTGGTCTATTATGAGCGACCATTGTTAAAAAAGACTCGACAGGCCTATGCTGGGCAATGGGCGGAAGTTTTCTCCAGAACTAACATGCCACAAAATTATCTAAATGCATTTGGAATAAAGATAGATCAGTATGTGGGTCACCATGAATCTCACGCCGCTGCGGGGTTTTTCACATCGCCATTCTATGATGCCATGGTGTTGACAGTGGATGCCATAGGAGAATGGGATACCACCTCAATATGGCAAGCCCAGGGCAAGCGATTAGAACTATGCTACAGGATCAAATATCCTCATTCATTGGGTGTGCTGTATTCAGCGTTCACACAGCGAGTTGGACTAAAACCCGCCGAAGAAGAGTACATCCTAATGGGCATGGCAGCATACGGAGAACCCAGACATGTGGCAGAGGTTTACAAGGATCTCGTGGACAGGGATGGAGATTTCACATTGAAGAAAAATCTACACAGAGGATTGCACAACTGGCTACCCGAAGCTGATCCCATGGATCTGGCAGCCAGCATACAAAAAGTTACGGAACAAGAATTAGAAAAACTGTGGCGCAAGGCTCGACAGTACATACCAAATGGTCAGATAGCGGTCAGTCCATACGGCAACAAGAGAAACCTGGTGTATGGAGGTGGGGTGGCCCTAAATTGTGTGGCCAACAGTCGATTGGCCGATCTTGGATTGTTTGACAACATATGGATCATGCCCAATCCAGGAGATGCTGGCAGTTCCATAGGGTGTATCGCGGCAGCTGAACGAAGACACATCAATTGGCGTCATCCTTTCCTGGGACATAACATAGCAGGAGAATACCCTGTGGATGCCATCATGAAAGAATTGGAAAACAATCGCATGGTGGGCGTGGCCAATGGCAGGGCAGAGTTTGGACCCAGGGCTCTTGGTAATAGATCATTGCTGGCAGATCCAAGAGGCGATGATATCAAAGATTTGGTAAATCGCATCAAGAAGAGACAGCAATTTCGACCATTTGCACCCGCCATACTAGAGGAGGATCTACACGAGTATTTTGAGGTACCTAAGTGCGTTGTAAACACCCCTTATATGCAATTTATAGCCCGTTGTAAGCATGGTAAAGACTTTCCTGCCATTGTGCATCATGACGGCACCAGCCGTGTGCAAACAGTGAATAAAACACAGAATCCAGGTTTTTACCAACTGTTAAAAACATGGAAGCAAAAGACCGGCTGTCCCATGCTGTTGAACACATCTCTCAATATCAAGGGCGAGCCCATGGTAAATGACATCAAGGATGCGGAACGCTTTGAAACCAAGTATAATGTAAGGGTACTATGAAAATTTTAATCACCGGAGGAGAAGGATTCATTGGCAGTTGGATTGTGGAGAAATTATGTCGCATGGGCCATAAAATTACCACAATAGATTCTGGAGAAACCTATGATGTGATTGATAGGGATTCTTTAGATAGTCTTTGTCAATGGCGTCAGAGGAACTGGAATCAGGTAACAAAGAAATCAGGAGATGTGACCGTGCCTCTGGATCGCGTGTGGTTGAGAAAACAAGACATAGTGATACACCTGGCAAGTTATCCCAGGGCCAAGATAGTCAATGAGCAGCCAGAGCTGGGAGTGGAGAACATAGTGGTGGGCACCACGGGCATGTTGCAGGACTGCGTGGAACACGGAGTCAAGCGCTTTGTTTATGTGTCCTCCAGCATGGTATACGGGGACTTCAAGGATGGAGCGGATGAGAACAGCGTGCCTGCTCCGGTCAACATCTATGGAGAGGCCAAATTGTCAGGAGAGAGACTAACACAGCAATTCAACAGGGCATTTGGTCTCGAGTACGTGATAGCCAGGCCCAGTGGGGTGTATGGAGCAGGCGATATACCAGATCGAGTTTTAAGCAAATTTTTTAAAGCCGCAATGTTAAACGAGAATATCTATGTCCATGACAATGAAAATAAGATCGATTTCACCTATGTAGAGGATGCAGCCGATGGCATCATCAGTTGTGCTTTGGCGGAAAAAGCTGCCAATCAAACATTCAATATCACAGCAGGCAATGCAAGCAGTTTAGGAGAAGCGGCAGAGAAAATTATCAAGCTGACCGGAAGCAAAAGCAAAATTATAGACACGGGCAAAAATTCATTGTATCCTTCCAGAGGTACGCTGGATGTGACAAAGGCTAAAAGTTTTTTAGGATATATGCCTAAGTATGATTTTAATAAAGGCATCGAGAAATATTATGAGTGGTTACAAAATAAAATTTAACGGATTAGATAGAATCTATTCTTGTTACAAGGGAGAACTAGATCAAGCTGCCCGAGACGTTTGGCGAACAGGCAACGTGCTAATGGGTAGAAAAAAAGTAGATTCAGAATTAGGAATGTTTGAAGATTTGGTAGCAAATTATGTGGGACGGGAGCATGCGATAGGAGTGCAGAGCTGCACGGATGCACTGTATTTTGCACTACGATCGCATGGAATAGGACCAGGTAAAACAGTGATATGTCCAGCACTATCCTTCCTCAGCACCGCCACAGCAATAAAACGTACCGGTGCGCATATGAAATTCGTAGACGTGGGAGTAGATGCTCAGATTAGTGATATCAAAGGTATCAAAGCCGATGCTTTAGTATATGTAAATCTTTATGGCAATCTAGCTGACTATGATAGGTTGAAACAGTATTGTCGTAAAAATAAAATATTGTTAGTGGAAGACGCTGCTCAATCGTTGGGAGCCGTTTATAAAAAGTCACATTCTGGCAGTCTGGGAGATATCAGTGTGTTAAGTTTCTCTCCTACAAAAAATTTGCCTGCTCTTGGCAGTGGTGGTATGATATTAACCGATGACAAAGAAATAGAGGAAAAATGTCTAGCTCTAAGATACCATGGAGTGAATGGTGCTGACATAGATTATGGATATAATTCTGTAATATCAGAAAGTCAAGCTGCGCAATTGAATGTGTTGATGATGGATTTTAATACTCTGCAAGACAGGAGGCAACAAGTCAGAGAACAATACAGTCAACATTTAAAAAGATTGTTGAATGTTAAAATTATTGACACACAATCAAACACAACTGGGTCCAATCACAAATTTGTGATATTATGTAAAGATAGAGATAATTTAAAAGAATTTCTTAATAAGAAAGGCATAGAAACACAAATACATTACAACACGATATTGCCACACACAAAATATTTTAATAATAAAGAGTCTTTCCCTAATGCTGAAAAAATTTCAAAAGAATGTTTGAGTCTTCCAATCTATCCACATCTAAGGAAGAATGAAATCAAATATGTTTGTGATATGATAGGAGAATTTTGTGGCTTTTGATTGTATCTGTATAGATTTTAAAAATAGTAAAAGTGAACAAAATATAAAGAATATTAAAAAAGTATTTCCTTACGTGAGAGTCATGCCATTCCTGCAGAGCTACCACGAAATAATACGATCCCAGATCTCATCATGCAGCACACGATATCTTTGGTTGCTTTCCAGTTTAATTGATTATCGAAATTTTGATTTTATGTTTATTCCCGAACAATTCCAAACAGAACAAATTCATGTTTGGTCCATAGAAGGACAGAAAGAAGGTGATACATTCTTAATACCAAAGAAGTATACAGAACAACAAATAGACCATCTACGAGACTACAAAGATATCAACTACCATACTGTAAAAAATATATCCTATGATTATAACATTGCAGAATCCCCCTACGATCTAAGCAATAACATCGATTGTCTGACAAGGACGCCGGGACCTCCCTGCAGATACGTTAAACATTTTGAAAAGGAAAACGATAAAAAAATATATCCCTCTTATTGGGAAGATCTAAAAATTTACATCGATGGCACCACATTCTATGTACCAAATGCAGCCGTGGATAAGATACACACGCAGATATATGACTATCACTTATTGTATCGATTGCAGAACAACATGGAAAAAGATTGTTTTGATATAGCCTTCATATCCAACGGAGAACCATTCGAAGAGGGAAACTATGAATTGTTAAAAACACATTTACAAAAAAACAACTTAAAAAATAAACTGTATTGGGTGCGAGGAGTGGATGGAAGAACAGCAGCATATAAACAAGCGGCCGAACAATCCAGCCAAGAATATTTTTATGCTGTGTTTGCAAAAAGCCAGGTGGACGAGAATTTTATGTTTGATTACACTGTGGATAGAGCAAAAAATAAAAGACATTATATATTTCATGCAAGATTATCCGAACTTGGATTGGAATATGGTACATTTAATATCAATCTTTTTTCCAGATCTTTATGCCTCGACACTCCAGATACCCCAGGTCTGGATTTCACTCTTTATAGCAAACATGAAGTCGTACCTATAGTGGCAAACACAGCATTATTGTGCCCAGACAACTACACAGCATGGAAAAATGCCTTTAGAGAAGTCAGCAAATTAATATTATGGAATAAACAACGTCCCACAGTGGAAACGGGATATAGGATTGAAAAATGGTTGTCTACAGGCAACACATGGCTTAAACGAGGAGCACATGATGCTAAAAAATTTGTGGAAGATTGTAATTTCGATGTTGCCAAGATAGAAGAGACTTATTCTTGGAAGTTCACCAAGGACACATTCTTCAAATTATATCCCGCAGAGGCCAGTTATTAAAAATTTAGATTGTCCCTATAAAATTTTTGCTTGGAGAACCAGTTGACATATTCTGGTATGCCCTGCTCAATGTCGATCATGGGTTGGAATTTCAAAAGCGCTATGGCTTTGTTGCTGTTCAATGTGTCTCTGTTGGGATAAAATTCGTCATGTGGTTTGGTGATGATCCTGACCCCGGGAATAAGAGATTGCACTATTTCCGCGGCATCGATTATCCTTCGTCCCCTGCCCCTGGTGCAATTGAAAACTTCATCCACGACATCAGACAACGCGGCCCTGACAAAATATTCCGCCACGTCCTCCACGTGTGAGAAATCCAATTTGTTGTCAGGACCCTGCACCGTCATTTCCTTTTTGGTGAAAGCACTTTTTACCAATTGGCTTATTACTCGCACTATTATGTCTGGAGTGCCGTACAGAGCTGATGGTCGCATTATCACGTAATTCAATCCATGTGCCCTCCTCCAAATTTTGCACATCAGCTCACCCTGATACTTGTACGAGCCATACAATGTGTTGGGGTTTGGCGTCACTTTCTCATCTGGTATCTGTTCCTTGAAATCACCATACACCATGCTGCTGCTGGCGAAAACAATTTTCCTCACCTTGTGTTTGACGCATAGGTCCAGCACATTCGCCGTGGCATTGATCATGTTGCCTGTGGCATCGTCTATGTTGTTCTGAACCATCTTGGCGTTGGGGTAAGTGCCCAAATGAATAACCGATTCTGGTTGGAATTCAGCAAATGTGGTGGCCATGAATGCCTTGTCCTCGATCCTGCCCATGAATGTGCGATCGTTATTGGCAATGACTTTCCTCTGCTCCAGCAATGGAAAATACTCCCAGTCTGGGAAGGCGTTGTATTGATGGTAGCAGTCCACCACACCCACGGTGTGTCCCTCTTTCTTCAGTCGCTGGCTGACGCGGCTACCAATCAGACCATGTCCACCCAGTATCAATATGTTCATGTGATTTTCTGATATTGCACAGAGAATGTTTCTGCAATCCTGCCCTCGCCGAGGAAAGAACCTCTGTGTCGATTGTAATTGATGATCTGTTCTATTGCTACTTGCGTGAAATATGATTTGTAGCACTCCAACGCCCTGATCTTGTGTTGCACATGATCTGTTATGTCAACATAGAGATTTGCGTTGAAATTTTCATAACGCAGGTTGTACGGGGCCTGGTCCATGCACCAAAATTCCTGGTATGACTTCCTGGACATGCTGAGACCCAACTCATAGCATACCCTATGCTCCTGATGTGTGTCCTCTCGCCAATGCGTGATCAACACGTCATAATCCTTGGCCACCATCTCCACTTCCGTGATGAGATTGTTGGACAGCACCAAGTTTGGCCTGCCGTCTTCGTGCAGAGGGGTTTGGTAACACTCAACGGTGTGCTTCAATACGCCCTGGCTCCTGTATAACTCTGACCTCACTATGGTCTCGTCCCTCTTGCTGTTGATCTCCTTGGATGGTCGGACCATTATGAGATTGGTCACCGCTCCACCCCCCGCTAATATTTTGGATATCAATCCGCCGCAGGCGGCTTCTGCGTCATCTGGATGAGCCGTCAGTATTAAGAATTTTCTTTGGCAGAACGCATTCATTTAAAAGTTTTGTCCAACAGCTTGTTGGTCTTTGACTCCATCTCTCTTTTCAGCTTGGGTATGTCAAATTTTAGGTCCACGTGTTTGACGTTGGCGTAGTTGTTGCTGACATATCTCTTCAGCGTGTTGGCCACTTCCATCTGGGATTTCTTGTTCTGCAGTTCCTTCTCCACGTCATAGTGTATGGTCACGTTGTTCTTCAAGGTGATGTCGCAGTACTTGACGTAGCCTATGGGCATGTTGCTGTACTTGATGCCCTCTAGAACCTCGGGCCATTCCTTGACGAACTCCGAAGTCAGTTGCACCCAGGTCTGCTTAGTTCTTGGCAGCTTCCTTGGCATTGGATTTTTTGTTGGATTTCTCTTTCTTGGACAGCACTATGTTCTCTTTGACCGCTAGCTCATTGATGGAAACTTTCATGTCATCCGCTATCATCTGATTGAGTTTGTCCAATGATATCTTGCCCGCATCACCGGCACCATAGGTCACTATGATGTCCTTGGTCTGGAACTTCTTGAGATAGTTGTCCACGTGCAACGATGCCAGCATGTTGACTCCATCCTGGAAATTGAGCCTGGCAATGTGGGTGCCCAGTTCAAAACTTGACTGGCCGTCCTTGCTCTCCACAGCTCGCATCAGGGCGTCTCGACTGTTGTCGGGCAGGAATTTAGGCCCCACCACCAAACAGAAATTTGGTTCGTTTGGTATTGTGCGGAACACGATCACCACCGGCGTATTGTCTTCTTTCAGCACGCCGATGTGTTTGAAAACACGTGCAGCTTCTGTGGTGCCGCCCGTGCCGGCAGCATCCATCACTAGCTTGTCATATAGGTTTAACATTGTCTACTTTCCTGGCGCTGTTGGCGCTGGTGCAGTTGCAGTTTTGTTGTCTTCAGGTTTGGTCTCTGGAGCCACTCTGGCCAGGAACATCTGAAGTTTGTTGTACACCAATCCTATGGTAGCCATCTCGTTGGCCCTGAAGGCTCCTCTAGTGGAAGCCACGTCAAGTATGGTGCCTATATTTTTTAGATCAGCTATGGTTAGATCTGGTGCTGCTGGCGCCTGTCCCTGTGGGGGAGGCGTAGTTGGTTGAGCGTTGGCAGCTGGCATGGCCGGCGCTACTGACTCAGTCTCTTTTTTTGTTTTTTTTGTTGCCATTTTTTTTCTCCTAATTGCAATTAGAATAATATTGTAACAAAATTAGTTAGTGTGGTCAACGCCTAAATTCACGCATTCTGGGCCATGCCGCTGAGTATGAACATGGTGAGGTCGCTGGGCTCTTCGAAGCCGATCTTGGTCACTGATGTGACTTGGTCATTTTGGTATTGCACATCATTTACCAAGGCGAACCTGCCAGCGCAGTGTGCGTGTATCCAGCGGGTGGTCTTGTGTTGCTGGTATTCTATTTGATTTGGTAATGCAATGACCTTGAAATGCGGGGGGATTCGATCCAGTTTCCTCGGATGGAAATTTTTTGGATTAATCCTCATAGTTCACCGTCATGCCAAATGGGGCCTGTATGTTCCTCTCGTAGCTGTTGTTGATAAGGAATATGGTGTCGCAGTAGTCCTTGTCACCCCAGCTGTCAAAGGGCCATCCGTCCGTGAACATGATGAATTTCTTGGGCTCTATGCCCTCTTCCTTCATGAACTCCCAGTTGCAGTCAAAATCTGTGCCACCACCGGAGCCGATCACGTATTCCGTTAGTTCGTCCATGTTGTCTGGCGTGAATATCTTGGGGTTGAAAACCTTGGTGTCGAAGGACCAAAGATGTATTTTGAAATCCTTGTACTGTTCCATTATGCCCCTGATCTCTCCCAGGAAATCCCTGCACTGCTGTTCACTTATGGATCCAGATGCGTCAATGGCCAGGCATATGTCAATGCTGTCCACGTTGACCATGCCGGGCAGGATGGCGTCCATGTGCCAGCTCCTCCTGCTGGGCTTCATGAACGTGTAGTCGCTCTTCATGGTGCTCAATATCTGTTGCTGTATGATCTCTCTCCAGTTCAATTTTGGTTCCGTGAGCACGCTTATCATCCTCTGTATGCTGCCAGGGAGATTGCCCGCACCTGTGCTCTGTGCCGCTGACATCATGGCTTCTTTTATCTCATCCTTGATCTTTTTAAGTTCTTCTTTTGTGTACACGGGTTTTCCGCCGGATCCTTGTCCCTGCTGATCCTTGTCCTTGCCTTCACCCTCGCCTTGTCTCTGGCCCTTGCCCCATTCTATGTGCTCGTCTAGGAGCTGTCCCAATTTCTTTAGGTCCACCTTGTTCTTCTTGACCTGTTTCATCAGCTCATCGTAGATCTTTTCCGAAGCCCAGTCCTTGTACTTGTCGTCCTGGAAGCCCTTGTTCTCGCCCTTCTTGCCCTTGGGCATCTCGCCGATCCTGTAGTCCACCAATATCTGGTTTACCGCGTAGTCGCAAGCCACGTTCCATATCTCAGGATCTCTGCCCTCGCTCCTCAACAGCATGTGCTCGAACACATTGTGCAGTACCTCGTGTCCGAACAGGAACTCGGTCTCTCTCGGTGTTAGGCTGTCGATGAATTTGATGTTGTAGAAGAAGTGTCTGCCATCAGTGGCAGCGGTTGGACACCAGTCGTCCGCGTTGACGATTTTGAGCCTCGTGGCCAAGTTGCCAAAGAAAGGATGCTTCAACAACAGCGCGATCCTCGCCGTGACCAGTTTGTCTAGAATTTTTTGATCTGTCGCAGCCATTATTTAGACTCCATGGCAGTTATGACATACTTGCCAAACTTCTTATGGAACCTATCGAATGATTTTAACTTGCTTGGATCAAATGGCAATTTGTAGTTTGTGAGAGCGATCTTGGCACCCATCACAACCAGCTCGGTCTCGAAGTTGTCCATCATGTAGTTGAAGAACCTGTCCGCCATGTCGTTCCAATTTTTCTGCTTGTCTATGTGCGCCTGTTGCAGTTCATAGCACAGGCTGACGGTGAGAGAATACATCGCAGATATCTCCTTGGTCTTTAGATCCTTGACCTTGCCGCTCAGTATGTCGGATGGGTTAGGTAGCTGGCCGCTAATTTTACGATGGTTCATAAACTTAACGGCCAGGCCCTCTCCTACTGCGCCTGCCACGAGGTCTGTGAGCGTACTTTCAGGCAGGCTGTCCGATAGAAGTTGGCTGACGAAACTCCACGATCTTGGAGTTGCGAAAGAACGTGATGATCCCTTGGGATCAAAATCATATAAATCTTGTTTGGCGAATGTGACATAGCCCACCACGTCTGGGTGTATGTAGTGCAGGGTCGCCCACTGCATCCAATCTTCGTAGTCCACTCTCAGTTCGATGTGTACGAACCTGTTGGCCAACGGCGCCGGCATCCTGTAGGTCACGCCCTTGTCCGCGTCCCTGTTGCCCGCAGCCACTATGGCCACGCCCTTGGGAAGATGGTATTGTCCAACCCTCCTGTTCAATATCAATTGGTATGCCGCGGCCTGCACAGCAGGAGCAGCCGAATTAAGCTCGTCCAGGAATATGATATCAGTGGATTCCGGATCGGTGGGCAGTTCCGCTGGTGGAGCCCAGACCATGTTGTTTTCTTTGCTGTTGTAATAAGGAATACCTTTGATATCTGTGGGTTCCCACAATGGCAACCTGATATCAATCACTGATCTATCTTGTTCTTCTGCGACCTGTTTGACGATATCAGATTTACCAATACCAGGTGCACCCCACATCATTAGTGGTCTTTGTAATTGCAGGCAATGCGATAGTGCTGCCTTTGCTTCATTTGGAGTTACGGTTCTGTTCTGAGAGCCAACCGCTGTGCCCTTTTCTTTTTTGCTCACCATTTTAAGACCTCTCTTAAAGTTTGTTATAGTATCATTATAACATAAAACCGTATAAGGTCAACTGGGTATAACTCACTGATTTTACTGACTTTTTTGCTCGTCTATTTTGCTCATTGCACGAGCCAACCCATATTTGGTCACATCTCCCGCGAACATCATTAATTGCAGGGCCATTCTTTCCATTGTGACCACAATCTGTTTTTTATCCACATAATATGGACAATCCACGTACTCATCCAACCATAGGAAAGTTTGCGGCGTGAAGATGATCTTGTCTGGAAATTTGATGCTGTAGGTCTTGATTTCTAACTTTTTTAAAATTTCTAATCCTGATTTGGTCATCCTCAGTGATCGGGCCTGATAGCTCTCTCTCACATTCTGCCACCAGGTATAATAATAGGTCTTGAGAGTTTCCTCATGATCGGGCTGATTCAGCAATTGCATGAAGGTGCGAGTATAGGCGGTCTTGACGTCCATACTGTTAATTATCTCTTGAATTTTTCGCCGGTCTTTAATAGGTACACGCCAAACTTGTCAGTCTTGTGCATGGTGTTGAGCTTCTTGGCCAGGTTCTCCGCGTGTCCTGGATTGGAGAAGGATACCTTCTTGTACTTGGGGCCTGGATAGTTGCTGACCAAACTGGAGCTTTTGAGATTGATGGGTTTACCATCGTAAAACACTGCCCAAATGCCTTCAGCCGCAAGCACTTCCTCTTGCTTGTAAGTGTCTTTATTGCTGATTGTTAACAGCACGGTTGGCTTGGGTCTGGACATAATTTATCATAGTATTTACCAATTTTTACCAGATAGATTATTTGCTGAACTTGCCGCCGTCCATTTCGATGTTGATTGTTTGGGCTTGTTGTGCTGTTTTGAGGGCTTCAATTATGTCTTCCTGCACAGACACCAATCTTGTCATGGTTTGACTCAAACTGGCGGCCAAACGGTCCGCATCCTGCATGGTCAGGGTGATATTCTTATCCTGCTTGCTCTTGGCAGTCCTGACCCTGGCTATGAAGTCTTCAATGGGTTGTGTCTGTATTTTGTTCTTTGATTGCATTGTTCAATATCTGTTGCATTTCTATCTTGCTTTTGATAGGCCCTTTGTAGGCATATCGCTGTAGTGTAATTACCTTGGGGCAGTAGGCCTTCCTCCATCCTTTGGGGAAGTCTATGATGTAGTAGCCAGCGCAGAACAGGCTCCTGCTCTTGGGGGTCTTGGTGTAGATGGGCAGTTGCTTCTGCACATCAAACATGCTGTTGTAGGGCTGTTGGGAACAGGGATAGCCATGCACATGCCACTCGCTCTCGTCGGTCTTGGGCTCGTTGGGCGGAACTGTGATGTCCATGGCGAAGATGCCCGATCCAAATCGCGAATAGAGACTCTCCTGCGTGGGATATTCTTGCCTCTGGTCTTTCTTGCCCAGGAAGATCCAACCATTGTCATCTTTCTTCTGCAGTGTGCCCAGCTTCTGTCCATTCTCCTCAATGATCCAGAACTTGTCCTTCACCAATATCTTAGCTTTAACTGTCATGCCAACCTCGCATTGAATGGTTCCACGTATAACTGTGCCTGTTCAGTTATCTTTTGCAGGTCATATTTGGCGCAGAACTTCATGAACCTGATGCCCACCTGTGATATCTGTTTGTTTTCTGCCTTGGCCTGTGCTATGGTTTGATCCAATTCCTGCACGATGGCCTCTGGCTGTGCGTGCAGGTCAACCAATAACCTATTACGCTCATAATCATCTATCACCCTGTGCTCAATGCCGTCGGGATCAACCCATTTGCTCAGCATGAGATTGTTCCAGGCATAGCCCTTGTTGAGCCTGTCCTCAAATGCCTCTATCAATCCCACTTTGCTCTTGGTGCCTTTCTTGCGCACTCCCGGGAAGGCTGAAAATATGTTGTCCGAAGGATCTCCCCTCATGGCCTTCTCAAACAGCATCCATTCGCGGTCCTCTACTTTCCTGTGCTCCTTGGTCTTGTTGTCTATCACCGGGTTACCCTTCTTGTCAAAATATCCCTCCATCTTCATGGTTTCCTCTGTGATGCCATTGTATTGTCTCACATTTGGCGCTACCAATTGATTTAGATCCTTGTCTGTGCTTATTATAACATGTTGCTGTTGGGGATGGAGATCGATCCAGCGAGCTATGAGATCATCTGCCTCACATCTGCCATTTTGCAGCACCGTGACGTTGGTCTTGGTCCTGATAAAATCCACGAAATCATCATAACACTCCCAGAACAGCTTGTTCTCTTCCTGCTCTGTGGCTGTCATGGCATCTGCTAATTCTTTTCGATTTCTTTTGTAGGGAGCATAATGGTCTTTCCTCCAACTACGACCTTCTAGGCAGAACACCACGTGCGAGCCATCAAAATCATTCCAGGCTTTCTTGATAGAGTTTAGCGTGATGTGTATGGCCATGCCGATCTTCTCAGAGGCATCACCACGTATGACGTGCCTCGCCCTGAAAAAAGTATTTGCAGTGTCCACTAGTATGTGGGTCATGCCCTATGATACCTCAGTCTTGCCGTCGTTTCTTCGATTGATTTGCACATAACCTGCGCCAGTTATGTCTATGCCTTGCTCGTTGCCGATGGTCCTGCAAAGGCTCTGGAACCATCTGTCCACTATCTCTTCTTCTGATTCTCCCTTGTAGCCATTTTGCTTCAGCATGTTGACGAATTCATCATTCCAGTCCAGTTCAAAAAATCCATTCCTCGGGTTTTCTGGATTCACATTCACTTGCAATACCTTGACCATGGGCTCTTCGCTCTTGGTAGTTTTCTTAATGGTTGTGTCTTTTGTTTTCTTCACTTTCATACCTCTATTTTACAACACTTCTTGGAATAAATCAATTGTTTTCCAACATGTCATTACCATATTATGTGCCCCACGCATTTTTAAACAGAGGCACCTGTAATCTATCACTGTATCTATATCCCATCTTCATTGCCAGTTCTGCCACTGTTTTATTGTTCATGTGGTAGACGCTTTCCACTCCACCCACAGGCATCAGATATACTGATCCCGAGAATCCTGCTTTACGATAATCTTTCACTGCTTCCATGGCCTCCTGCACATCTGTTTGATCTGCCACCACAAATTTCAAATACACATGACCCACTTCACCATATTCTGTCACCACTTCAGGCAGTATGGCTTCTTCACGTTTTTCTCCGCTCACGCTTAATTTTGCGCTGACCGAAAATGTAATGCTGTCTTTGTTTCTGTTGTTGCGTTGTGTCCATTCTTGCAAATATTTTTTAAAATCAACATGTAATTTTTGAGTGCCATTGGTCTCAAATGTTATTTCTTTGAGTTCTTGCATCTTCGCGTGTTCCAACAAATCAGGATATGCTCTCTGCCAACCCAGCAATGGTTCTCCGCCTGTGAATATGAAATGTTCATCCACCCATCGTCTGTGAGGCAATATCTCCATAGTTCTTTCCACAATGGCATCTGATGTCAGCATGGGAGATAGATCTTTGAATCGTGGATCCCATGATGCATATGAATCACAGCCTGTGTTCACCAGAGGCAGCTCTTTGTAATCTTTGAAAGGATGCAGTTTGTGTTGTTCAAACACTCGGTCATTCTCGTCACTGCGCATGCCTTTGGTTAGGCCAAAACCCGCACAGGTGAAGTTGCAGCCAAATGTGCGCATGAACACGGAAGGCACTCCCATGTAGCGACCCTCGCCCTGTATGCTGTAGAATAGTTCTGCTATCTTAATCTTGCTCATGAAAGTGATCCACTGCCTTTAATATTTCTTTTATTTCCTCGCTTGGCTCATTGCCAGTCTTGCCAAGGAAAGCGTCAGGGAAGTCTCTGTACAATGCATGTTGTATTGTGTTCTTGTCAACCAGGGAGTTCATGGCCACATGGTGTCCTTCCAATTCTCCGGTCCTGCGTCCCACGAGGCTCATGGCGTCATCCAGCTGCTGCATGTTCTTGGTCTCCATCATGATGTGGAAGTCCGGAAGTTCCATGCTCCTGAATCCCAACTTCATCCTCATGACCCTGAATGACTCCAGCTTGCCGTCTCTGACCAGTTCTCCCAGGAAGATCCTGATCTTCTCTGCGAAGTCCTTGCCGTCGACCCCTTCCTTTGGGTCGCACCATATGTGATAGATGTCGGCCATTATTTTTTATCTTTCTTATCCAGTCTCACAACGTTGCCGCTCCTGAAGTGACCCACGTTCTCTCTCTGTATGTCATCGTGGTTGAATTCAGCCCAATAAAGTTCGAAAGCCATGCCATCTTCCAAACCTTCAAACAGATGATAGTATCCTGGTTTAACTTTAGTAAAATCTCCCGGTCCTAATACAGTTTCATCAATGAGATCTTGCTGATCCCTCTGCCAGACCTTGATCTTCATCTTGCCCGAGACCACGTAGAAGCCATTCCACTTGTACTTGTGCTGGTGCTTGGAACAAACGCCACCTGCCTTGAAATCTATCCTATGGAATTCCAACACGCCATTGGCATGTATTAGTTCTGTAGAACCCCATATCTTACCAGCCTTATTTCCCATTATTAATCTCCTTACAATTTGTGAAATGAAATCTTTTCATTATAGGCAACCCACCCTTTTTATTACAATTAGGACATTTTACTATTGTTTTTGGTCCTAAAGAAAGTCCTTTATTCCAAGGTGTATATCCTTTTTTAAATCCTATTGTTTTATATTTTTTTGGTTTTCCATAATGTCCATGATTTTCTCCTTGAACTGTTAATCTGCCCGGCCAGTAACCAGTCGGACAATCAATATCTAATTTATTTTTTTTTCCATTTGTAAACCAAATATAACCATTGTGTAAAGGAGGTAATCCTCCACCCTCTAAAATATTCCATCCTACATTTTTATAGGGTCTAAGTTTTTTTTCTTTTTTTATACAATTCTTTATTGATCCTTTGTAAATTGTTTCAACTATCAGATTAGAATCTTTGTTATAAGCGTTTTGTAATTTTGGGTTTGGATGAGAATTGTTTTTTAATTTATTGAAGTGTGTATATAATCTCCCATTTATACCTTCTGTAGTTGTAATTCCTATATAACCTTCTTGATACATATCTTTATGTTCTGGTCTTTTGATCCAATATAACTTCATAAAAGTATTTATGGATTTTACTAGCTTTATAAATTTTTCCTGCTTTATTGCTCATATGTATATTATACGGATATTTAGATCGGAAGTCAACTTACCAAAAATATCCTTATCCTACCAATTTCCTGTTCAATTTCTTGGACAGGTATGTAAGCAGTATGCCATAGGCCGGTACGAACACAACCTGTCCCACTATGATCTTGACCATGGTGTTGTTGAAGGCCACCGCATGCACCCATGGTTGTGGATAGAACGCCGTGTAAAAGAATATGTAAGTGTCGATGATGTTGGCAGCTATCATGCTCAGTGCTGGTGCCGCCCACCAATTGGTTTTAAATTTTTCTCTGATTATTTGAAAAACATATACATCCAACAGTGTGCCTATGCCATAGGCCACGCCGCTGGCTATGCCCACTCTATAGGCGTGCTTGTCTCCCAAATACAATAATACTAACACAGATGCCACAATGGCCGGTATGATTGCCAACGCCACCACTGCCCTTGCGCTCTGCTTGCCGATCAATCTCACAGTGAGATCACTGGCCACGACCACTAACGGAAAAGTGAATGCTGCCGCTGCCAAGGGAAAGTTGGTCTCCCATCCCAATATATTGATTTTTTCCGCGAACAAACTGAATCGTATGGTGACCAAATAATTGCTCACAGCGATAATAAGTGTATGCAATATCACAAGGTTCCTGACCAATATCTTGTCCGTGCCTTTTAAAAGGTCCTGTACAAACTGTATCATTTTTTTTTCCTGTTGTTTTTTATTTTTGCCATTCTTCCCATGGAAAAACCACCCATTGCGGATTCTCGTTTTTGTCTATCTCATAACCAAAATAGTCAACTTTTACTGGGGAAGGCCTGTTGTTTATCACCACCGCAAACTTCACTCTGTCATGGCGTCCAAAATTGTCCAAGATATATTGGAAGGTGGCTCCGGTGTCATTGATATCATCAATGATCAATATTTTTTTTTGGAAAGCAAACTCTCGTTCCAGCACAGATAGGTTGGGCTTGGCGGCGTGATCTCTCAATCTCACATCCAAAACAGCATGTTCTTTCTTCAACCTGTGGGAAAGATAAACTCCCGGAATGCAACCACCTCGGTTGACACCAAGTATGATATCAGGCAGCCACATGTCATGCACTAGTTTGTCTTCGATCTGTAACAGAGCATTCCTCATCTGTATATTAGTAAAGTATAATTTTTCTACAGTTGCGTTATTTTCCATCGAATATTCTATTTTGTATATTATTAACTCTTACGAAATGAGCACATTTAGGCATGTCTTTGATTCTTCTTGCACCAATATATACACAAGAGCTTCTGACACCACCCAGAATCTGTTCCACAGTATCTCTCACTGGTCCTCTATTATCCAATAGTACTGTTTTACCTTCGGTGCCTCTGTAGCCGTCTTTTCTTGCACCGTGTTGCTCAAATGCTGATTCCGAACTCATGCCGTAGAACACCCTCTTGCCATCTCGCAATTCCAATTCGGATTCATCGTGAGCTGCCAACATGCCGCCCAACATGACGAAATGAGCACCTGCACCCAAGGCCTTGGCAATGTCTCCTGATTGGGTGCAACCACCATCAGCAATGATATGGCCACCCACTCCATTGGCAGCATCAGCACACTCAACTATGGCAGAAAACTGTGGCACTCCCACTCCGGTCTGTGTTCTTGTGGTACACACAGAGCCCGGACCGATACCTATTTTCACAACATCTGCTCCGTTAATAATCAATTCTTCAGTCATTTCTGGCGACACCACGTTGCCTGCTATGATGATCTTGTCGGGAAATTCTGATCTTATCCTCTTGACGAAGTCCACGAACTGCTCGTGGTAAGCATTTGCCACGTCTATTGTGATGGCAGGTATGTCTGGAAACGCTGCGATCACTTGTTTCAATGTTTGATAGTCTAGTGCTTCTTCATCCCATATGGCACCGGTGCCCACACAAGCAGAAACATATTTGAATTTTAATCCCGAACCTGCTGTGGCCTTCCAATCATTGAATGAGTAGTGTTTTCGAATCACTGTGAGCATCTTATAATCTTGCAATACTCGTGCCATGGAGAATGTGCCCACGCCATCCATGTTGGATGCTATTATGGGAGTGTAAGATAATTGTTTCTTGCTGTTTCTAAATGTGAAATCTCTAGTCATCTCAACATCTCTGCGAGAATTCAGTGTGGATCTTTTGGGTTTCAGCAGCACATCGGAGTAATCAAGATGTAGATTATAATCTATTCTCACCGGTCTCCTCCTCTCGAGATTTGCACATTCTTAAAATAGTTTGATAATGTTCCCATGCCTGACGTAGGGCAGGATATTCTTCATGTAGTTCTAATTCGTAATTCCTGTTGGCAGTGGATTGCCATGCATCATGAGACACAGTGTATGATGTTGATGCACTGCCCACATTCACTCCCGGTGGCAGTGTTGCGTTCGCCTGTACAGAAAAAAGACCAGGAATAGTTACTTGTCCTGTATTTGGATCTAACGACCCATGTGACTTTTCATTTTCCAATTCGGGAAATAGTGGACAGGTGCTGACTGTTGAGCTGTTAACCATTTGTACCACCCTGTGTTTCTTGTAATTGAATGTTGTGCATGAACTCGTTTTTTAATCCGGGATCTGTTTTCAGCAGCCCTTTCAACACCGTTGTCTGTGTGCTGGAGTTGTTGCTCCTTATGCCCCTGTTCTCACAGCAGCCGTGCCTTGCTCTGATGTACACGCCCACCGCTGGACTCTCTGTGAGCTTTGAAATCTTGTACGCAATCTTTTCCGTCAGTTCCTCCTGAAGATGTCCTCGGGCTGCCTGATGTTGTGCTATCCGAGTGTATTTGCTCAATCCAATCAATCTCTTGCCTGGCAGACAACCTATATAACAAACTCCCGACACTGGTTGATGATGATGTGAACACATACTTTTTATATCTGACCTTATCACGATCAATTGATCATACCTGCCGTCTTCGTTGGGGAATGTTGTGACTTCCGGAGCAGGATTATATCTTCCGCCCATTATCTCATTTATGTACATCTTGGCCAATCTCTTGCCCGTGCCTGAGCTGTTGGGATCATTCACCCTGTCGATCACCAGGCTGTCCAACACTGACTCAAATTTTGCAGTCAACTCAATGATCAGTTTTTCTCTTTCGCCCGCCTCTATGTATTGGCTGATGTTGTCGGCTGCGAAGAACCTATCTCCCGCCTTGACGACTCTTTCTCTTATCTGTTCACTGACGGGCTTGTTCTTGTCCACCCAGGTGTCCATCAAGCCTTGCACTACGGAATCTCTGTTGATATCGCTCATTAGTTTAAATCTTTCCGGTTGATCTTACTGTACCATTTTACAGCAGTCTGCACTATGTTGTCAACTGAGCTATGCTTAGGTTGCCATCCTAATTGACTTTTTGCACGTGTGGTATTTGCCACCAACACGGGAGGATCTCCTGCCCGCCTAGCCATCTCCGCAATCTTTATATTGCCCACATATTTTTTTATGGTGTCCAACAGTTGTCTGTTGCTGGTGCTGATGCCCGACCCCAGATTGTATCTTTCACAGATCACATCTCCTGATGCACGTTGTAGAGATAATACATGTGCATTGGCAAGATCAGTCACATGCACATAATCTCTCACACAGGTTCCATCTGGTGTATCAAAATCAGTGCCGAACAACTTGAATTCCTTATTTTGATATGCCGCTTCTATAGCCAATGGTATGATATGTGATTCATCTTCTCTCAACTCTCCAATTTCTGCATCAGCATCTGCTCCTGCAGCATTAAAATATCTTAGACTCACACTGCTCAACCCATAGGCCACATAATAATCTTTTAGAATATTCTCCACCATTAGTTTACCTTTACCGTAGGGATTGATTGGTTGTAGATCTGTCGCATCGTCTTCTGCTATGCCATTGGCAGGAACGCCATAAACGGCTGCACTGGATGAGAACACAAACTTGTTCACACCTGCTTCTCTGAGTTTGTCCAACAACTGCACGGTCATTATCACATTGTTCTTGTAATATTTAGATGGATCCTTTACAGATTCTCCCACCTGTGTGTGTGCGGCAAAATGTATGCAAGAATCTATGTTGTATCTGTGAACAATCTCTTTTAGGAAATCTGTGTCTCTGGGCAGATGGCATTCAAATGCCGGCCCATATTGGGTGGCCCAGGGTTTGGTCTTGATATCTCTATCCACCACCACTGGCGTGAACCCATTTTTTGTTAATTCTTTTGCTGTGTGAGAACCAATGTAGCCGGCTCCTCCCACTACCAGCACTGCCTTGTTCATGACTTTAATATTTGCTTTCGGCTGCGGTGTTTCTATAATGTCTGCCATCTCTCCTCCACTGTTCGCCTATGCCGGTCATGATGTCGATCATTCGATCAACCGTGCCATCGGTCCAGTCCGATATCTGTCCCATGTTAGGAGATGGTTTGGTCAATAGTGTTTTTAATTTCTCCATTGCATCTCTGCCGCTCCATGGCACATACATCCTGGTTTCATCATTGGCAAAAGTTTCCGGAAATGATCGATATGCCGGGAATAGCACATTACAACCTAGAGTGTCTGCCTCTGACACTGTGTTGGATACCCAATCCTGTAGAGCACAATTGAATAACACTCGAGTATCATTCAATAATTCATAATAATCATTCTTTTTAAGATTTTCATATATTTTTAGTGCACCTGCTTCTGCCATTAATCTTGCTCGATTTACATAAACGGGATTGTTGGATCTCAGCGGTCCTCCACAGAATATTGCAAATTCTATAGAAGGCAAAGTTTTGTTTGCATGCCAGTGTTCTATCAGATCCATGAAGAATCCAGGTTGTTTCTCTTGATCCCATCTAGCAGCAAATCCAACTCTGTGAGCTCGCTGTTCAAATGGTTTGATCTTTTTAACTCGTTCTAACACTTCCGCTTTGCCGTAACTCAGCCCAGATATGTTATAGATAGGAGCCTTCCAGTTCGCTATCCTCATGTGAGCCACCATCTCTTCATTGGTTGCAAGGACATGCACATTTGGTATCTCATTACACATCTGCTCATATAAACTCATCCACTTACTCATTCCCCAAACGTGTACAAAATCGTCTGGATCTATGGCCTGTGCCAAGCATCTCAAATAAATTTTTGGTCTATATTGTTCCGGTGATTGCTGTATGATATAAGGCAGAGATTCCATGCCCGGTTGGAACATATCTTCAAAAAATATTGCATCATCTGATGTGATCTCTCCTGCTTTCATCATCTTGACCAAATTCATCATCTGGCTCATGCTAAAATAACTTCTGCCATGTGCGTCCAGCACCTGTCCTGTCACTATCGCTTTGGAGTTGTCTATGGTGGTGCCCGGCACGATCACATACTCTATGCCACGTCTCTTATAAACTCTTTCTGTCCAGTCTGTTAATTGGAAAGTATATCGTGCCTGATAACTTTCAAGGCCCATATAAAATAATTTTCTCATTTGTTGTTCCTTTTTATTAATTCTTTTATAGTAATATCACTCTTATAAGATTTTTTACGATTAGCAACACCTTTTATTATCCTCAAATTATAAACTGATCCTACAATTTTTGGATCTAAATTGTTATTAAATCCTTCTACAATAGATAGTATATGATCTATATGATTTTGTCTATTTCTTTTTTGATTAGACATAAATTTTTATAATTTCTATTAGTATATCTCCATACAGTTCTACAATAAATTTCATAATTTGTTTTTAATTTTGGATCTATTACACTTTTACTTTTATTGAGTTTAGAATTAATTGTTTTAGTTACAACACATTCTGGAGGGTTCCAGCCCCATGTAAAATATTTTCATTTTGCCATCTTTGTTAGTTTGACACCACCATCATTTGTATGTTTGATATGATAGTCGCACTTGGCCTTGAGATGCAACCATGTCCTGATCTTCTCGTCCTTGACGAATATGGTCACAGTGTCATCCATGTCGTCGTTGTAGCCGTGATAGGCCCAGATGAAATCCTTGCCATACGTGTAGCCCGCATTACCCATGATGGTGCACACGTTGGCCACTGCGTCCACGAAAGTGTAACTGGCGTTGAGAGCTCCACCGCCTATGGGCAGATGACCCATTCTCTTGGTCAGTGTCTTGACTGGTATGTTGACTTCTATATTAACTTCTTGGGTATTCTGCTTTCGAGCCATTCTCTCCATCCTCTGATACTTCTATTGTTACTCGTCTGCCTGGGTAACGTTCTATGATTGCAAGATATAAATCATCTGATATCATCTCACAACTCTTGTAGTCCAACGCCAGCGTCTTGTCCGCATACAACTTCTCCAACCATCTCTTGAACTGTATGAATTCTATGTCTCTGTCATCGTGGAACACTTCAATTGCCACGTGAAAATGGAACATGTGTCTGTGAGGATAACCTAGGAAACTTACATCATACTCATCACCAGTGGCCAATTTTGGATCTGTCAGTGCCGCAGGATATTTGTGAGTGCCTTCCTTGCGGAAAGTTACCCAGATCATTTTTGAGCTTTGGCTTAATTTTTCTTTCAATGCCTGTGCCCTCTGTGCTTGAATCATTTTATGATCTCATCCTTGCCATATTGATCCCAATCTGTGAACCCCGCCTTGGCCTTGTAGTCCTTCATGCTCATGGTCCACACGCCAGGATTGCTGTGCCTGAACGTGACATCATCTATCTTGAAGTGCAGTTGTTGGTCGTCATCGCTGTGCTCAAATATAATGGAGCAGAATGGTATGAATTTTGGTTCGTTCCATATCAGCGCAAATCTCTTCTTGACTTCTTCATGATCTGCATAGGGATAATCAATTGTGACATAGTATCCATTGTCCAATAACTTTCTCATTTGGAAAACATGTGTCCCTATGTTGTATTGAAAGGTCCTGTTGGCTCCGTAGTACACTGCCTCGCAGCCATTCATGGTGGCCAGTTCCAACACCTCTTCCGTGCCCAGATCATTGGTGGCCAGGAACAATGTCCTCTTGCCATATGCGATCGTGTGCTCGATCTCAATGCCAGTGAATACCTTTACCTCGTTGTTGTCAAAATGTCCTGTGTTGTAATCCCTGTGCATATTGTTTAATTTTAACATGATAATTTAAATTGTCAAAGTGTTAATTGTGCCAATTCCTTTTCCAATTCAGCGATCTCATCCTTCAGCGCCAATTTCTCTTTCTTCAAACGCATCAGGATGGTCTTGCTTTCCACGCTCCTGTCGTGACGCCTCAATTCAGTGACTTCCTCCACCTTTCTATTTAGGTAATGGTGGTGCAGTTGTAGTTTTCTAAGCTTCTTGTTTTTGTTTGCCATGTTTATGCTCCTTCGAATAATGAACTGAAGTTGTTTTTGCCCTTGCCACCACCTGTGGCCCTCTGCCATCTCGTGCCTCTGAGATCTGCCAGGAATGATGTGTTGGAACTGATCAATTCCATGGGCTTCTCAGATTCAAATACCTCTTTGACAAATGTGTTGAAATACAATATGTTCCTTGGAACGAAGTCGCTCATTTGATCCGTGTTGTCCGAATCCTTGATCTTTCTCCAGTGTTTCGCTTGGGGTTGATGTTTGATTGATTCGATGTCATTCATGTCATTGGCAATCTGCACTGCAGTGATATGATTATAAACATTGTGTGCCATCATCAAACAATAACTGAATGAGTCCCAGGCAGTCTTGCCTTCCTTGTCGTTTTTATTTAGGTCGCCCGGACCATACCAACAAACATCTCCCATGTTCAATCGGTTGCCAATAGCACTCTTGAATGGGAATGGTATAGTGCTGCCTTTTAATCTCTTGTCATCTGGTGCTTTCTCCATGATGTAACTCCATCTTTTAGGAGTGAATAGATTGTGCGTATAGACCAGCCCATTGGCAGTGCTCAAGAAAGCCGATGCTGAATCAAAGCTGATTGTGACATCTGGATTGACATGTTCTCTCAATTGTCTCTGGATCTGTGTCAAGAAACAAGCCCAGTCCAATTGTGATGTACCCAACACGTGTATCCAATTTTTCTTGTCTAATTTCTTTTCATCTCTCATTATGATCAATCTTTTTAACAGTACTTCCATGTCACACATGTTGATACCACCCATTGCCCAACCTTCAAACTCAAAATCTTTGATGGCATCATACCATGTTTGTGCTGTTTCCCAATCATCACCTTGGAGAACGTTTAAAAATTTAGTTTGTCCCAATCTATTTTTTTGAAAGAACTTATTGTTATAGATTGTGCCATTTAGAGTGTCTCGGAAACTCTTTAATCCTGTCTTGGGAGAATTCAATTCATCTGCCGCCCAGGTTGGCACGTCCAGTGTCATGGACCAGTCGGCAGTTAGTTCTAACCAATTTAATATATCACTTCTAACTTTGTTGGCCTTGTTGCCCTCGAAGTCTTGCCAATCAAAATTGATAACTCCTCTGCCTATCTGATATCCGCCCGAATCTCCCACTATGGTAGAGAATTTTCTATCTCTCTGTATACACATGCTGTCGGCCACAGGTGCTTTTTCCACATCTAGGCAAGCATGTCCTGCTGAGTATAGGCCCACGTCATAGGTGAAATAACCCTTTTCTGGATTGAGGAAATTCAATCCTTCAACGCCATTCTCAAAACCTTTGGGTAGCCTTTCTCGGGGTATGTGATCACCTTTCGCTCTCTGTTTGCTGACGAAGGTGTTGTAGAAATTAGATATCGCTGGCAAGAACTTGGCGAAGTCCCTGTTCAAAGGTCCTAGATGTTCCTGCCCTATGTTTGACATTATTGTGCCTGTGCTGGTATGATGTAACGATATACACCCACTCCCGAATCCACTGTGACTTGCATTGCACCTTCATTGGAGAAATGCAGAGTGACCTTGGCAGAATCAGACAGTTTTAATATTTGTAGAACCTGTGCCACCGGCCAACTCCAACCTTTGTTAAGGCTGCCCTTGACTCCCGTGGCGAATGTGAATTCTCCACCATGTGATGCTTGATCACCAAATGTGAATATCAAATTGCCATTGTCTGTTCTCACAACGAATGTATTATGTTCTGTGTTTGCCACCGATTGGAAGTTGAATCTCTGTACGCCCGCCACTGTGGGTTCGATCTCCACGTCCCATTTGACACCCTTGAACTTGATGGTCTTCAATTTCTCGTTGATTATCTCAGCGTTCATGAAACGATAATCATTTTTGAAATCACCTTTTTCATTTGCAAAGTGTATGCCCACAGGTACCTCGGCACCATTGCGATTGCCTTTGATGACTGAAATATTCGCTTTGTCTTTGTATTCAGGACATTTCAAATGAATATCTAATTTATTCAATTGTGGCATTCCAAATGTGCCTGTCAATCCTGTTTGTGCCTGTTTGAATGTGCCCTGCAGTATCACTGATCGATCCTCGGCCATGGAATCGATCGCGGTCTCAGCATCTGTGCCAGTGATCTTGACCAGCTCCAGGAAGCCCAGACCGTATGTGTGCTTGACTATGTCTCTCAATACGTCTATCATGTGTTTGCCTGTTCTTTAAAGTTAAAAATTAAATTGTATAGGATATTTAGATAGAAATCAAGCCTAAATTATTTTTTAGCTGGAATTTCCATTACCTTGTACAGCACGGGATTGTCATTGCCGGGTTTCTGGAATATGGCATAGTTGGCGCCAGATTTGAACTGGTTCATCTCTATCACTTTATATCCGCATTCTTTGATCAGTTGGGTCATGGCCGATTTGGTGTTGTAGTTCCAATAACCACGCTTGGCCTCGTTGAGGTCATGATCATATTCGCAGTTGGCATAGTGCAGGAAAACATAGCCGCCGGGCAAAGTGACCCTGTGTATGTCCTTGAGATATAATTTTATGTGCTGCTGCGTGAAGAATGGAAATGTGTCCCAGCTGAACACAAAATTTACCGAGTTGCTGGGTATGTCAGGGCACGCGGTCCAATTGGTCAGATGAAATTTTACAAATTGCAGGTGCGGTGGCAGGAACAGTTTCTTTACCTTGGTCTGGGTGTGCGGAACCACGTCAACGAAATAGTTCAGCCTCCAGGCCAGGAAACACTTGCTGAATTTTCCATAGCCGGGTCCTATCTCCAAGCTGTTGCACAGATGTGCGGACTCCCCGGCCTTGCCGAAGTTGTTGATCTTGAGCACTATGCTGTCAAACAACATCTGGTCGTGCAGCAGGTCATGCCTGGCATGCCTCCACTCCAGGTCAGCGGCGTACCAGTCCTTGGTCTTGTCCAACCTGTTTATCTGGTCCTCGTTGTTCATGTCAACGGCCATGGCCAGGGCTCTGAGTATCTTTAGATTGTCGTCTATCAGCTTCTGGAAGTCATGACCCTTGATCTTCTCCAGTTTCTCTATGGTTAATTTTATCTCCTCAATGCTCAGCATCACGCCATCTCGAATAGTTTGTTAAATGTGTTTCCCGTCTCTGTGGATCTCACGTCCCATTCCAGCACGCCGATGAGATTCTCTATCTTGCCATCCAGCACGCTCTCCTCCATGCCATCCGAATCAAACGGCAATTCCTTGAACCATTCAGGCAATCTCTGTTCGTCCACGGGATATGCTATGGAAGTGTAGCCCAGTGGATTGTTCCTCAATTTGCACACTATGACCTTGGCGCCATCCAGTATCGGCATGCTGTATCGATCCCCGTACAGCTCTCTGCAACGATTCCAGTTGATCGAAGCCCTGACGTGTCCAGGCATGTTGGCCTTGCCCTTCTTCTTCTCTTCCTCGTGGTACTCTGTGACGTTGTTGGCACGCTTGGGCGAACCCTTCTCCCAGCCCGGCCTTGATTTGAATTCCGCGCGGAACTGCTTGATCTTGTCCAACACCTCTGTCTCGGTCTTGCCCACCAGCACCAGATACAATATCTCGCTGAGGAAGTCCTGCACGAACACCGGAGTGTCAGAACGCTTGAGATCCAGGCCCATGGCCTTGACCTTGCCTTCCTTGCCCGCCGTGTCCACACGCTCTCCCTCCTTGTCGAAATACAACAATGCATATCTTTTTTTGGTTATAAAAAGTCCTTTGCTGGCCACCAATTCTCTGCCCGCTCGTATGACATCACCCCGGGTCTTGGGGCAATGGAATGACTTGGTCATGAACGTAGTGAACGTGCCATTTACTTCTTCAGCAATTCGATCATACAGTGCGATCGTGTTCTCCTTGCCCCATGGTATCTGCCCACTATCTATTTCTTTTTTCAATGTAGCATACGCAGAAAAATATACAGAGTCTGTGTCCCCATATATCACACTCTCACCTAAGTGATCGTATTTGCCTGCTATGATCTCATTGGTTTTAGCAGCCATGTGTTGTGTGATACATCTGCCAGTTAGTGTTACACTTTGTCCAATACGCATGTCAAAGAAACGACAGCCCGGATTTAGAATTGCGCCATACAGAGAGTTTAGATTAATTTTTTTAACCAATTGTCTTTTATCCCAAAACTCTCGTTCAATAGCATTGTCTCCACACTCACTCATTCTTTTTTGCATCTCTTTCCTCTCAGCGTACCACCTCTTCAACAAGCCTGGTATCACCCCCTCGAACTCATAGGTGAATATGGTTCCGTTGGCAGAGATCATCCACTGCCTGTTGCCGTCGAACACAAGGTCATGCAGTTGTGCCGCGCTCATCCTGACACTGGTGCCATCTTCCCAATCAATGATCAGTTCCGTGCCCTTGTCCTTGTTCATCACTGCCTGGTACTCCCAGCAACCGAACTGCCCTTCCCATGCCGTAGCGAACGACTTGCCCTGGTGCTTGGCCCTGTTTATCTCCGCTGACGTGATCACAGGACGTATCTGTCCCACGATGGTTTCCGGACCCATGTTCAAGGCCCTGATCACGGAAGGATACAGTGAGTTTATGTCCACGGATCCTATCCAGTCATGTATGCCCTTCTTGGGATAGGCCACATATGCTCCCGCCGCTGTCTCGATTGGCGCGGAATCATCTCTCTTGATTCTGCCCGGCACTATCATGCCTCTCCTGTGCGCCTCATTGATGATGGCCTGCTCTGTGACTGCCACTGCTCCCATGGTGGTCTGCAGCAGCACTGTGTTCTGGTGTGCGATCTCATTGGCCAGCTCAATGAATTTTAATTTCTTCTCTAATTTGGCCAACAGGTCGCAGTCCTGTCGGTTGTATTCTATGAACATGCCAAAGTCATTGTTGTACAACTGGTCCAGTGATCCCTCATAAACAGTCTTCTTCTCATCCAGTTCCCATTCGCCTATCGCATCCAAACGATAAGAATGCCTCTCCTCATAGGTGTACTTCCTATACAACTCCAATAGGTCCAGGTGCACCCTGCCTATAAGATCATAACTGATCTGTTCCCTGCCATATTTCTCAAATGTTCTCTTCTTGGGTTTCTCTCCCCAGAAGCACAGTCTCCTCGTGTCGTCTGAGCTCAATACCTTTTGGATCCTGCCCACTGTGTAAGGTATGTCGTATCCTTCCGAGTTCCATCCACTGATAACATCGCCCTCGTCCACCAAGGTCAGAAAAGCGTCCAGCATGTCCTTTTCTTTCTCAAACAGCATCACGTTGCTGAATCTCTCCACCTGCAGCTTGGCATCTGCCATGCTGAGTCCCTTGGGCGGCACCGCGAATGTGACCAGTTGGTCAGTCCAGTTGAGGTAACAGGTGATCGCCGTTATGGGCATGAAAGGGTCGTCGGTGGTGGAATATCCTCGCTGTGGATCAAAGTCCACCTCAATGTCAAAGAACACTATGTTGAGTTTTGGAGCATCCTTGCCCAGATAATTCTCCTCCAGACAGCGGAACACAGGATTGATGTCCTGCTCATAAAGTTTCTTGTTGCTCCTGATCTTTTGTTCTTTTATGAATTCCTTGAATGAGCCGCAAGTGACCTTCTGCAAAGTTTCTCCGTGTATGCTCCTGTGCTTGCCTCGGGCGTCGGGATAATAGAACACATATCTGGCATCGTAGTCCACGAATTTCCTTTTGCCCGTGGCGTCACGCTCCACAACCAACACCTTGTCGTCGTCCCTGCGATAGTATGCGTCTATGTAGCTCATTTAAAAAATACCAAGTAGTTGCCGATGCAGTTCATTATGGTGAACCATCCGGCAAGCGTAGTTATCCATAGGTTTCGCCTGCGATAGGCAGAATAGGCCATGGTGACAGAGCCAATAAGATAGAGAGGAAACACCAGCTGCATCTGTGGATGGGGACTAGTGAACGTCAACATTATTGATCCAGCCACGGTGAATAGCAGTGATATCAGTTCGTAATAGAATGCCGTCCTATCTGTGCGATAGCTCTGTATCCAGAATTCTCTTACGACGCCATACACTAGATCTTGCCCGCCGCTGCCAGTATGCTGTCCAACATGTCCATGTCGTCCGCCACTGCCTTGTAGTTGTCTCTGTGAGCTATTGAGATGGCCTTGTTGATCAGCGCCGGCTTCAGCTCAAGTTCCTCCGACAATGCCTTGACAGTGTCCTTGAGGCCGCTCTTGAGATCATCGATCTCGCCCATGACCTGTGAGCCTTCCTTGATCAGTTGTATCAGTTTGGTTTTTTCCGCTTCGTTGAAATTTCTTCCAGACATCTTATCTCCTTCGTTATTATTGCTTGTATTATACTATGTGGGAGATATTAAATCAATTACTTTTTTGTGAGACTGGCCCAGCGAGACTGGAACCACTGCCGTGCCTTGCCCTTTATCTCTTCTGGTAAGATCAACTTGCCGGACTCGCTGCAGTAAGTGATGTTCTCTACAATGGCGTTTATTGCTGCGGATTTGGTAATTTTTTTGCTGTCTTCACCCATTAGGTGCACTGGGTCATCCATGAAGCCCTGAGCCCTCTGCAGACCCCTGGATCCTGCGCTGATTGGCCTCTGCACCTGGGCGTCCGTGCCCACGTGGCCGTGGTCCTTCAGCCTCATCATGTCGTCCAGGTATTGCTTGTAGGAAAATATTGGTATGCTGCTCATCTGCTTGTATTTATTTGATTATTTCTTTTCTTCGGAAAGCTGGTCTTTGTATGGCAGTGCTGAGGATTCGATGAAGTCCAGTTCGGTCAATGCTTTTTCAACCGCTGCTGGATCGGCAAGTGTGTGAACTATGAAGCCATCGTAGGCGGTTGGATCTGGTTCTACATCTGCCTTGATGCCCTTGGCCTGCAGCTCCATCTTGATGCTGTCTGCGTATCTCTCGTCCACTGGTCTGTCCAGCCTGAAGTCACCTCTCGCCCTGAATGCTAATTCTCTTGGTTCTGTCTCGCCCTGGTATCCTGATGCCTCATCGGTGCCTTCTGCCTGCACGTAGCCCAGTTTCTCATATTCCGGCCACGACTTCTCAGGGACCTTAATGACGCCTTCTTTGCCATCTGGTTTGATGACCATTATCATGTCATCACTTTTCGTTGCTGTGGATGTGGATGTGGGTGTGGCTGTTTCTGCTGATTTTTCTTGGACAACTTCTTCCGCTGCCTTTTCTTTCTCTGCGATCACTTCCTGCTCCACCTTCTCCGCGTCCGCTATGATCTCTTTAGTTTCCTCAGTCTTGAGTAGAATGCTTGATGATTCCTCATTGTAGACTGCCTCATTGTCCGATATGCTGTTGTAGAGCTCAACCAATGCTGACTCGTCACATGATCTGATATATTCCTGTAGGTCTTTCTGCACCACTTCTCTGAACGTCTTTGCGTCATATGTCTGTTCTTCTTTTTGTTCGGCTTTGAGTTCCGCCAACTTTGCCTCCAGTTCAGCGATTTTGTACAACCTATTGCTTGCTTTTTTTGCTTCTTTGATGATTTTTCCCGCAATAGACTTGTCTGATTCTTCTATGGCCTTTGTGATGTCGCTCTTCTCGCCGGTGATTGATTCAATTAATTTTTCCGCCTTGGCTGATATCTTGGGTGGTTCCTTGAATTCCTTGATTCCGGCCAATTTGGCAATGTCAGCCAATGATATTGATCTGTCATCCAGCACTCTGGGCTCTTTCTTTGCTGCTTCCAACAGTTCTTGGCGTTCCTTTTCTGGGGAGAAATCGCTCAATTCATTGAGTCTTTTTACAAGTTTTGCGAAATCGTCGTGCTCAAATTTGCGTGCCATATGAAGTATTTATTAAAACCAGTATTATAATAATATATTATTATTTGGGCTTGTGCTAGTGCTTATGTTTAAAAATCACTTGGTTTTAACGTTTTTGGCAGCACCTTTGCGGTTGGCATTGGGATCCTGCCTGCGCTTCCTTGCCCCTGCTTTGGCTCGGCCCTTCTTGCCCATAGCATAGGCCTTGCTCCTGGGCAGGCACTTGGGCTTGCCTTCCTTGCTGCTACCCCTGGCACAATCACCCCTGATCTTGCCGTCTGGACCAAATCTCACCCATTTCTGCTTGAACCATTTCTTGAGATCCTCATTCAGCGATTCATTGAAAACTAGATTGCCACAATTGACGCAGATGTCGATGTCCTCTTTTTTAACGCAGTTGGGAACCATGCGTCCGCCCTTGGGTTTCATGCCCCTCTTGACATAGCCCTGCCAACATGCTTCTATGATTTCTTTATATCTCATTTTTTCTTGTTGCCCCAGTTGGCAGCGCCTACCTTGCGGCAGCGCACCAATGCGCCTGATGCATAGGCGCTGGGCCAAACTTTGTATCTGGATTTGACCTTGCTGTAGCATGCGTCCTGCTTTTCGGTGATGTCTGTGACTTCCAACGCCATCTCTAAATTATCCTGTAGATGTTCTTGGTATGTCATCTGCTCTGCCTTGGCTGGCTGCTTTGTCACCATCTTGTCCTGTTCGCTGTCCTTGGGCCTGTTGTTCTGCTTGTTGTAATCTCGGATGGGCTGCATGATCTTGCCCATTATCTTAGTCTTGAAGCTCTCGTTCTCTTTCTTGAGATCCGCGGGCATGAACTTGGCATATCTGTCCTGCATGTTTTTGACCGACTGCAGGTTCTGGCCGGAGTCCAGGCTGATCTGTGCCTGCTCGATGTCCTGCTTGATGTTCTGCATCATCTGCGTGTCGCCTTTTTGCTTGGCAACATCTAATGCTTTGTTCATGGCCTGTATCACTGGCACGCTGTCGTTTATGCTTTTATTCATGACACCCATGCCCGCAACGCTGCCTGCTATGATGCCGACCGCTGCCAATCTTTGTAAAAATCCTTTTAGGTCCTCGTCCAGTTCCACTTCTTTCAAATTATCGTAGTTCTTTTTGAAATGATCCTGTGCCACTGTGTAATTGCCTGATGAGAATACGACCTTGCCATCTTTGTCCAACACATCATACTTGCCTTTTGATGACTGGCTAATGTAAGGTTTTTGAGTGCTCTCAAAATGTTTGGAGTAAGGACGACCTTTGGCAAATTCTCGGCCATGACTTAATTCCTGCCCCTGCGCCAGTTCCTTGGCTGAAAAACCTGGTGCTATCCGTCCACCACGGGCCTGCTTGGCCTCTTCTTCTCTTTTTTTGAACACTGCTCGTATCTCGTCCGGGGTCATCATGTCCAGTTTCTTCTTCCTGGCTGCCATGCTGCCGGACATTCTAGAACCTTCATTGTGCTTGCTCTCTCTGTTCTCCTTGGCTTTGTCTTTCTCAAACTGCTGCACTCGCTTCTTCAATATGTTCAGCATGCCGGGCTTGGTCTCGATGTCATCCACAGAAGTTTCTGTGGCCAGTATCTCGTCGATGTTCTTCTTCATTATTTCCGCATGTTTTGTGTGTAGGTCGCCGATCTCTTCTCTGTATGGGTTTAATCTCTGGTAGTCCTCGTAATGATAGGCGGCGTCCAGCATGTCCACTGCTCTGTTCATCTTGGTCTGCAGCCATCCCTCGATGTCGTCTCCGGGACGAACCATGGCAGTGATCCTAAGCGCTGCCTGTGCTGTGTGATACAGTTGCTCCTTGCTCATGTGTCCTTCGCCTGCATCTTCCTTGTATAAGTCTTCTGTCTCCAAGTAGTCCGCTATGTACTTCATGTAGCCCGATGCTAGGTCAATCTTCTTGGCCACCCATGATTCCATCTCCTGGTCATTGCTGAGTAAATTGTGTAATTTTATGGCGTATTTGCCTGCCCTGATGGCCTGCGTGAGGAACATGCTGGCCTCATAGGTGTCTGGTTGCACTGGGACGTTGAGCTCATTGATGCGCATGTGTGTATTTATGCTGCCTCGCAGCGGGCGCAATGGCAGCGCCTGCACACTTCTATGGTCCATTCGCGAACCTTTTTGTTGCCGATGTGTTCGCTTTCTTTCCTCTTCAGGATCTTTTTGCAGTGGCTATCATTGCCGCAGTTGATGCAATAGGGTTTTTCTTTCTTAGACATATCCAGGGTTTTTCCTTCGCCAACTGGCTTTTTCAATCTTGATTTTTAAGTCCTGAGGATTGTGAATTTTCTTATCCTTCATTCCAGATATATTATTGAAATTATATTTTTTCTTCTTCATCTTCTGACCACTCCTGGTCCGCCGAACAGGCTGGTGCCTGCTAATTCGTGTGCGCCTCGAGCAGTGCCGTTACTGTTCTTGGGCGTGTAGGCTTTAGGAACTCTGGGTGCCCTCGTGCCCGATCTTCCTGGTGATCCATGATAGCTTTTCTTAAATCTGTCTGGTCCTATGGCAACATGTGGAGAGATTACTGTGGCTATGTTGCCGGCTGAAGTGGCTCCTGAGGTGGCCTGTTCTCTAATCAAAATTTCTTTTATTCTCATGCTGTTGATACTTATCTATCATAAAATTTAATGTGCTTTTAAGCTCATATGATCCTACGCCGGGGTCTATTCTATTCATAGCAAATCTATAAGATTTAAATAGTTTTGATATTAAAATACCATATTTCTTATAACGCTTGCATGTAAAATATCCACTGCCACCCACTTGATAGTGAGACAATGTTTTATTTCTTAGGATAACTTCTTCTTTATTTTTTTTATTCCATGTCATGTGTTTTAGACAAGTATCAAATAAATTACATCTTCCAGAGTAGTACCATGCAAGATTTTTGGATATTTTATTTTTATTATATATTTTCTCTAATTTTGACAAAAGTTTTAAATTATAAGGAAAGAAATAAAAAATTCTCAATTGTATCAAAGTGCTTTTTGTCATAAAACCATTATTGTAATTGTTGTCATCATTTATAATTTCAATTGAAAAAGTTATGTCTTCTTGTTTTTCATCTATTTCTAACTCATATATTTTTAGAGGAGGTATATTTTTAAGATGTAAATTTTCAAATTGACTTGTGAGATTTGGCTGTAAGATGTGATGTTTTTGCTGAAAATTATAAAACCAATCATCATCATGGGCTGTTATATTATATTCATCAATCAATTTTTTACCAACGTATATTCTGGCTAAGGGCTCTTTTTTATAAACCTTACAAATAAATCCTAAAACCAACAAATATTTCATGCTGGTACTTATTTTTATTTTTTACGACCCTGTCGCATGTTGATCTGCCAGTGTGCCAGTTGTTTCTTGCGTGGCGAGGCAGTTTTAGAACTGCGTATTTTCTTCAATTGTGCTATGGTGGCACCTTTGGGTATGCCTGCTCGTTTGGAATCACCTGGTTTGCCTGGCCCCCGGCCATCTGCAAAATTTTCCTCTACGGAATTAATTAAATGTAATTTTTTTAAATTTCTTTCAGTTTCTCCTGGCTTAACATCCACAGTGGTGTTTTGTTTTGTGATCGTGCCCACGCCCGCGGCATCTTCGTTGCCTCGATTGTTGCCT
>Ga0247832_1001619_pt1 | contig 38507 bp, 37 predicted proteins | sample LaCruzMarch2015__10_FD_192407 | JGI IMG/M metagenome (GOLD analysis project Ga0247832, IMG submission 192407) | Freshwater microbial communities from meromictic Lake La Cruz, Castile-La Mancha, Spain - LaCruzMarch2015_4m | ecosystem: Environmental > Aquatic > Freshwater > Lake | place: Spain... | reverse complement strand
ATACCAGATTCTAAAATTCTTTTACCAATTAATGAATTAATAATACTAGATTTCCCACTTGATGGTAAACCAATAAATGCTACTGTAAAATGAGACATTATTAATTAATTATAATTAATATATTAATTAAATCATAATTCAATTTTTTGATCAAATAAAATACAAAAGATAAATAATTTTAAATTAAAATCTATAATATTAATTTAAAATTATTTTTATTATCAATAACTTTTTGTATTACCTGCACCTCTTACTTTGTCGCTACCATGATAATTTTTCATATTATAATACATAATTCTTTCAGCATTTTTTGCACTTTCTAATGATTTACATTGATTGATTGAATTAATACTTGTAGGAAGATTCTTTTGTGTCCATTTAGAACCATTGCCATTAAAATGATCACTAAATCGTTTATTAGGATCACTAGTTATACCTATATATTTATTTCCATTTTCTAAATTTAATGAATATACAAAATGTTTTTTACTTGATGCTGAATTATTTTTATTATATTGTGACATTATAACTAATAATAAATATTTTTTTAAATAAATTTGTAATAAATAGTTAATCTTATTTTTGTTTTAAGTAAAATAAAAAATTAATTAATTATTAATCTGTTAATTTAATTTTATATTATTAATGACTACATTCCAATCAATTAATATAATTAATAAAAAATATAATGTTAATTTTAATTTGAAATCAGATTCCTTTTATGATTTTAATGAATAATTAAAAGAATCAAGAAAATATTATCATGATTATTATAATATAAAAAATATTAATATCAAAGATTTTGATAATGAATATATAGATAATATTAATATTTTGAAAAGTGATTTATTAAAATATTATATTTTAATAAATGATGATTCTAATTTTGATAAATCTACCAGATATATGTATATCTAATATTAAAAGTAAAAAAAAATTAAATTATTCTAATAATAATCAACAAAATCTTATAGATTTAAATAATAACTGTCAAAATAAATTTATTGAAGTAGATTAATATGTTACATCTTTAAATTTTTATATAAAAATTATTTATTTTAAAATCATTATTATTATCTATAGTTTTCATTAATAAAATATTAATTATAAAATAACATTTTTTCTTTTATTATAAATTTCATCAACTTTTACTAAAAAATCTGATTCATTTATTTCTAATAAATTGAGTTTATTACCACAAAAATCTATTTTATCTTTTAATTCTTGTTTCATTAAAATAAAAAATAATTTATTATTTTTTATTTTAAAGTAATAATTTATAAAAAAATATTTATATTTTTTTATAAATTGTTTCATAAAATTCCATAATATATTTGCATTAGGAACGCACTCAATTGTTTTAATTTTAGTGTAACCTTCTAATTGATCTATTTTTTTATTTATATATCTTTTTTGACCTCTTATAATATAGTATTTATATTCAGTATTATTATTATACATAATAATAAAATATTCTAATATTGAAGATTTTTTAGTTTTAATAACTCTATCTTCAACAGCAATATCTAATTTTTTAGCAACTTGTATTAATGTTTTATCAGTATTATCTAATTTTTCATTTGTTAATTCTAATTCTTCTTTTGACTCTTCTAACATATTTGTAGTTTCATCTAATTTATCAAGTACTTCATCTAATTTTATATTTGCTTTCATCATAAGTTTTTCTAATTTATCAATTTTATTATCTTTTTCTTTTATTATTATTTTATTTTCTTTATTTTTTTCTTTCAATTTAATAATATATTTTTTATTGCAAAATAAAAAAATATTAAAATATTTTTTTGTTTTGTGCAAATGATTATAAATCTTTGATTTTTAATAATTTGCAAATCTATTTAATAATCATTAAAATACTTTATACACTCTTCTAAAAGTAAATAATATTTAGTATATTTTTTAGTTTTTAATGATCTCATTAAACATATTTTAAATGCTCTTGGATGTAAATAATATTCATTTTTATATTTAGTTCCAGATGAAAGCTGCTGCGCAACGTTGCGCAGCAGATAATCTTCATTTTCAATAAAATCATTTTGTTCTAATATTCTTTTAATATCATTAGTTGTTCCTTTCAAATTTATAATACCATATTTTTGTAACATATTATGATAAATACAACATTCGTTTTTACTAACTAATTCAATAAATTCATCAATAAAACTAATATCTATATTATATTTTAATTTATTGACTTCTTTTACAAAATCTATAATATTTACATTTATTTGATTTTCTACTAAATAAATATTATATTCTTCAATTGTTGTATAATACATTAAAAATATATTAATTTATAATTTATTATTATTATTTATCAATTTTTTATTATTTTTATATTATTAATAATTATGATATAATTTAGTTATTGATAATTATCATTGACTTTTTATTTATACAAAAATTATCATATTTTATATCTGATTTTTACTATAGTTATGTTCACTTTCATATTATAAGCATAACCAATCTCATTCATATTTTTCAGTTATTATTAATTTAATAAATTTATTTTTAAATAATATTATTCTAATTTTATATAAAATAAAATTAAGAATCATTATTAAAATTTAATTATTAATTCTAAATGTTGTAATTCACTATATAAATTATCATAATTTGATAAGCAAATTTCTTTATTTTTTAATATTAATTTTTTAGTAACAATATTAATTTTTCTAGTATAACCATCATTACATGGAAATAATATAACTGCTTGATTTATTTTATTATTGATTCTAATAGTATAATCAATTACTCCAAGAGTAATATCTATGATACCTTGTAATGATGTTATAAATTTATCAGATAATTGATAATTAAATGTTTTCCATCCATCATTTGATTTATAATTATTATTATTATTACTTTCTATCTTTTCTACAATATTTAAATAATAATCAGTATCATCACTATTATAATAAAACAAATCAAAACCTGATAATAGCGATGGTATAATCTTACTAATTTTTTCATTTAATAATAATATAATATTACTTTTTTCAAAATATTGTAAAGCAAAACCTAATTCAATCATTACATTTGGATTTGGTAATGATACATTGTCATTTAATATCCAATCTGGTGTGATATCGCATACAAAAATATCTGCAGATTTAATATGATTTTTTATTTTATTTAGTAATTGATGAGAATTATTTTTATCATTGTTACAAACATCAATAATAATATTATCTAATTTTTTACAAACTTTATCATATGTCATTCTAGATTCATCTGTATTATTAGAATATGCATAAAATATACTCATTATTATTTAATAATAAATATATATTTAAGTTAAAATAATTAATTATTATTAAAAATATTTTTTATATTTATTATCGTTAATAAAATAAGTCCATTTATTATATATTTCATCAATTTTCATTAGTGCTTTTTTATTTTTATAATTATATTTTTGGACTTCAACCCATCTGCTATCAGATCTTGATGGTAATTTATTATATTCATCAATATATTTTTTAGATAATTCTAAATTATTTATCCATTCAGATACATTATCTAAAAAATAGATTTGATATTTATTATCATTTATAAAATCTGTCCATTTATTATAAATAATTTCATTATTCATAATCTGTTCTTTATTTGTATAATTCTTTAATTGAGTTTGAATCCAATTCCCTAATATTTTAATTTCTTTATTTTTATTAGCACCACATGGTCGCTTATGATTTTTATCAATATACTGTTTAACTTTTTCTAAAGTATTAATCCAAAAATTATCATTATCTTCAAAATATTGTTTATATTTATTATTATTTATAAAATTGGTCCATTTATTATATATTTCTTGATTTTTCATTATATCATTTTTATTTTTATAATTTTGTTGAGTATTAGATAACCAAAAAACTAATTTTTGAATTTCTTTATTTTTATCAAATTTAGATGGTCTTTTATTATTTTCATCTATATATTTTTTTATTTTTTCTAAAGTATTATTCCAAACTATAATATTATCTTCAAAATATTTTTTATATTTATCATCATTAATAAATTTAGTATATTTATTATATATTTCTTCATTTGACATTATATATTTTTTATTTTTATAATGTTTATTTTGGTCACTAATCCAATAACCATATGCTTTAATTTCTATATTATTATCAGATGTTGATGGTCTTTTATTATTTTCATCTATATATTTTTTTATTTTTTCTAAATTATCTATCCATTTTATTTCATTATCTTCAAAATATATTTTATATTTATCATTATTAATAAATTTAGTCCATTTATTGTATATTTCTATATTTTTCATTATATATTTTTTATACTTATAATATTTTATTTGGTACGTAACCCATTTTCCTAATTTTTTATTTTCTTTATTTTTATTATCCATAGAATTAGGTCTTTTATTATTCTCATCTATATATTTTTTAACTTTTTCTAATATTTCATTCCAATTCTCACTTTTATATAATTTGATACCTAAAATTTTTATTTTATTTTTTTCTACATTTTCATTAGTAATAATTTCTCTTTCTTTCTTACTTTTTATATTTTCAGAAACTTCTAAATAATTTATTTTTTTTATAAAATCAGTATCATATTCTCTTATTGAACTTATATATGATATACTTTCATCAATGTCTTTACAAAATAAAAATACTTTAGCGATTTTATTATGTTGATATCTCATCGCTCTACTCATTCTTTGAATATTTTTTATTTTAGAGGAACTTACATAAGTCATATATATTCCATTACAACTAGGTATATCAATTGCTTCATCTAAAATATGTACACTTAATAATATATTAATTTTATTAGAATTATTAAATTCATCTAATATTTTAGTTCTATTGATATAACTATCATTACAAGTTATTTTATTAATATCTACATCATATGAATAATATTCATTAATCTTATTAAATTCCAAAATAAAAGTATCTATTTCTTCATGCGTTCTAACATATACTATAATTTTTAAATTACCTTGCATTTTAATAGCTTCTATTAAAAATTGTAATTTAAGTAAATAATCTTGATGAATTAACAAATTATTTATTTCTTCATTATTATCATTACCAAATATAGGTAAATATAATTCATAATCACTAATATATTTATTTTTAATAGCTTCATTAAATGACATTTTATAAATATAATCTCCAAATATTTCATTAACATCAATATCATTATTATCTTCTAATTCATAAATTCTTGGTGTAGCAGATAAATATAATTTCTTAATATTATCATTATTTATTAATTTATAAATATTATCTGATTCTTCATAGATATTATTATAACTAAAATTATGAAATTCATCAAAAATTATAAATACATTTTCTAATTGATCTATTATTTCACAAATAATATCACAAGATTTATATGTTACAGATAATAATATTTTACTATTATTTTTTATAAATTCATTAATATCTTTTAAATCTCTAGTTCCGTCTGAATCAATTAATAAACTATTTCTATCATTTTCATATATTTTAAATCTATCTATATTTTGTTTAGCATATTGTTTTAGTGGAGTAATTATAATAACAATATTATAATTCATACCAATATAACAACTAATTAAAGTTTTACCAGTTCCACAAGGACAAGAAATAATTCCACTACCCCTTGGGTTATTCTGATAATAATAATTAGCTAACTTAATAATTGTATCTTGATAATTATATGGTTTAATAATATTGGTTATTTTAGTATCTTGTATTATTTCTTTTTTTATTAATTTAATTCTTTCATCATCGTTATATTCTAATAATATTTTTTTACTTAATTTATTAGTATAATAAATTTCACCAATTTTGTCAATATGTTTACACATAATAAAAAAGAATCCAGATAAATCTTCTATTTTAATTGGTTTATTATAATTTTTACATTGAACAATAATACATTCATCATTTTGATTGATATAAATAATATCAGAACCAATATCTTCAAGTTTATTAATATTATTAGTTTTTCTTTGTAATCTATGATCATTATAAGATTTAATAAAACCATAATCAAATAATAAATATTCAGGAATATCTTTCCATAAATATGAAATTTTTATATTATCTAAAGTATTCAGATAATCATTTATAAATATTTCATATTGATAACCTTTGTCAATATTATTCATTATATTATTATTGTAAGTTATTTTTTATATAATTATTATTCAGTTTTATCAAAACTTATTATAAAAAATTAATTATAATTACGGAATTAACAATTTTAGAAACTTTTTAGATGATATTGATATAAAAAATCTAGAAAATTATAATTTTTGCCTTAATAATTAATTAAAAAGCAAAACTTTTTTAATTAATTATTTATTAATTTAATACTAGATTTTTCTACACCATAATGTTTAGCCCACCATTTTTTGATGAAATTAAATTATTATTAATTTTTGGTAATAAAATATCTAATAATAAATAAATAATAAAATAGAATTTTATAAATAGTTAATAGATAATTTAAATATTTGTTCTCAGGAAAAATACCCTCATTTAATTATTTATTTTACTACTAATAGTAAAATAAATATTAATAAAAAAATTAATTTTATATTTAATTAATTTTTTTATTATCTAATATAATGAATCTATCAAATTTTTTTCTATAAAATTATTAATATTTCAATATTAATAATTTTTAATTAACGTGTTCACCTTTAGTTTATTCATTTTAATATTTTGAAAAGTGATTTATTGAAATATTATATTTTACTGAATGATGATTCTAATTGTGATAAATACGTAATTGTTAATGATACAATTAAAGATATGTATAATGTTATAATTAAATTAAATAATAGATGTACTGATTTAACTAAGTGTGAATATACAAATCTAGAAATAATAAAATATAGTTTAAATGTTAATTATTTAACTAAACAAAGATTATCTAGTTTACTAAAAATATATGCATTTTACTATAATAAATTCTTTTTTAATAATGATGTAAATATAGATAAAGTATTATTATCAAGCATAGGTATTTGTCCTTCTATAATTAATTCTATTGAGAATAGTATTTTGAATCTAAATAAATATTTAGATAGTCTCGTATATAAATCAATATATGAAAAAGAATTAGATAAAATATTATTAAATTTACCAGATATATGTATATCTAATATTAAAAGTAAAAAAAAATTAAATTATTCTAATAATAATAACTGTCAAAATAAATTTATTGAAGTTAATTAATATTTTTATTTAAATAATATTCATATTTAAGCTATCCGTTAGAATTACCGATAACTGTAGAATATTTTTAATAAAAATCTATAAATAAGTTTGATAGATCATATTTATTTTTATAGATTTTTAATAACACATTATAAGCTGTATAAAAAATATTTAATTTAGCCCATTTATAATATCTTTTTCTAAGTATTAATATTATTTATCTCTTAATTTTTTGACCACAATAAACCTATTTTTGCTATAATAAATATAATTTTAATACATTTATTATAATCATGTATAATTGGTATCCTGTAGATTTTATTTCAGGAACTACATTTTTTACTATACTTAATATTAATAGTTTATATTAAGTATAGTAAAAAATATTTATTATCTAAATATATATATATATATATGTATAAATATTTAAAGTATAAAAATAAATATTTACAATTACAATCGGGAGGGGGAGAGGGAGAACTAGAAACACTCACACAAAATAAAGAATTGCTTTTACAATTATATGAAGTATTAGATGGAGTATTAAAAATATCATCTGAATTTTATAATATTGAATTCGAAAAATTTGTAAAGGATATAGATGTACTAAACTTAAAGCAACATAAAGATGCAGTATGTAAAAAAATTACAGATTTAATAAAATCTAAAGTAGAATTAGATTTTAAATCTAATGTAGAATTAGATTTAAAATTTAAAGTAAAATTGAAGGAGGAACATTTTACATTATTACAAAGAATAATATTTATATCTAAAGAGGATGATTTATTAAATGTAATATATGACCAAAAATCAAATCTAGATAAATTAAAATCAGAGCTAGATAAATTAAAATCAGAGCTAGATAAATCAAAATCAGAGCTAGATAAATCAAAATCAGAGCTAGATAAATTAAAATCAAATCTAGATAAATTAAAATCAAATCTAGATAAATTAAAATCAGAGCTAGATGAATCAAAATCCAACTTTAAAAAATTAGTATCTAAAAAATTACTAGAATTAATTGATAAGCGTCTGACTAGTACAGAGATACTTATAAATAGAAAGACTAGACCGCTGAAGACAACGCCATAGTCAACGAAACATCCAAGATTTCCTGCAAGTAGGGAGGAAAGAGATAATTTCTGGCATCAATATCAAATAAAAAAACCTGATAAAGAAAAGGCTTAAAAATCTTAAGTTTATTTTTTTTAAATGGTAAAAATATCATAATAATTAATTTATTAAAATTTTTAATATTAAATCTATTACTTATAAATATAATTAATACAAAATTTAACATATGATGATTCTCATATTGGTTTATACAGCAAATATGCCTGTTTACCATCATATAAAAAATAATAAAAATTTAGGATTTCTTATTATTTTTATCATTATTGGACAACAAAATTATTTAGATATTAATTATAAATGCGAATGTACAAAATGTGCAAATTAATACTACTATGTCTATAAATAGAAATATATTTTATATAAAAATGTTATAATAATTAGTAAATTATATTTTATATCAGTATTCTACTTTACTAGTAATTAATATATTTATAATATATTAAATGAATATAATATAGAAATAAATACTAAAAAAAATAATAGCGGATATATATATATTGTAACTAGCGATATATTAAATGCTGTTAAAATTGGAATGTGGAGATCAAATTTATCTTCTTTATATAACAGATATATAACAGTTTATGGTAAAAATATTAAAATAGAATATTTTTATTCTGAAAATATTAGATTAGTTGAAAAACACATACATAATAATTTTAAATTATATCGAATTACTAATGAATTATTTAATAAAGATATTTTAAATGAATATATTAATTATACTAAATGTTATTTGCTAAATAAATAACATTATTTGATAAATAATGTTATTTATTTGTTTATCAAAAAACACTTAAAGATAAGTTATCTTATATATTTATGGAAATTATAATGATTAGAAATAATGAATATATTTTAGTTGAAAATATATTTAATAAAGCTCCAGTTTATTGTAAAGAAAGTAGAAATGGTAGAGAATTAATTAAAAATAAAAAAATTACTGATTATATATACGCAAAAATAAAAGAAGGTGTTTGGATTCAATCAGATGGTAAAAGTTATAAATATGATAAGATATTATTAAAAAAATCTTTCGTAGAAACAATTAAAGAAATTAATGAACCAGAAAAAATATCTGAAGAATCAAAATATGAAATTGCACCTGATATAATTTTATTAGAAAATAATGAAAAATTTAAAGATACAAATGGTAATTTATTTGACATTGAAACTAGAGGCGAAAGATTAGTTAATAATATTTATTTTAAAGTAAAAGATGTTATGGTAGTATTTGATATAAATAGATTAAATGAAACTTTAATAATGACTAATACTATTTATCAAGAAATAATTGATTATAAATATTTTAATTTGAATACTCACAACAGTGTTGTAAATAAACAAATAAAAAAAGAATTATATTTAACATATAGAGGATTATTAAGAGTTTTATTTGTGTCTAGATCTGGGAAGACAGATAATTTTATTAAATGGGCAACAGAAACTTTATTTACTGTTCATTTAGGTGAACAAAAAGAAAAAGAAGAATTAAGTGCTACATTATTAGGTGTTGATGTTAAAAATATTAAATCTGTTTTTTCAACAAGTGCAGAGAAAACACCATGTGTTTATCTATTTATGATTGGAAATGCAAATAAGTTATTGAAAAGTAATAAATATAATGATAATGATATTATTTGTAAATTTGGTTACACTAATGATTTAGTGAGAAGAACTAATCAGCATTATAAAACTTATAAAAAAGAATTCAATGTTGATATTGAATTATTATTATTTTCAATTATTGATCCACAATATATTTGTCAAGCGGAAACAAGTATTTCGCATTATTTTAATGATAATAAATTAAGTGGATATTCAATTAAAGAAGTTGAACAAACTGAATTAATTATTGTTAACCAAAAATCTATTAGTCAAATAAAAGAACATTATAGATTAATTCAAAATTCTTATATTGGTCATTATAAAGAATTATATGATAAAATTAATAAATTAGAAACAGAACTTTTACAAGAAAAACACATTAATGAAGTTCTTATTCTAAAACATGATAATGAAATTAAAAATAAAAATATTGAATTATTAGAATTTAAAATAAAATTATTAGAAAAATATCAAAATTAGTTTTAAATATATAATTTATATTACTAATATAAAATAAAAACTAAAGTAATCTTGTAAAATTATAAATATAAAATTATAAATATAATTAATGAATAAAAGTTTATATGAAGATAAACATCCTAAAAAATCATTAAAAGGAACTGGTTATGCGAATAAAAAAAGCATTATATACACTACATTTAATTCAAAAATATGATTTAAATTATCAAAAACAAGTAATTATAACAATGTATAATCGTGCAAAATATCATAGATATCAAACACAATGAATTTAGATGCTATGAAAATTTATAAAAAATGGTTAAAATTATATAATATAAAAACATAAAATATTTCCTGTAATTATTTAGTTTTAATTAATGTTAATTAAATATAAAAAAATATATATTATTTAAAATTTTTGGATAATATTAATATAAAAAGTTTCAGTAAAAATTATAATTGTTGCTTAATTTAATAGTAGATCTTTCTATTCTATACTTTTTAACTCATTTATTTTTAATAAGCTATCTATGCAAACTATTTTTATGTAAAATTGAATTAATAAGGTGTAAAAAGGGGGGTATACCATATACCCCCCTTTTTTTTAAGTTATTTATAAAATATCTAATTTAATATATATATGGAAAAAGTTATAACTAATTATAATATTATAAATTTTGAAAATAAAAAAATTATAATAATTATTGATAACAATAAAATAATATGGTTTAATGCTAAACAAATTGGTATTGCTTTAAAATATAAGGAACCTAAAAAAGCTATAACTAAATATGTAGATAAGGAAGACAAAATACAATTAAAAAATATTGACTTAAATTTTAAAGTAGAACAACAACCAGATTCTATATATATTAATGAAAGTGGTTTAAATTCATTATTAATATTATCTAGAACAAAAAAATCTAAAAAATTTTTAAAATGGATTACTAAAGATGTTTTACCATTAATGAGAAGAAGTTCAATTTATTCTAATAATGATGAAATAACATTATTACAAAAAAAAATAAATGAATTGGAACATCAAAATAAATTATTAAAAAATGATATGAAAATTGAAAAATTTCCAGAAGGTGCTATTGTTTATGTTGTTGAAGATTATGATGTTAATCAAGAAATTATATATAAAATAGGAAAAACTGATGATATGAATAAAAGAATAAAAATATATAATACACACTCTATACATAATAAACCTATTGTACATTATATAGAAATTAAATGTCCATTGCAATTAGAAACATGTTTAAAAAGTATGTTATATAAATATAGAATAAAAAATCGTAAAGATTTTTTTAATTGTTCATTAATAAAAATTAAACAAGCAATAGATAAATGTATAAAAAGCATAAAATGTATAGAGCAAGAAGGTGGTGCAATAGAAAAAATAACATATTATGAAAATAAAATAAATAAATTATATAATAAAATTATTTTGGCATCAATTAATTAAAAAATTTAATATTTTTTTAGAATTAATATTAATTGTTTTATATTATAAGTATATATTATATAGGTATTTTTTTAATTTATATTATTTATTTTTAGTAATTTTATTTGTGGTTTTATTATAAAAACCATATATTTCACATTTATTTATATTATAAACAAAATCGTCAATTAATATATATTCTTTATCTTTTATTAAAATTAAATTTGTATAATTATTAGTAATTATTTCTTTGTATTCTTACTAATTCTTTAATTTGGTTAGTTAATATTTCTATTTTTATTTCAATATAATTTTTTAGAGCAAATAAAATAGAATGTTAATACACGAATAGATAAATTAAATATTAATACAAGAATAGATAAATCATAATTTAAAATAAAAATTAATGAAATTAATAATAAATATAAAAATATAATTATAAAAATATAATTATTACGATTATTATTTTTTATGGTTTACTTCTGGAAATTTTATTTCTTGTAATTTTAACAATTTTTCAGTTCTACTGTTTTCATGTTTTAGAGTTAAAACACCATCTATTAATTCTATATCAGAATTATCATCATCAGAGTCTATATATTTGATATCATTATTATCGTTGTTAATATCATTTTTATTGATATTATATTTATTTATAATATCAATAATATTATATTCAATATTGATTTTTTTTATTTTACCATTTTTTGTTAATAATTTAAAAACAGGTATTTCATAATGAAGATAATTTTCTATTTTTTCTTTTATTTTTAGTGAAATTATTGTTAATTCTTCAGTATTAAAATATTTTTTACACATTGGATGATTTTGATTAAAAATAATTGAATTTGAATCTTTCTTATTTTGATTTACTAATGATATTAGACACATTCGTAATTGTTTATTTTCATCTAGTGAACATATAGCAGGTTCTAACCTATCTAAAAACTTAATCATATAGTTCAATTCACGACACGATTCTTTTAGTATTTTTTTTAAATCATTATTTATTTCTTTTATTTCACACATTTTTACTCTAATTTTATTTTGTTCTTCAGTTAATGGTATATTATCAAATATAATAAATTTGATTCCAAATGGATATATCTTCATATTAATTATATGATTTTAATTCTTTATACCTGTGAAGATTTAATAATAGCGTATAATAAATCATCATGTGAATGTTTTTAATTATATATAATAATAAATATATATATAATTTAAAACAATAAAAATATAATAATTAATCTGCCGCAATATATTTATCATCTAAATCTTCATTTAAGTCAATTAAATTTTGTTCATTAGATATATTATTTAATATTTTTTTACTTTGAATATTAGATATACATATATTAGGTAAATTTTTTAATATTTTATCTAATTCTCTTTCATAAATTGATTTAATTGTAAGTGAATCTAAATATTTATTTAATGATTCATAAAAATCGAAGATAGTAGTAGCCATTGATTTATATAATTTAGTTCCTTCTGGATTATCACTATGTATAATATATTCAGTAATATTATATTTTAATATTATATACTGATATATACAAAAACCAGGATTTTCAAAATTTAATTTAATAATATTCATTTTTTCTAAAAATCATTGTCTATAACGCGTATGTCTATTATCATTTAATGCATATAATAAAATTAATTTAGATAATTGAGATCTAGTTAAATTATTAATATTAATATTTATAATATCATCTGCATCTGATTCGGTTATACTTAAATTATGATATTCGCGATACCTACCACCTGAATTCATAGTTAAATGATTAAATCCAATAAACGTACCGAAATTGAAAATACAACACTCTTTTATTATTTTAATCATATAATTATGCAATTCTTTAATTATATCATTAATAATAATATATTTTTCAACATTATTATTATCAGTTATTAAAATATAATATTTTAGTAATTCACCTTCTAATTTATTAATATTATCTATATATTCATTATCAAAATCTTTAATATTAATATTATTATTCTTACAATAATCTGAGTAATATTTTTTTGACTCTTTTAATTGTTCAATAAAATTATAAAATGAGTCAAATTTCAAATCAAAATTAACTTTATATTTTTCATTAGTTACATTATAAGTTTTCATTATTTTAGATAAATATATTATGTAAATTAATATTTTTATCAATTTTTATTTTGAATTAGAAATAAAAATATTATAGATAATTTATATATTATATATTATTAAATTATAATTCTTGTCCAATTATTATATATGGTTTAATATTTATTTTATCTTTGGTATAAATATACATTCCTAATAAATCATTAATTTCTTTATATAATTCTTCATTGTCAATAAAATATAAATCATAGATTTATATTTTATTATAAATTATATAAAAATCAAAAATTTTTATATAATTTTCTTTTTTTGTAACATGTTTACAAAAACATTCATTTATTATTTTTTTTAATTTTTTTGGTTCAATTTTATAAATTTCTCTATTTTTTTTTACTTGATTTTCTGACATTCTTAATTTCATACATTGTTCTATTATTTTTTTATTTTTAACTAATGCTAAATATTTGCTAAATTAAAATAATTCTTAGGAATTATTTTAATTTAGTACAAAATATAAAAAATCTAAGATTTTTTATATTTTGCAATTCTATTTCTTTTATTCTTCCAACATTATAATTATTTAATCTATTAATAATATCTTTAGTTTGACCTATTTTAAAAATATTATTTTTTCTATCATCTACAGCAAAAAAATATATCGTTTCGTATTTAGAATATGCGCGTAAATCATCTTTATTTTCCATTGCTTGATATATTAATTGTTGATTTTCTGTAATAAATTCTCTTAATTTAACAAAATACATTCTAATTGTTTCAGATTGTTCACTATCGCCAGACATTGCCAATCTTTCGAAACATTGATAATTTATCATATATATTATTTTATTATCATCTGATTTAATTCTAACATAATCAACTGTTTCAAAATATTTTGGTGCTTTTTTCGTATAAAAATTTAATAATCTTTTTCTTAATGTTGATAATTTAATATTTAAATATTTACATACATCGACATCTTTAATATCAAAATCTAATTCTGCGCCAATTTTAAATTTTTTAAAAAATGTATTAATAAAATCTCTATCGATATTTGTATGTTTTTTTAACAAATTAATAAATATACTATCTTTCATATAATATATATAGAAAAATATTTTTAAATATATAATTTTTTCCGCCTGGCGGAAAATTATACTTGTTATAAATAAAATTGTTAGTATATATCTTCAAGTTTTATTCTAATTCTTTAATTTGGTTAGTTAATATTTTTATTTTTTTTTGAATATCTATTAGCGATATTTAATTATTATTAATTTTTTGTAATAATTAAATTCAAGTATAAATTAATAAAATAAACTTTGATTTAAAATATCATATTAAAAAAGTAATTTATAAAAATTCACAATTAATAAGAGATAATAGAACACAAATTACTAAATTTTTTAATAAAGAAATTATTCACTCAATGATAAGTAGTGGTGAAGATTTAACTATAACATAAAGATATAAATATACACAAATAGCGGATGATGATTATTATATATTATATTCACATGTTGATTGTGTTTCTATTATAATAGAAAATTTTAAATCATGTTTAATTAATTATAATATTAAAGTTGGTCAACATTATTAAAAATAACTATAAAAATGTTAAAAAATATAAAGATATATTTAAAATAAATAAAATAGTTTTAATAAATGCGAAGCTAATAAAAAGATATAAAAATTATATCATATGTTGATTTTATTAACTGGCGATACATGGATAAAAAATATTTTTTATTCAATTTAGAAAAACAAAGTTTTTCTAAATTGATATGGTAAATATAATTTTAGACTAATAAATGTCAAAACTTATAATTATGATAAACTAATTATAAATAAAATAACTATTAAAAAGCAAATATTATAAAATATATAAAAATGATTAATAATTAATGATATATAAATACATTAAATGATGACAATACATATATAATAAATATTAATTTAAAAAATTATTAAAACTATTATAATATTTTACATCTTTGTACATTTAAAATATTATAATAGTTTTGTTTATTAGATAATAATTCTTTTCTTTATATTTTTCAAACATTTTATTATAGTTCATAAATGACATTAAATATTCAATAATTCAAGTTTATTATCTTATATCATTAAGTATTTCAGTACAAAAAAAACTTTATTATTTATGATTTATTAGATACATTATTTTTTTGGATTTTTAATAACTCATAATCTTTTTTTAATAATTGATGTTCATATTGTTCTTTTTGTAATAATAAATCATTATTTAATTTATCTTTTTCGTATTTTATAGTTTGAATTTCATATTTATGTTGTAATTCTTGTTTTTCATATTTATCTTCTAATTCTTTTATTTTAGTAATTAATTCAGAAATATGTCCAGAATATTTTTTACCAATATGATCATATTTTTCTGAAATTATTTTAATATATTCTTTAGGTATTACTATTAATTCATCATAATTTTCATATGATAATTTTAAATTTAATGCTAATATAAAATCTTTAATATCATTTTCACCATTAGATATATATTGAGGATCTAAATAAGAATAATATTTTAATTTTAAATTACATCCATTTATTTTATTATAAGTTTTAATATGTTCATTAGTTCGTCTTGATAATTCTTTAGTAAATCCATATTTAGCAACTATACTATCATCATTATATTTAGCATCAATATTCATACTTATTCTTAAATCTTTTACATATCCTAATGTAAATAAATAAACACATGGTATTGAATTTGTTTCACAATTGAAAACTTCTTTAATAACTTTTGCTGAAACACCTAAAATATCTCCAACTAATTTTTCTTTATTATTTTTTGTTCCCATTTGAATTGTAAAAAGTTTTTCAGTTGCCCATTTAATAAAATAATCAACTTTACCCGAACGAGAAACGAATAAAACTCTTAATAGACCTCTATATGTTAAATACAACTCTTTCTTTACTTGTATAATTCTGTTAGTAACAGATTTATTTATAAAAAAAAATTTATAATCAATATTAATTTTATAAGAATTTCTAGTATCAATTAAAGTTTCATTTAGATTATTAATTTCAAATCCAATCATAATATCTTTAACTTTAAAATATATATTTTCTACTTTTCTTTCTCCAAGAGTTTCAATATTTAATATATTACCATCATTATCTTTGAATTTTTCATCATCATCCAAATGAATAATATCTGGTGCTTTCTCAATTCCATTATCATCATTAATTATTTGATTTTTATTATTTAATTCAGGAATAATTTTAATAATATCTTCCTTAATTATTACTTTATCAAATTTTACTGATTTACCTTCTGTTTTAATCCATAAATCATTAACTTTCTTAACATATATAAATTTAGAAGCTTCTATTTTCTTTGTTCTTACTAAATCTCTACTAGAACGACAACCTTTAGAATAAATTGGTGCATTTATAAGAATATAATCACCTAATATATAATTATTATTATCAATAGTTATAATTTCCATTAATTATTATAAGTTATATTTCTTTATATGTTTTTTACATGTAACCTAATGTAAAAAATATTTTATAATCAAGTAATTAATCTACTGCAATATATTTATCATTTAGATCTTCATGTAAGTCAATTAAATTTGGTTTATTAGATATATTATTTAATAATTTTTTACTTTGAATATTAGATATACATATATTAGGTATATTGATTAATATATTATCTAATTCTCTTTCATAAATTGATTTAATTGTAAGCGAATCTAAATAATTATTTAATGAATTATCAAAATTTAATACTGTCTTATAACAAGAATATTCTAAATCTTCATTAGAACTATTCACTAATTTACTACATATACCCATTTTTAATAAAAATCCTTGTTGAAAATGTGTATATCTCTTACTATTTTGAGTATATATATGAATTAATCTATATAATTGAGTTTTAGTTAAATAATTTATGTTAATACTTTGAATAAAATTAGCATCTTCATATAACATAGTAGTTTTTATAGGATCATTGTCATATTCGTTTTCGTCATATTCTTCATCATCAGAATTATAATAATCATTATAATCATCATATATTTTTAATCTTGTATCGCAAATATAGTATCTTGATATTTGTGATGTATCATAAGTCCCATCATCAATTTCAAATTGAGGAAATATATTATAATAACAACCCAGTCCAGCTTTATATATTTGTTGAAGCATAAAATTATGAAGATCTTTAATTGTATCGTTAATAACTATATATTTTTCAACATTATCATCATTAGTTATCAAAATATAATATTTTAATAATTCGCTCTTTAAAACATTAAGATTATCTATATATTCATTATAAAATTCTATAATATTAATATTATTATTCTTACAATAATCTGAGTAATATTTTTTAGATTCTTTTAATTGTTCAATAAACTCAAAAAAAGAGTCAAATTTCAAATTAAAATTAACTTTATATTTTTCATTAGTTACATTATAAGTTTTCATTATTTTAGATAAGTATATTATATAAATTAATATATTTATCAATTTTTATTTTGAATTAAATATAAATTTTTATTATTATTTAAAATTATTGATAATTTAATATATAATATATTATATTTTTAATTAATTAATGATTTTATAAAATCATTTTTATATTCTTCATCATTTTGAAATGATTCTAAGAATTTTTTGTTTAATTCTATAATAAATGATTTTGTATTTTTTTTTATTATATTTTCAATACCTTTCTTGACTTTAGACTGTTCTGTTTTATTTATTTTTAATATTATATTAGTATATAATTTATAATATTCATCATACATAGAATAATCATTATTTACTTCGTAATATTTATCATCATTATCATTAAATAAAATTTCATTATTATTTTTTCTATAAATATATGGTTTGATATCAAACCATGCTAGAAATTTATAATACTCTTCTAAAATTTCTTTTAATTCTTGTTTAGATTGATAATTATTTTCATTTATTATTTTACGAATTAAATAACATTCATAAGAATTTAAATATGCATATTGTATTTTATCTATTAAAGTTACTATACCAAAATCAATTAATAATGATAACCATTCATTATCACAAAATATTTTTATTTTATTAAGTATATTGTCATAGAATATATTTAATTTATTAATATCTTTAATAGTAGTAATTTCATCAATTATTCCTATAATACTTTGTACATTTAAATAAAAATATTTAAATTTATTATTTTTTAATTTATTTGATTTTAATTCAAAGGTTTCATTAAAACTGTCATCTATATCTAATAATTCTATATTTTTATATTTTATATATTTATTTATTTTTTCAAAAGAATCCATACCTGTAATTAAATTAGTTATTTGTTGATAATTATTTATTATTTGATTATTATGTATTATTTGTGGTTTTTTTGTTTTTTCTTGTTTTTCTGGTTTTTGTATTATATATATACGATTATTTAAAATATATTCTTTTATTTCATCTGTTAATTCTATATTATTTTTTATAGCTGGACATATTTTTTTTAGAGTATAAAAATGACGGCGTATATCATTTTTATTTTTTGTATTAAAACCACATCTAATACATAAATAATTATCTTTTATCATTATTTAATATTTATTAATAAATCTTTAAATAATAAACTAAATCCACCTAAGAATACCATAAAAATACCTAGAAATACTATTAAAAAACTGTAATAAACTGGAATAAACTGAGTTAAATCAAACGAGTTAACTATTTACCATGATTTAGGAGATTACCCCCCCCCCCCCTAAAAATATTTTTAATATTTTTTATTTAATATAATAAAAATTTAAAATATAATTATAATAATAATAATTAATTGATTATGTAAATTAGAAAGTATTTCCATTTTTACAAATAACAAATTTATTATATGCAATGATAAATATTAAATATATACCATTAATTATTTTCATTAAATTAAAAAATAATTAATATTTTTTAATTTAATCAATGTTTAATACAAATTTAAACTATATTATTTTTAGTTTGGGTAAACCATAATTGCAAATCTAAAGAATTATCTTGATTTGATTTTTTTAAAATACTATATAAATCATTTTTATTAATAAAAATTGTATCAGGATGAATTTTATTTGTAATAGTTAGTTTTAAATTTTTAAATTGAATTTTATTTTCTTTTAATATATGATCTCATAAAGCACATTTAGAACTTTTATAATTTAATATTTTACAAATTGATAAAAATTTAAACCATATTATATTATTAATATCAATAATATAAATTATTTTATTATTATTATATTCTAATATATTATCATTAATATATATATTATTTTTAATATCAATATTTGTATCTATATTATCAATATCTTTATTATATGTATTACTATTATATTTTTGTATATTAACTTGTTCATCTAATGATAATATTTTATTATTATATTCAATATATTTTATTTTAGTTATAATATCATTATCAATTTCTTTTATAGCATTAATTACTGGATTAATATTATTAATATTTTCTATCCAAATTAATATTTTTGCTATTTTATTATTATGTTTCCTTAGTGCTCTACTTATTCTCTGAATTATTCTTATTCTTGATACACAATTATAAGTTATATACACGCTATCGCAACTTGGTATATCTATACATTCATCTAATATTCCTACCGAACATAATATACTATCTATATTATATTTATAATTATAATAATTATCAACATCGTTAAAACATTTCATAAAAATATCTATATGTTCATGACTATTAAAATATATAATAGTTTTTAATTTTCCTAATATTTTTATTGATTCAAAATAATATAATACTTTTTTAATTAATAAATTATCATAATTATTAATTTTAATTTGTTCTAATAATTGATTATAATTATCTTCATCATAAACAGGTAAATATAATTCATAATTAGATATATAATTATTAGTAATTGCATATTCAAAAGACATTTTATAAATAATTTTTCCTAAAATATCTTCAATATTGTAATTATTTTCAAAAGAATCTTCTATATCATATATTATCGGTGTTGCACTCATATATAATTTTTTATTTTCTGATTTTATAATATTATTAATATTATCTTCATTATTAAAAATATTACTATAACTTAAATTATGGAATTCATCAATAATTAAAAATGCATTAAGGATATTTATTAATTATTTCAATAATAATATCACAACTTTTATATGTTGATCCAATTATTATATTATTATGGGTTTTTATTTTTTCTAATATATAATTTAAATTTCTTGTTCCTTCACTATCAACTACTAAATATTTTATATCTAAATTTTTACTATATTTTTTAAAATTTAATATATTTTGTTCAGTATGTTGTTTAAGAGGAGATATAATAATAATAATATTATAACTTTCTGAAATTAAAAATGATGTATATGTTTTACCACAACCGCAAGGCATTTGTAATATAGCATTATTATTATTTTGATAATAAATATTAAATTTATCAACAGCATCTAATTGATAATCGTATGGAATAAATATATTTTTTGGTATTATAATATTATTCTCCATTGGTAAATGTATAAATTTATGTGTTTTATTTTTACAAACTTTTAATAAATTATGAGAATATTTATTATTAGAAGTATAAATAATACCTTCTTTATCATAATGTTCAGATTGTGCCATGATAGCAAAATAACCAGCTAAATCTTTAATACATAAAGTACTTTCATAATTTTTACATTGAATAAAACTAATTAGTATCATTATTAATTTGTATTATATCAATACCAATATCATGAATATAATTTTTACATGTTTCTCTATTAATTCTACAATCATTAATATCTTCTATTAATTTAGAATTAAATAAGATAAAATCAGGAACATCTTTCCATAAATAAGCAATACAATTAATATTTGTAGAGTTATTTATATAGTTACATACATATTATTCATATATAGTTCCCTTATTTATTTTACTCATATTAATATATAATATTTTGTTTTAAATATATTTAAAAAATAATCAGGACTGATGTTAATAATTATAAAAATATTATTACTTTTACGAGTAATTCTGATTTTTAAAGAAATAGCTAAATATATGCTTAAAATAAACAAAAATCCGAAACATTAAAAGAATGATAACATAATGCATATTTAAAACGTAAATAAAAAATTACTACCTGAATAATTTTCTAGCTCAGCTGAAAAAATTAAATTAAAATAATTTAAAAAATAACTGATTATATAATTTTAATGAATAACATTGAAAAAGGTTATCAATATGAAATATTTATTAATGATTATTTGAATACTTTAAATAATATAAAAATTGCATATTTATGGAAATATATTCCGGAATACTTATTATTTGATTATGGTTTTATTAAATCTTATAATGATAATAGATTAAATAGAAAAACTAATAATATTAATAAACTTGAAGATATTGGGTCTGATATTATTTATATTAATCAAAACGATGAGTGTATTATTGTTCAATGTAAAAATTACAATAAATCTATTAAAATAGATGATTTATCTGGATTCTTTTTTATTATGTGTAAACATATTGATAAAATTGGTGAAATTTATTATACTAATAAATTAAGTAAAAAAATATTAAATGAATATAATAATGATAATAGAATTAAATTAATAAAAAAAGAAATAATACAAGATACTAAAGTAACCAATATTATTAAACCATATGATTATCAAAATAATATAATTAAATTAGCTGAAGAATATTATAAAGATAATATTAGTGGAATTATTTCTTGTCCTTGTGGAACTGGTAAAACTTTAATTAGTTGTTATATTGGTATGAATTATAATATTGTTATTATAATTACACCGTTAAAACAATACGCTAAACAAAATATAGATAGGTTTAAAATATATGAAAATGATAGAAATTCATTATTAATTGATTCAGATGGAACTAGAAATATAACAGATATAAATGAATTTATTAAAAATAATAGTAAAATATTATTATCAGTAACATATAAATCTTGTGATATTATATGTGATATAATAAATCAATTAGAAAAGGTATTTATTATATTTGATGAATTTCATAATTTTTCTTATAATAATATATATGAAGAATCTGATAATATTTATAAATTAATAAACAATTATAATATTAAAAAATTATATTTATCAGCAACACCAAGAATTTATGAGTTAGAAGGTAACAATGATATCGATGTTAATGAAATATTTGAAGATTATATTTATAAAATGTCATTTAATGAAGCTATTGAAAATAAATATATTAGTGATTATGAATTATATTTACCTATATTTGGTAATGATAGTATTGACGAAATAAATAATTGCAATATTCATCAAGATTATTTACTCAAATTACAATTCTTAATAGAAGCTATTAAAATGCAAGGTAATTTAAAAATTATTGTTTATGTTAGGACACATGAAGAAATAGATACTTTTATTTCTGAATTTAATAAGATTAATGAATATTATTCATATGATGTGGATATTAATAAAATAACTTGCAATGATAGTTATACTAATAGAACTAAAATATTAGATGATTTTTCTAAGAGTAATAAAATTAATATATTATTAAGTGTTCATATTTTAGATGAAGCAATAGATATACCTAGTTGTAATTCAATATATATGACTTATGTAAGTTCATCAAAAATTAAAAATATTCAAAGAATAAGTAGAGCGATGAGATATCAAAATAATAAAATCGCTAAAATATTTTTATTTTGTAATGATATAGATGAAAGTATATCATATATAAGTTCAATAAGAGAATATGATACTGATTTTATAAAAAAAATAAATTATTTAGAAGTTTCTGATAATATAAAAAGTAAGAAAGAAAGAGAAATAATTAGTAATGAAAATGTAGAAAAAAATAAAATAAAAATTTTAGGTATTAAATTATATAAAAGCGAGAATTGGAATGAAATGTTAGAAAAAGTTAAAAAATATATTGATGAGAATAATAAAAGACCAACGAGTACTTATCAAAATAAAGAAATAACATCATTAAGTATTTGGATTTGTAATCAATCATTTAGATATAAAAATAATAAAGAAATAATGAAAAATATAGAAATATATAATAAATGGACTGAATTTATAAATAATGATAAATATAAAACATATTTTAAGGTTAAAGAAGCAAATACAATAATTTGGATAAATAAATTAGAAGAAGTAAAAAATTATATAAATAAAAATAAAAAAAAACCATCTGTTGTTGATAAAAATAAAGAAATACAAAAATTAGCTTATTGGGTGACACATAATTACAGATATTATAGACAACGCGTATTTATTATGAAAAATAAAATAATATATAATATATGGATAGAATTTATTAATGATTCTAAATATAGTAGATATTATTATTGGGGATTGGGACATTAAATAAAAATAGTGAATAAATGAAAATATATATAATAAATGAACTAATTTTATTAATGAAAATGAAGAATATTTTTAATTTATAAAAATATAATATATAAATAAATATATTTAAATAAATATTTTTTTATAATAAAAATGGAAAAACTTTTAAAAAACACCTGCTATTATTTTACTGGCAAAGTCTTGCAGGGCACAAAGTGCCCGTCAAAAATAAAAAAAATAATATAATGAAAAAATTTAATATATCTATATCAAAAACTTATATATACTAATAAATATAAAGATTTATATTTATAATATATAATGTTAATTCCTGATACACATATAATAAAAATAAGGTTTAAAATATATAATAATACCCTACCTAATAAATGGATTGAATTAAAAAAAATGTGTGAAAATGGAGATAATAAAAAAATAATATTTGAATTATTATCTTATTGTAAATTAGATTCTGTTAAAAATTTACCTTATTTAAATAGGTGCGAAGGTGGTATTGTGGAGATAATAATCTTATAAATAAACAAATACGATTTAGGAAATATAATAGTATAATGGAATTACCAGGATATAAAGATAATAATATTATATTTGACATTATAAATACTACTACTGAACAATGGACATTTAATGAATTAAATGATATAATGTGTGCATTTAGTATATATGCTAATAATTATTGTGGTATTAATAATAGTATAGATGCATGTCTTGAAATAGAGTATGATAAATATTTATAAAAATATTTAATAATTCACTAATAATTATATTATTATTACTACCATTTTGATTATTCAATGTATTTATATTTATTTCATTACATTTAGAACATTTTTTTTATATTTTTATACATTTTGTTATAGCTTCTATTATTTTATCTAATGAACAATTATAGAATTCTTTATTAGCTTTATAAATATATTTATTTAATAATGCTTTTACACATATATATCAGTTATAATCAAATACTATATATTTATCATAATTTTTTATTTTCAATCATAGTATACTCAAATATTATAAAAAAATGAAATAAATTTATAATAAATGATTATATTTATTTTTATTTTTATAGTCATTTCAGCCAATATTAATTTGCTGTTTTTATACAAAAAGTCTTGAAAAATTACTAGTTTATTAATGAATTATTCTTTGGAGGTTTTGACTATTTCTGGAAATATAATATTTAGAGTAGACAATATTAATAATATTACTCCAAAGATTCTAATAAAAAGAATTAGGAATGAAACAGAATATAAATGGGCTTTAAAACTTGTTACACTCTCTAATAAAATTATTGGTATTAATCAAACAATGAATAATAGAATTATTGATATATTATCAACAGAAAAATACAGTGATACAATTCAATTAACATTAGTTATGAGTGATATTATATTTGAAATATGTGATTTTGATCTAATTTTTAATTTTTCATTAAATAACTTTAATAAACAAATATCTGATATTAAACTTACCAATTTAGAAGAACATGATTTTACTGAAAAAAAAGATGATTTTGAAGAACATGATTTTAATTACATGTTTGAAAGAGAAATTAGTATTATCATACCTGAAAATGAAATATCTATTATTTTTCCAGATGAAGAAGATAGAACTGATGAAATTAATATTCTTACTGATAATTTAAACTATTATAATATAGAAAAAGAAACAATGAATAATATATTAGTACCACTTTTAATTGAACTTGCATTAAGTACTACAAAATCAAAAGTTTGGGTAAAAGTTATAATTAACTTAATTAATAAATCTTCAATAGTTACACAAGATTCACCTAGTAATACATTTAAGTGGGCTATAATAAATAATATGCAAGATAGATTTGAATATTATCTTTCATTTTTATATAACAATCCTCGTAAAATTCTAGCGTTAGTAACATTATTAGCAAGATTATTTGTGTCTAAGTTTTTTCCAAAAACTATATTAGCAAAAATTGCACATAATCTTTATACTCATTGTACTAATCAAACATATTTTATTATTTTGTCATGTCTAATACTTTTAGAAAAAATTACTAGATACAAACTTAGATCAACCGAAGATGGTGTACTACTGAATAATGAAATACAAGTAGCGATAAATGATTTAAGAACAATGTATAAATAGTTTAATATTATTTTAAATTAATTCTATGTATTTATCAATTCAATCTCTTTATGATCATTATAAAAATATTTATAATTTTCATTATATATATTTATTTTTTAATCCATTATAATTATTTTTATTATATTATTAATTATAGCATTACTAATATTTTTAATATTACATATATTTATTTATTTATTTATTTATTTATTTATTTATTTATTTATTTATTTATTTATTTATTTATTTATTTATTTATTTATTTATTTATTTATTTATTTATTTATTTATTTATTTATTTATTTAAGTGTAGCATATTATTTGATATTAATAATTTAGTATCAAATTAGGAAATAATTAATTATTAAGACAAAATTAATTTTTTTGCAGAAACTTTATTACAATATCATTCAAAAATTTTAAAAAATATTTATTCTATAATTATAATATTTTATTATTTTAATTAATATAATTACATATATATTTTTATATATTTATAATAAATTAAATTAATAATATTTATAATAAATATTATAATAAAATATAATATAATATAATATAATATAATATAATAATGCAAAATTATTTATTAAAATATTTAAAATATAAACAAAAATATGTTACTTTAAAGGGAGGAGTTAATGGAATTGAAAGAGATGCTGACATTACTACTTTAAGAATAAATAGAAATTGTTCTTTGAAAGTTGTAACTTTTGGTGGAACTGAAGTAGTTAGTTATGACAATGTTAATGATATTACTCCAAAAGATATACTAGAAAGAATTAGAAATGACATAGAATATACATTGGCTTACAGACTTATTACAACATCTGGCAAAATTATTGGTATTAATCAAACAATGAATAGGAGAATTATTGATATATTAGAAACAGAAGAATACAGTGATACAATTGTATTTGATACAATTGTATTAACATTAGTTAATAGTAATGAGTTATCTACTATAACTGATTTTGATCTAATTTTTAATTTATCATTAAATAATTTTAATAAACAAATATCTAATATTAAACTTATTAATTTAGAAAGAAGTGATTTTACTGAAAAAGCAAATGATTTTGAAGGAAATAATTTTGATAACATATTTCAAAAAGAAAATAGTATTATCATACCTGAAGATGAAATAGGTACTATTTATCCAGATGAAGAAGATAGAACTGTAGAAATTAATACTCTTAGTACTAATTTAAGTAATTATGCTATTGAACAAGAAACAATAAATACTATATTAGCACCACTTTTAATTGAACTTGCATTAAGTACTACAGAATCAATTTGGGTAAAAGTTATAAGTAATTTATATACTATAGTTAAACCAGATGTACCTAGATATGATATATTTAAGAATCACTTTCGTTGGGCTATAATAAATAATATACAAGATAAATTTGAATATTATCTTGTATCTATAAATGACAATCCACGTAAAATTCTAGCATTAGTAACATTAGTATCAAGATTATTTGTGTTTAATTTTTTTCCAATACCTGTATTAGGAAGAATTTCACATAATATTTATAATGAGTGTACTGAACAAAGATATGTTATTGTTTTATCATGTCTAACACTTTTAGAAAAAATTACTAGAAACAAACTTACACGACATGCAGCTGCTGGTGTACAACTTAATAATAACATACAACTAGCAATAACTGATTTAAAAACAAGGTTTAATCACAACAATATAAATTAAGTATAAATAATTATAAATTATTATCTAGTTTAAATGCAGCTATTAAAGTAGGTAGTATTGGTATTAGTGAATTTGGAAATTTAATTAATTTAGTTTTCTCTAAATTAATGAATAATGATTTATCTAAATTATCATTATTATCTTTATCTTCAAATATTTTTATTAAAAAAAATTGTATATGATACTAAATTATCAATATCAACTGAACATGGTATAATAATTAATAATGAAATACGAATGGCGATAAATAATTTAAGAATACAGTTTCAATAAGTTAATATTATTTTAAATTAATTCTATGTATTTAGCAAGTTTAGGTAAAAAATTATTATAAATTTTTATCAATTCAATATTTTTATTTTCATTATAAAAATCTTTATAATTTTCATTATAAATATTCATTTTTTCTTTATTTTCAATATAAAAATCTTCATAATCTTCTATTTCACTTATTATTTCTTCTTTATTTCTATTATAAAAATTTAAAAATTTTTCACTATTATTTATAGTAATTATATCATTTCCTATAAATTTTGATATTATATCAATTATATTTTGATATTTATTATAAAATGTAATAGTTACACACATTAAATAATAATTTTTTTTTAATTTATTAATAAATAATTTATCATTTAATCGATAAATATGACTAATTTGATTATTTATAAAAGTCTTTAATTTTTTCTCTATTATAAAATTATCATAAAATTTAATATCATATACTAAAGGTCTTAATTTAGTAGAATGATGATATCTAGGAATATTTAATTCTAGTTTATAATTATTAAATATTCTTTTTCCAATAGTAATAATTGAATTATTTGTTAATTGAATTAAATCATTCTTTATTGTATTATTAGTTATAGCATCACTAATATTTTGTAATATTACATCTATTTCTTCATTTAATTGTAGCATAATATTTGATATTGATAATTTAGTATCATATACAATTTTTTTTTTAATAAAAATTTTTGAAGATAAAGATAATAATGATAATTTAGATAAATCATTATTCATTAATTTAGAGAAAACTAAATTAATTAAATTTCCAAATTCACTAATACCAATATTACCTACTTTAATAGCTGCATTTAAACTAGATAATAATTTATAATTATTTATACTTAATTTATATTGTTGTGGTAATTCATTATTAATTTTATGGAGATTAGCTAAATACATTATTTAATTATGTAATGTATTCATTTAATATGCATATATTATTCAATTTTTATAATATTTTTAATTAATAATTTAATTAAATCATTTTGTATTATTTATTATAATTAAAAATCTTAAATACCATTATAAGGATATTGATCTAATGCAATATTATTATTATATAATTTTATGCTTTAACAATAGATTCATAACCAATATTTTATCATGATGTTTTCAAAAAAATTATATTTAATTAGTAATATATTGTATCAATAATTTATGTATATATGCTTCTAATTAATTAATTAATTAATTAATATCTCATTTAATTAAGATTAAATATTTATTATTTTTATTAGTTAGAATGATTTGACTACAAAAAATATTTTTATAGTTTTAAATTAATTTAATACTAATTTTATTATTTTTTCAATATTTTATAAAAAGTATAATATAAATTATTATTATTTTAAATAATAATAATGTGTTAAAAATAAATTATATAATTTTTAATAGTAATATTAATAAATTTATTAAAATTAAATATGAATTTTATTTATAACAAGTATAATTTTCCACCAGGTGGAGAAAATAATATTTAAAAATTATTTTCTATATATATTATATGAGAAATAGTATATTTATTCAAATATCGATAGAAATTTTATTAATAAATTTTTTAAAAAATATAAAATTGGCGCGGGACTGGATTTTGATAAAGATATAGATGTATTTAAATATTAAATTATCAACATTAATAAAAAGATTATTAAATTTTTATACAAAAAAGCACCTAATTATTTGAAACAGTTTATTATGTTAGAATTAAATCAGATGATAATAAAATAATATATATGATAAATTATCAATGTTTCGAAAGATTGGCAATGTCTGGCGATAGTGAACAATCCGAAATAACATAAAATTTGTAAATTTTATTTTCTGGCAAAACAATTAGAATATATTTTGTTAAATTAAGAGAATTCATTACTGAAAATCAAGTTAAAAAAACAGAGAAATTTATAAAATTGAACCAAAAAAATTAAAAAAATTATAGATGATTGTTATTGTAAACATGTTACAAAGAAAGAAAATTATATAAAAATCTTTGATTTTTATATAATTTATAATATAAGTATTAATTAAAACTTAACTATATGTAATACTATTATTATTAGTATTATTATTAAATTTTTCAACAATATCAATAAAAGCATTTTCTATATTTTTAGCAAATGATTGAGTATTTGCTAAATCACTATTTAACATTTTAAATCTTAATGATTGGTGTAATAGTTTTAATTCTTTTTCATTATTTGCTAAATCAATAACTTTTTGTATATATTCATTTTCATTATTAGCAATATATTTTTCTAATCCTAAATTTGATAATAAACTAACACCTACACGAGATACATAACTTGTACCTGCTAGTGTAATTAAAGGTGTATTCATATAAATACATTCGCTACTAATAGTACCACCATTATAAGGATATGGATCTAATGCAATATCCATATTATTATATAATTTTAATGCTTCTACAATAGGTTCATACCCAATATCAATTCTTTCTTTTTCAATACCTCTATCTGTAAATAATTTATGAATAGTTTCTTTATAGTAAGATGATTTATAATAACAATATCTTAAAAATATTTTAGCGGTTGGTAATTTTTTTAATATTTTACAAAATGTATCAATAGTGGGTATAGAAAGTTTAATTGGATTATTAAAACAACATAAATGAATTTTATATTTATCTCTAGTATAATTTTTAATACTTTCTAATTCAACAGGTGGTGTATAACATTGGAATCCATTAGGTAAATAATAAAATTTTTCAACAAAATATTTTTGTGTTTCAGGAGGACTTGCATATTTATCAGTTAATCTATAATCAATTTCTTTTAATCCATTTGTTGAAGGATAAGCAAAATAAGAAATTATAATTCTTGCTGGTTTATATTGTAATAAATTCATTCTAGTATTTCTAGTATGACCCATCATATCTACTAATATATCTAAATTATCATTAATAATAATATTAAGTGCCTCTTCATCATTAGTATTAGTAATAGTTAACCATTTAGCATTATTATATTTTTTTAATTTAATAGCTGTAGTATCTTCAGCACTTTTACTAGGTTCACAACAATCATAACAAAAAATATCAAATAATTCAGTATTATGATTTTGTAATATACTATCAAACATAAAACCAACTGGATGTGTTATAAAATCACAAGAAATATATCCAATTCTAATTTTTTTTCCAGATGATTTTGTTCTATCTAATTTATTACTTATATTTTCTAATTTTATATCTTTTTTAAAATAATCATACCAAACAATTGATTTTTTAAAAATTTCTTCATTTGATAATCTCCAATTATATAAATTATTAAAAATAATATTACTTAATACTAATTCTTTTTTTCGGTATTCTTTAAATTTATCACATAATATTAATGCTTGACCATAAGATTCATCCATAACTTTATCAAAATTATCTAATTGAGAGATTCTTAATAAATATAAATTACCTAAATTATTAAATGAATTAATATTATTAGGATCTAAATAAATTATAGTTTGATATAAGCCTATTGCTTCATGATATTGTCCTATTAATTCATATTTTTCAGCTAATAAGTTTGCTAATTCAATTTCAAATGATAATGATAAGGATTGTCTAGCATATTTAATAAATTTATTTATATTATTTCTTTGTAATTCTAATAATCCAATATTTTTATTTATAATATTATCATTTTTTAATTCTAAACATATTTTAAAATGTTCTTTAGCTTTATCTAAATCTCCTAATTGAAAATAACATACTCCTAAATTTAATTTTATAATACAATATTCATTTAATGATATTGTATATTTTAACATTGAATTATCTTTAATACAATCTAACCATTTTTGATTTGAAAAATTAGTAATAAATTGTTTTAATAAATCAGTATGCTCAAATTTAATATATTTTCTATAGTTTACTAATATTGGTATAATATCTTCTTCAAATTTTTTACAAATTACAGGCCATGTATAATTTTGTTTAATATGTTCTCTATTTTTTTCAATTAATAATGTTTTAATATTATCATTTAAATTAATTAAATTATCTAATTTTAATATAAAATCAATTATATATTTTTCTTGATTAAATGCATATAAATTAATATCAACATACTCATTCATAGAATTCATAGTTTCTTTTAATGCTCCTAAATTTGATGTAATAATTAAACAACCACATGCCATTGCTTGTAAAATACTAATACAACTTGTTTCTTGAAATATATTAGGATAAGTTAAATATTCAATATTATATAATTCAGTTGCTAATTTATTTTGAGATATACCAAAATTACAATTTACTGATTCTAATTTATTAAATTCTGAAAAATTAGTAGTTTCATTTTGTTGATATATATTTAATCCAGAATATATATTTAATGATGCATCCTGATATTTATTTTTTATATTTTTATAAATAGGTACTAATAAATCTAATCCTCTCCAAGGTATTGAACAATAACACATTGAATTTTTTATTTTATTAATTGGTAAATTTAATAATTGTTCAAATGGTTTTCCAATACCGTTTTTCATTATTAGTGTTTTAGTATATTCTATATTATAAGAATGAATATAACGCAATCGTTGCCAATCACTAACAAATATAAATAAATCAATATTATCTTTTGCTTTTGTATCTTTTAATATTTTACTTGATTCTTGATCAATATCATGACCTGTCCATAAACAATATAATGTAGATTGATTATTTAAAGTATTTTTTATTTGAAATAAATCATGAGGTAAACAACTTATTATAATTAAATCAAATACTATTTTATTATTATTTATATAATTTAAATAAGTATTTGCTGGTATATGTTTTACTCCTCTTATAATAGTTTCTTCAGATATTTTATTAAATATATACATATCATGATTATTTATTTTCATTTGTTCTGTAAAATAACAAATGGCACTCTGTGTACCACCTAAGGGATTATTATAAGGTGTATCTAAAGTATAATTCCATCCTGAATCAAAAATAGCTATTTTCATTATTAAAAATTAATAAAATTATTTTTAAATATATTTTATTAAATTTTAATAAAATAAATTAATAATATATAAAAATATATTTAAAGTATAATAAAAAAATTATTCTGAATTATCTGAATCATCTGATTCATTAATATTAATTACTTTTTTTTTCTTATTTATTATTAATGGTTTTATATCTGAATCAGATTTAACTGAGTCCATATCTGAATTAGTTTCAGTATCATGATTAATAATATGTTTATTAGTTGTAGTTACAATTTTACTAGTTAAACAATTAGTATCATTTTTATTGTTTTTATCAAGAATATATTGTAATTGTTTTATATCTTTTTCATCATATTTATCTATTTTATTAATTATTTTTTTTACAATTTCTTTTTGTTCTAATCTTTGTATATGAATATTACGTATTTGATCAACTAATTCTTCTTTTTTAGTAATATCATTAGAATTTAAAATTTGATCTATATCTTTATATGTAATATTATTATTAATAATATTAATTATATATTGATTATTATCATCTAATTTAATATCATCATCGCTAACATCACTATCATTATTAGTTACTTTTACTATATTTTCAACAAATATTTTTTTTGATTTAATTTCTTTTATAGAATCAGTATCACTATCTATTTTAGGTTTTGTTTTTGTTTTTGATTTAGGTTTTATTTCATCTTTAATATTATCTATTTGATTTTCATCAACATTTTGATCAACTTTCTTTTTTACTTTAGATTTTAAAATTGGTTTATCTTCAGTGGAAGAATTTAATATATTTAATTCATTATCATCTTCATTCTTAGGTTTAGCTTTAGCTTTAGATTTAGCTTTAGCTTTAGCTTTAGGTTTAGATTCTAATTTAGAATCTAATTCTGAATCTGAACCTGAATTATTAGTTTTTGTAGTTTCTAATTTTTGTTTATCTATTTTACTTTTAGATTTAGGTTCTTTAATATCTAAGTTATCATTAATGTTTTCTTCAACAATTACATTTTTCTTTTTTGGAGCCATTAATTTAATTATATATAAGTTATTAATTCAATAAATATATAAATCAATTTTTTTTATTAAATTAATTTTAATTACTTTTTTGAAAATTCATAAAAAATAAATATGTTATTAAAAATAACATAAATGGTAAACCATCTGTATTATAACCAACTGTAGGTGTTTTACAATATCTATCACTATCTATATTATTATAATAATTTATATGAGTTGAAATTACTACATAACATAAACTCCATATAACAATATTTCTTATTTTAGTACCTTCAGGTAAAACATCATTAAATATGTCTCCAATACTTGTATTAGACATTATATATGGAATAAAAACAGTTAATAATTCTGTAAAACAAAATGTTATTGTTGTATCTATAATTGATTTTCCAATTAAACTTATATTATTATATTGTGGGTGATCACATGTTTGATTCATTTTATTAATATTATTTAAAAATAATATTAATATTAAAATAAAATATACTATAATTTTGTACATAGTATTAGTATCAGGATTATCTATATCAAAACATACCATTAGTATTTTAAACATAATTGGTATCATTATTGTTTTATCAATAAATGAAGTTTTTTTATAAAAACTATTTAAGGGGGTTTTTAATGAAGTGTTTGTTAGTGATAAATATAATAATGTAAATAAATCACCAAATGGAATATATGATGTAAATATTAATAATGGCATATCAGTAGAATTATTAAATTTTTCCATTCTAGCTCCTAATTGACCAAAAAATAATGGATTTCCTAAACCATAATATAAAGCATCTGTAAAACTTAGTGTAGGTGGTATTGTAGGTGGTATTGTAGTTGATATAGTAGGTGGTATTGTAGTTGATATAGTAGGTGGTATTGTAGTTGGATTAGTATTTGATTTAGATGAGGTATCTGTCATATTATATATTAACAGAAAAAAAATATTTAAAATATTAATTTTTATTATTAAATTAATATATATATTATTAAATTAATATATTATTAAATTAATATATATACTAATATATATATACATGTCAATAAATTATATTTATAATCATGAAGAAGTTATATATAATGGTAATGATAAAAATATTATTAGAGAAAAAATAATTGATGGATCTAAAGGATTATCTTTTTCAATTACAATAAAAAAAGATAATGAATTACATGAAATATATGTAAAAGAAACAGATAAAGATAGTTATTTATTTTCAGAAAAAATAAATAAAAATATAATAAATGAAAAAACATTAAATTATAAAGATTTATTAAAATTAATAGAAAATAATAAAAATTTAAAATTTGTTAGTAATTATATTAATAATATTAAAAATACTATAAAAAAATCAAAAAGAATTAATACGGATGCAAAAACTGAAAAAACAACTAAATCTAAAATAGAAAAACCCAAAAAATCTAAAAATCTACAATCAGGAGGTGATAATGATATTTATATGAAAAGATATATACATAATCATTTAAATTAATTTTATTTTTAATATAATATTACTAATATGTAAAATATAAATATTATTATTAATAAAATGAATACATTTTGAATATAATGGTTTTGATGTTAAAAAATTATGTTTTAAATTAAAATTTAAAATTTGTTGTTTTAAAATATTATTAAATTGAAATAAATCATTTTTAACTATTTCATTAATATTATTTATATTATTTATAAAATCACTAAATTTATCATTGGAAATTATAAAAGATTTTAAATTTGATTTTATAAAAAACCATAAAGTAAATATATCGTCATTAAATTTATAAGGTGTTAAATAATATAAATAATTATGTTGTTTTAAAAAATTTAAAATATCTGGATATTTTTTAATATGTTTTATATGAATAATATATAATATTTTTCCATAATTATTAGATAATTTATGTATTTTATTTAAATTTATTAAATATGAATCATTAATAATACCATTTGTAGAATATAATATATTTCCAAAATCTATTATTATATCATAATGGTTTTTAAAAATAAAATTATTTAATTTTATAATTTCATTTTCATATAAATTATATTCAATATATTTTAATATAATTTCTAATATATTTTTATTTAAAAATATTTTAGAATTAATTAATTCTAAATTATCTATTGAATTACATAATTCTAAATTATCTACTGAATTACATAATTCTAAATTTATTGTTGATATAATAAATAAATTAGTCATTTTTATAATACATTTAAATAATTTATTTTTTATTAAATAATCTAAATCTTTACTATCTAATATAATAGTATTATCTTTTAATAAATTATTTACTAGTATATTTTCTGTTTTATTATAATCTATATTATAATAATATTTAATTATATTTAAATAATCTCTTTTCATAAAATTTATATTATTTAAATTTAAAATATATTCTATTTTATTATTATTATTATTATTTATAAAAAATAATAATATTAATGATAATAAACTATTATCAGTTAATAATTCTAATAATATTTCTTTATTTAATATATTTTCAAATTCTTTATTATTATTTAAATTATTATATAATAATAAAGCTAATTTTTTATTATATTTTTTTGTCATTAAATTTATAAAATATAATTATAAATAATTTTATTAATCAATTTTTATTATTTATAATTTAAAAAACTATAATATATTATATTATAATGATAACTACTCAAAATAATAATGAATTATATAATAATAAATTATTTAAAGATGCAATTTTAAAATATACAAATTTAAAAAAAATAAAATTAACTATTACTGATAATTTAGATATTAACTTTAATGAAGAATTATTATCAGATAAACAATTTAATGATTTTATATCTAAAATATCAGTAAATCCATCAACATTAACTGAAGAATTTATAGATAATATGTTATCTGAATCTATTAATGGCATAATTGAAGAACCTATAAATAATTCAATAACTGAACCTTCAGTTGAAGAACCTATAAATAATCCAATAACTGAACCTTCAGTTGAAGAACCAATAAATAATTTAATAAATGAAAATCCAATAACTGAACCTTCAGTTGAAGAACCTATAAATAATCCAATAACTGAACCTTCAGTTGAAGAACCAATAAATAATTTAATAAATGAAAATCTAGTAACTGAACCTTCAGTTGAAGAACCTATAAATAATCCAATAACTGAACCTTCAGTTGAAGAACCAATAAATAATTTAATAACTGAACCTTCAGTTGAAGAACCAATAAATAATTTAATAACTGAACCTTCAGTTGAAGAACCAATAAATAATTTAATAAATGAAAATTCAATAAATGAACCTTCAGTTGAAGAACCAATAAATAATTTAATAAATGAAAATCCAATAACTGAACCTTCAGTTGAAGAACCTATAAATAATCCAATAACTGAACCTTCAGTTGAAGAACCAATAAATAATTTAATAAATGAAAATCTAGTAACTGAACCTTCAGTTGAAGAACCTATAAATAATCCAATAACTGAACCTTCAGTTGAAGAACCAATAAATAATTTAATAACTGAACCTTCAGTTGAAGAACCAATAAATAATTTAATAACTGAACCTTCAGTTGAAGAACCTATAAATAATTTAATAAATGAACCTTCAGTTGAAGAACCAATAAATAATTTAATAAATGAAAATTCAATAACTGAACCTTTAGTTGAAGAACCAATAAATAATTTAATAAATGAAAATCCAATAACTGAACCTTCAGTTGAAGAACCAATAAATAATCCAATAACTGAACCTTCAGTTGAAGAACCAATAAATAATTTAATAAATGAACCTTCAGTTGAAGAACCAATAAATAATTTAATAACTGAACCTTCAGTTGAAGAACCAATAAATAATTTAATAAATGAAAATTCAATAAATGAACCTTCAGTTGAAGAACCTATAAATAATCCAATAACTGAACCTTCAGTTGAAGAACCAATAAATAATTCAATAACTGAACCTTCAGTTGAAGAACCAATAAATAATTTAATAACTGAACCTTCAGTTGAAGAACCAATAAATAATTTAATAAATGAAAATTCAATAAATGAAC
>Ga0247832_1001613_pt1 | contig 38571 bp, 36 predicted proteins | sample LaCruzMarch2015__10_FD_192407 | JGI IMG/M metagenome (GOLD analysis project Ga0247832, IMG submission 192407) | Freshwater microbial communities from meromictic Lake La Cruz, Castile-La Mancha, Spain - LaCruzMarch2015_4m | ecosystem: Environmental > Aquatic > Freshwater > Lake | place: Spain... | reverse complement strand
TGGGAGTCAGAGAGTGGCTTGTACTGCTCAACCATTTATCTAGTATTTTTTTCCAACACTAAAGATAGTGGCTGACTCCCTTTTTCAAACTTTATTTTTTAGACATGCTCTAAGGCCCGCGGGTGCAAGTGCGGGTGTCCAGCTTTTGAGCGGTGCAACAATTCCTGCACCATTGTGTCCATTACTAATCGGGGTTCCGTTATAATTAATGCCATTGCTGTAAAGTGGCCAGCCAAAATTATTGCCCGATTCAATCCGGTTAAGTTCGCAGCCGCCACTTGGTCCATGTTCATTTACAAAAAGCCGTCCGGTACTTGTTTGAAAGGCCATGCCTTGCGGATTGCGGTGTCCATAACTATAAATGGTGGTGCGTGCTGTTTGGCCGGGAAGTAATGGATTGTCATTTGGTACACTTCCATCAAGATTTAATCGATGTATTTTTCCCCAAAGTGTGTTAAGTCGTTGCCCGTTTTGATGAGGACTCGAAGCCCCGCCAAGGCTTCCACCTCCGCCTTCTCCTACACTCCAATACAATTTACCATCAGGGCCAAACGCAATACGGCTTCCAAAATGACCATTCCAGGTAGAAGCTGATTCAGTGGTTTGAATCACCTGCCAATTGGTAGCTGCGTTTCCATTTAATGTAAACCGTGCAAGCGAAAGAAAACCGCCAGTAATACTATAAGTAACAAATACATTGCGGCTTGTAGCATAATCCGGCGAAATGGCTACATCGAGTAATCCTCCCTGCCCTGTTGCCGAAATATTGGAAGGTAAACCCGTAATAATTGTGTTGCGGCGTGTGGTAGTATCAAACAACTGCATAGTTCCAGCTTTTTGCGTAAACAGCAGATTGCCATTGGGCAGTATATCAAAGCCCCAAATAACACCCTGATTGGTTAGCAGAGTGGTTATCGTAATCTCTGGTGTACCGGTTACAGGCGGGGTTATAATTGGGGGAGATGGTGGTTCAGCATCTTTTGAACAGGAGAAAAGAAACACTAGCGATGCAAATGTTAGTTGCGTGAGCCAAGCCCTTTTAAATGAGTTAGAATAATTGCTGGTCATTTTACTCCATTTTCTTGTTCAACAATCGAATTTTAATATTGTTTGACGGTTTTTGGTTACGGTCGTTTTACGCTTACCCCCGACGTTTCGGCGCTTAACGAAAAAGCGGATTTAGAAGCACAAAACTTTAAACCCAGCACAAAATTTGATACGAGGTAGAATGTTCAATTAACCGCTGAACCCGCTTTTTTGCCAAACGCATGTGCCGTACTTTTCTCACTGGCAAATAATTGAGGCGTGCCTTGCTATTTGTTGCCACCTCCCTTTTTTCTTCATCCAAATATTTGTAAACCTTCTTTTGTAAGTCTGTCCTGCTTTTGCCTCTGGTATGTCTCTCCTTGAAACAAACACCTCGTAGCCCATAGTTACTACCAATTTTTTTTGAAATTGCATTCTTTCAATTACTCTTTCAAATGTGCTGTAGTCTATCATTCCTGCTTTTTGACTAATTAGCACCGAGTCTCTGTTCCCTGTTATTTTATTTCTTGGGTTGTTAACTAAAAATTCTGAAGCCCAAACTTTTATTAGCGTCGTTGTGTCGGCATTAAGGATAGCTGTTACCACAGTTTGCTCTAACTGTCTTATCTCTGCTTCAACTTTACTATTTTCTTGTCCATATAAAAAAGGAGTCAGTAGCAAAAGCATAGCTACATATAAAATTATTTTTTTCATTGCTCTGATTGTTTTAAGTAAAATGAAAATTATAAAGTTATATTTTGTACTGCTCAATAGTTTTTGTCAAATTTGCAGTGATTGTCAAACAGTGTACTGTGTCCACTTGCTTATGACTTGAGCAAAAGTCCATCCAATACAAATGCTAAATTGAAAAACCAAAGAACAAAACTTGTACAAAAGATGAAGATAGATTATGCAGTTCATCCGTGATCCTTCAGCCGGAACAAATGTTGAATAGCGATATGAAGCTGCGATTTCCATTCTTCAGCCCATATATCAGAAAACCGCCTGTTGTGCGTTCGTGCCGAAACGTTACCATTTCGAATAAGTAAGTGGCGGTCCTACTCTTTTTAGCCCATGCTCGTGAAAGAATTTGTCTTTTCCTTCGTCTGTCGTTATATTCTTGGTAGCGCCCTCGCCAATTTTTTAAACATTTCTTCCATTTTACCAGCTGGCTGAAAAAACATCAATAGCCTGGCTTCTCCTTCGCCAACTTTTGCGAAAGCATGTGGAACATTCCTCGGACCAAAAACCGTGTCACCCGCTTTGGCGGTAAAGGTTTCGTCACCTACTTTAAACAAAAACTCTCCTTTGAGTATATACCAAAATTCATCCTGTTCATAATGCAAATGAAATGAAGGGCCGCCTTCTTTTATCCTTGTTGACTCAAATACATATACATCACCATCAGTGTCAGTCGTAGACACCTTCGTGTAAAAGGTATCTCCTTCAAATAAAGAGATAGGTTTACCGAAGCGGTCTTTTCCTGCGTCAACCTTGATACCCTTATCAACTCTTTTTTTACTAAAGGGTTTTGCCATTACAGCAAATGGTGTTGATAAGAAAGAGCCGACTGCTAAAAAAGATTTCAAAAAAGAATTACGGTTCATAAAATTTGTTTTAGTGTAAGTAGATAATTTAATAAGGAATACTTTTAAGTTATAAAGACTGCAAATACATGGCATACAACGCGCTGCGGCTTTGCCGATGGTGGGGAATGCTATATTCGTCCGCCGGAACCGCTGCCGGGCTTTTTGATAAAGTTAAATATTAAGAACTAAGGCTGGGCTTTGTTCGTCAAGCCCCAAACCGCAGTACAACAGAATTACTGCTGCTGATTGTTTCAATGTCCAGCCCCACTATTGGCAATACCAATTTTGCCTGCCGTTTTTCTTCAGTGATGTGTCAGCTTAAATCGCAATTCCCTCAATAACGCTGTACGGCGACATTGTCGGTACAATTTTGGTTAGCTTAAAACCCGCTTCGCTAAACAATGTACTATATTCATCTTCAGTACGTTCACAACCGGGCAGTACTGCCAACATTTGTAAGTCCAAAAGTTTGCTCAATGAGGGCTCATTGCCTTTGGGAACAACCATTTCAATGACCAATAACTTGCCTCCATCAACGATTCCTTTTCTACAATTTTTCAAAATAGTCACACATTCTTCTTCATTCCAATCATGGATAATGTGCTTCATCATGTAAGCATCTCCGCCATTCGGAACAGACTCGAAGAAATTCCCCCCTACTGTTTCGCATCGATTGGTAACGCCATGTTTTTCTAAAAGTCCTTTTGCTTCTTCCACAATAGGTGCAGTATCAAAAAGAATTCCTGTCATGTTTGAGTATTTTTCCAAAATTGAGGCTAATAAAAACCCATGTCCGCCCCCAATGTCCACAAGTTTTGTAATCCCTGAAAAATCATACGCCTGCATAACAGCCATACTTGAACCCAAACTCATACTGGTCATAGCATCGTTGAAAATTTGTCCTGATTTTGGATGTGTCGGGTAATATTCAAAAATAGGCATTCCGTGTACTTTGTCAAAAGCAGGTGTACCAGTTTGAACACTAAAATCCAATGCAGACCAAGTTTGAAATTGTTCTCCGTGAGCAAGCATTTCAGCAAAGGCTCGAAGACTTTCAGGGTTGTCGCTACGCAAGAAATCTGCCATTGGGCTTAGGCTAAAACGTTTATCGGCATCTTCCGAAAAAACTCCTACACTGGCACAAGCTCGTAACAAACGATACAAAGAACGAGCATGACTATTGGTTTTTAGTGCCAATTCTTCGGCAGTTTTTGAGCCGTCAGTTAAATGGTCAGCGATACGCAATTCAGCAGCAATACCGATAGCACGAGATGAGGCGTAGCCGAAAAGCATTTGCATTAGAACTGCTTGTGGCGGTAAAGATGGAGTTGTTGTCATTGTTTTGCGTTTGATTTTATTGGGAAAATTTGAATTGTCTGGGTTGTCCTACAAAATGGCCGGCAACACGTAAAAATGCGTACTTATGGCGTCCGCATTGTAAAGATAAATCAGGAGCACAAAATCTTCAAGCATCCACGATTTTTAATTTTATCAACTTGACAATGAATGGATTGATTGAAGATGCACAGCTACGCGACTTTCAAAACCATACAAAACGCTACACCCAGCAAATCATTGACCGCTACTTGGCAGCATAACTCACCCGATAGATCACATCGGCATAATCATCCGATACGAGCATAGACCCATCCGGCAAAAATTCCAAGTCAACGGGGCGACCCCATACATCTTGTGATTCACGGTTGAGCCAACCTTCGGCAAAGGGCTTATAGTTGGTGACCTGGTTTTTGTTGTCCAGGGTGACCATCATGATGGAGTAGCCGCTCTTTTTGGTACGGTTCCAGGAGCCATGCAAGGCAACCAGGATTTGGTTTTTGTAGGCAGCAGGAAACATTTTCCCGGTGTAAAATTCCAGGCCGAGTGGTGCTACGTGAGGGCCTAACTTTTGAGCGGGCGCAATGAAATCGCTGCAAGGATGTTTGGATCCGAATTCAGAATCAGGAGTATCTCCCTGGTGGCAATACGGATACCCAAAGTTTTGGCCATCGCGGCTAGCATGGTTTAACTCGCAAGAAGGCAGATCGTCGCCGAGCATATCGCGGCCATTGTCGGTAAACCACAGCTCTTTGTTGTCGGGATGCCAGGTGAAACCTACCGTATTGCGGATACCGCGCTGCACGATTTCCACTTTTTTGGTTTCAAGATCCAGGCGGGTAATCGAGGCGTAAATTTCTTTGTCGGGTTCACAAATGTTGCAGGGCGCCCCTACGGGTACATACAGTTTCCCATCGGGGCCAAAGGCGATGTATTTCCAGCCGTGGTGCTTTTCGGTAGGGTATTGGTCGTACACCACCACTGGTTGCGGTGGATTGGCCAAGGCTGTTTCGATGTTCTCCAGTTTGATGATGCGGTTGACTTCCGCGATGTACAAGTCGCCATCGCGCAGGGCAACTCCATTGGGCATGTTCAAGCCTTTGGCCAGGGTGTAGGTTTTATCCACCTTATTGTCGCCATCGGTGTCTTGTAGGGCGTATACATTTCCGGCATCTCGGGTGCCCACAAAGAGGGTGCCATTCGGAGAAAGGCACATCGAGCGGGCATTTTTTACATCTTCAGCATAAATCTCGATCTTGAATCCCTCAGGAAGCTTGATCTGGCTCAAAGGCAATTTGGAGGCAGATGTGTTGTTGAAGAGTTTGGGTGGTGGCGGATTAAAGTGGCCACAAGCGGCACTCAACAACACTACAACAGGGAATAACACAAGGGATCTGAATGGTTGCATGGCAGAATTTTTTATTGAACTTGTTTCGAAAGTACAACAAATCTCAACGGCAGAAGTGTAAAATACCCTGGCATTTTTCGTGGAGGGTAGCGCAAGCCTGCGTTTTTGGATTATATTTACGTCAAGTCATTAGGCTTAGGGGCGATAAAAAAATAAGTGATCATTTTGCCAGAGGATTAGATAAGTAAACGTTTCATTTCAAGTGTCTTATCTAATCCTCTGGCTCAGGAAAAATGATCACTTATTTTTGCCCCACTACTTAAAATCATCACCTACATCTATCTAGCAAAGCACCGTTACGCATGATACCATCTTTTGTCCCTGATCCTGCCGCTGAAGGCCATCCTGTCCAACTGGTTCGACCAAAATTTTACAACAACCTTACTTTCAGGGTCTTGGTTGCCATTGCCCTAGGGGCGCTGGTGGGGGCTTTTTTCCCTAAAACGGGCGAAGCCATGCAGCCCATTGCCAAGACTTTCATCAACATGATCAAGATGGTAATTGCCCCCATCATCTTTCTCACCATCGTGACCGGCATCGGCAAGGTGAGTGACATCCGGCAGTTTGGGCGCATTGGGGGCAAAGCCTTGCTGTACTTCATCACCGTAACCACTTTTGCACTCATCATTGGATTGGTTGTGGGTAACCTCATCAAGCCTGGCGCTGGTCTAGACACTGCTCATCTCAAGAGTGGCGATGTAAGCGAATATGTAGAAAAAAGCAAAGAAAAAACCTGGGTAGACCACATTACCGAGATTGTACCGCCCAATGCACTAGGGGCTTTTGCTGAAGGCAACTTGTTGCAAGTGCTGTTTTTTTCCATCCTGTTTGGCGTTGGGGTAGCCCAATTGGGAGAAACGGGGCAATCCTTGCTCAAAACCTTTGATAAAATCCTGCAAGTGTTGTTCAAAATAATGGCCATGATCATGGTGTTGGCTCCTTTGGGCGCTTTCGGGGGGATTGCTTATACCGTGGGCAAATATGGGTTGGCGACACTCAAACCCCTGGCCATGCTGATGCTTACAGTGTACATCACCATGGCGCTGTTCATTTTTGTGGTCTTGAATTTGATCTGCTATTTTTCAAAAGTGAGTTTGTGGAAATTGCTGGGCTACATCAAAGAGGAAATTCTGATTGTATTGGGTACCTCTTCTTCTGAATCGGTGTTGCCGCGCATGATTGATAAAATGGAACGCTACGGCTGCTCCAAGCAGGCTGCGGGTTTGATTATCCCCACGGGTTATTCGTTTAACTTGGATGGTACGAGTATCTACTTGTCCATGTCGGTTTTGTTCATCGCGCAAGTATTTGGGGTACACCTCAGCGTGCAAGAGCAGATCTACATCATTGGCATCTTGATTCTGACTTCCAAGGGCGCTGCTGGCGTTACGGGCAGTGGATTTATCGTACTGGCTTCCACGTTGTCTTCTTTTCCACAGATTCCAATCGAGGGGCTGGGGTTACTAGTGGGTGTCGACCGCTTCATGTCGGAGGCACGTGCCATCACCAACCTGATCGGGAATGCGGTAGCGACGGTTGTTGTTGCGAAAAGTGAAAATGAGTTTACTCCTTTGATCCACAAATAAAACGCCATGGTTTCTCTCGAACAGGTTCAGGATTTACTGGCCGCACAGGGGTACATCACCGAGAAGCCGATCGTGCTTTCCATGTTTCTCTCAATGCGCCTGGGCAAACCACTATTGGTAGAAGGGCCGGCTGGGGTTGGCAAAACCGAAATCGCCAAGGTGATGGCCAAGGCGCTCGACACCGATTTGATTCGGCTGCAATGTTACGAAGGGCTGGACGCCAACCACGCGCTATACGAATGGAATTACCAGCAACAATTGCTGTACCTCAAACTGGAAGAAGGACTTTCCATCGATTTGGCCGAGCGGGAGAAGAATATTTTCAGCGAAAAATTTCTGCTCAAACGGCCTCTACTACAAGCCATCACCCACCATAAAGCTCCAGTGCTGCTGATCGATGAGATCGACCGCGCCGATGAAGAATTTGAGAGTTTTTTGTTGGAGGTACTTTCCGATTGGCAAATCACCATCCCCGAAATCGGTACGATCAGCGCTACCCATCGGCCTTATGTGATTGTCACCAGCAATCGGGTACGTGAGTTGTCGGAAGCGCTGCGCAGGCGCTGTTTGTACCTGTACATCGATTATCCTGATTTTGAAAAAGAACTGCAAATTGTGCGCAGCAAAGTGCCAGAAATTGATGCTAAACTGGGCGAACAGATCTGTGCCTTCATGCGCGAATTGCGTCAATTGCGGTTGGATAAAGTACCCGGCGTAGCCGAAACCCTCGATTGGGCCACGGCATTGGCCAACCTCCACATAGACCATTTGGACAAAGAGACCGTAGAATCGACCTTAGGGATTATCCTCAAAGACTGGCAAGACATCCGGCATACCCAAATGTCGTTGAGCGAACTGCTGGAAAAAACCGGGGCAATTTCCAAGTTTGATGCATTGTAAGGGGCGACAAAAAAATAAGTGTTCATTTTTGCCCCACTCCTAAGGATTAATGAACGATTCAACTTTATGCACTATCAACATCCAACTGCCATTGTGGACGAAGGCGCCCAAATCGGTACAGGCACCAAAATCTGGCATTTTTGCCACGTGATGGCTGGCGCTCAGATTGGTGAAAATTGTAGCCTGGGCCAAAATGTATTTGTGGCCGATGACGTAGTGCTGGGAAAAAATGTCAAAGTCCAAAACAACGTATCCTTGTACTCGGGGGTCATCTGTGCAGAGGATGTCTTTTTGGGACCGTCTATGGTGTTTACCAATGTGTACAACCCACGTAGTGCCGTGGTGCGCAAAGGGGAATACCGCCAAACCTGGGTAGAAAAAGGCGTCACCATCGGGGCCAATGCCACCATACTTTGCGGCATTCGCCTTGGCGCGTATGCCTTCATTGGCGCTGGCGCAGTGGTGCTCAAAGACGTGCCTCCTTACGCTTTGCTGGTGGGCAATCCGGCTCGACAAATCGGTTGGATGAGCGAATACGGTGAGCGTCTCGAATTTGATGAACAAAATATTGCGGTATGCCCTGGCTCCGGCGAACAATATCGCTTGGAAGCAGGTCTGGTAAGCAAACTATGAAGAATCTAAACTTTGCCCTGATCGGGGTAGCGGGTTTTGTAGCCCCCCGACATCTGCGGGCCATCAAGGAAACCGAAAACCACCTGATTGCCGCCGTTGATCCCAATGACTCGGTTGGGGTGATGGATTCCTACTTTCCCAATGCTGCTTTTTTTGTAGAAATCGAGCGCTTCGACCGTCACCTTGAGAAGTTTCGGCAAAATGATCAAACCCTGCATTTTGTGAGCATTTGCTCGCCCAATTATTTGCACGATGCCCATATCCGCTTTGGTTTGCGCCAGGGAGCAGATGTCATTTGCGAAAAACCACTCGTACTCAATCCCTGGAATGCCGAGGCTTTGCAGCGCAACGAAGTCGAAACCGGACGTCGGGTGTATACCATTCTCCAATTGCGCCTGCACCCGGTCATTCAAGCGCTAAAAGCAAAAGTAGAGCAACAACCCATTTCAAAAAAACACGAGGTTGACCTTAGTTACATCACGGCGCGGGGCTCTTGGTACTATGCGAGTTGGAAAGGGGAGATGCCCAAGTCCGGGGGCATTGCCACCAATATCGGCATCCATTTTTTTGACATGCTGATCTGGATTTTTGGTGCGGTGCAAAAAAGTGAGGTACACCTGCACAGCCATGATCGGGCTGCGGGTTTCCTGGAATTGGAGCATGCGCGGGTACGCTGGTTTTTGAGCATCGATGAAGGTACACTCCCCGCTGAAGTTCGCGCCAAAGGAGGCCGCACCTTTCGTTCTATCCATATCGATGGCAAAGAACTGGAATTCAGCGAAGGCTTTACCGACTTGCATACGGCCAGCTATCGAGGCATCCTGGCTGGAGAGGGTTTTGGATTGGCGGAAGCTGCTCCGTCCATCGCTTTGGTACACAGCATTCGGGAGGCGGAGGCGGTAGGATTGAAAGGGGATTATCATCCATTGGCGGCTTTGCCGCAGGCGAGGCATCCGTTTAAGTGAGCATCTGCGAGAAAGGAGTATTTATTTCTCGCAGATGCTGCACAGATTTAAGCGCAGATTTCACGCAGATTTTTCTGCGTCAAATCTGTGTGAACAAAAAATATCGAGTAGTATGGTTGTTTAGAAAAAATCTGCGAAAAATCTGCGTTTAAATCTGTGCAAAATCTGCGTGAACCATCAATTCACTTCACCACCTTCATCACCTCCTTTATCTTCTCATTGGGCACCAGCAGCGCCAAATTGTACTGCTTGATTTTCCAACTTTGTCCGCTTTTTTCTAGCACTCCAGATCCACGGCACGGCCCCATCCAGGTGTCCAGCACTTCGTCCCACCAGGCATAGCGGCCATCCAGTGATACCGCAATGTTGCGGTTTTTGGCCTTGAAATCCCAGGCAACGTCTTTGTCAAAAGCTTTTTGCATGTCTTTGCGCATCGCTGCAGTCAACCAGCGTTCGGAGGCGTCCGTTCCCAAAAATACCCCATCGGCACTCATGGCACCGAAGAATTTGTCCTCATCAGCAGTGGCCGCAGCCCGGTGCCAAGCATCGATGAAACTGGAAATTTCTTTTTGGTGGTCAGGCATTTCGGTGATGCAGTTGTCCTTGTGGCGCGTGTCGGTGATCTGGATGATTTTCCAACCTGCGGTAGTTTTCATCAACTGAAATGCGTTGACGCCACAATGGCTCATTTGATCCCCCACGTAAAAGGTATACTCCGTCCAAACCGTGGAGAGGATTTGATCGATGCGCACATCGTAACTCCAGATGCGTTCATCCAGTTTTTTGGGAGAGGGTTTGCCTACCGCAGTAACAAACTTGGTCATGGCTTCGGAGACCAATCTTGGTTTCCCTTCTTTATCAAAGGTGGTCGTTTTTAGCTGAGCATCAGGATGCAGGGTAGCTTTGATGCTCACACTGTCGTTGGCACGCATGCCGTCGAAAAACTGTTGAATGACCGCTACAACGGCGGTACGCTCGTCTGTTTGGGCCTGACCAAAGGTACAAATGGCGCAGAACAGCAAAGTAAATGGCAAAAATTTCATAGATGACGTTTTTTAAATGATTCCTTCATCAGCAAAACTGTAATAGCCTGCCTCGCTTACAATCAGGTGGTCTTGTATCAGAATTTCCAGTTGCTCGCCAGCCTTGCGCATGCGTTGGGTCAGGTCGAGATCGGATTGACTGGGCCGCAAGTTGCCCGATGGGTGGTTGTGGCACAACACAATACTGGTCGCGTTGCATTCCAGGGCTTTTTTGAATACCACCCGAGAATCCACCGAAGTGATGGCTAGGCCTCCTGCACTTATTTTTTCGCGACCAATCATCCGATTGGCTTGATTGAGCAGCAGAATCCAGAATTCTTCGGTGTCCAGATCCATCAGCAGCGGCGCCAAAGCCAGGTAGGCTTCTTTACTGCTGCTGATCAAGGGGCGACTTTGTAAAGACAACAGCTTGCGGCGTTGGCCCAATTCCAGGGCAGCAATGATGGAAATGGCCTTGGCCTCACCTACGCCATTGAAACGCTCGGTGAGCTCGCGGATGCTGCTGCGCCCCAATTCATTCAAATCGGCGGCGTAAGCCTGCAAAATCCGCTTGGCCAAACCCAGTGCCGATTCATCTCGGTTGCCTGAACCCAGAATGATGGCCAACAATTCGGCATCGGTTAATTGTTTTTTTCCTTTTAGAAGCAGTTTCTCGCGTGGGCGATCCTCCTCAGCCCAGCTCTTGATGCTTAGTTTTTCCTTTGGATCGTGGTACATGAATCAAAATTGAAACGATGAGCAAACAAAATGAATCCAAAGGCTGTGTAAAAGTGAAAGGCAAATGCATGGAACGGAAACTATTTCCGATCCGTTGCTTATGTTTGAGCTAAATTAGAAGATATTTTTGAAAAGTGGAAAAAGATTTGCGATTTAGACGGGAAGAAAGGCTCAAAAGCTGGAAAGCGATTGGGCTGATGTTTAAGGAAGGGCAATCTTTTGGCCAGTATCCCTTGCGTTTTGTTTGGTTGCCCATGGAAGCCGATCAGGCTGCTTTTTCGGCACAGTTTACCGTCAGTGTCCCCAAAAAGAAGTTCAAAAAAGCGGTAGACCGCAACCGACTGCGCCGTCAAATTCGGGAAGCTTACCGACTCAACAAGCATTTGCTGTACCACAATTTGGAAAATTCCGACAAAGTTTATGCCCTCATGGTGATTTATGTGGCCAAAGATGGCTTGGAGTACAGCGAAATTGAAGTCAACATGAATCGAGGATTGCGTAGATTGGGGAAACTTTTGCGCAATTCGGACAACCAACCGACGCAATAACAAGTCTTATTTGAAATCAAGTACATGAAGCATAAATTTTTACACCGCATATCCATCCTGTCAATTGTTGCCCTGCTAGGAATTGTACCCTGCTTCGGCCAAAAGTTTTTGGCCCTGGAACGTTACGGCAAGGCGAAAAACATCAAAATTCCCATTGGAACGGTCATTACCTATCAATTGCGTGGTGCACAAGGCTGGTATACCGCAGAAATCGTAGACCTCAACTTCAAGGACACTTTGGTGATTTTCCCTAAAATTTCCATTCCGCTCAAAGAAATTTCTGCTTTGCGCTACGATATAAACTGGGCCAAAACGGTTGGAACTTCCTTGCGTTTGTTTGGCATCAGTTGGTCAGGTATTGCCTTGGTTGGTACGCTTACTGATAAAAATCCAACTACCCATTACGAATGGAGCGATGCCGTCGTAAGTGGATCTGCTTTCCTCACCGGATTTCTTTTGCCGAAAATTTTCAAGCATAAAATTGTGGAATTAGGCAAACGCAAGCGGCTGCGCATCATGGACACGCGACCATTGGATCGGTAGTTGTACTAGCCAATCAACGTATTTAGAATACCGTTATTTAGTTGGCAAGTTCCGACAAAAACTTAATCCTCACCATCAGGATTTCGTCCATCGTGATGTCATCGTCTTTAAGGGCTTTATAGGCCACCTTGTCATCGTCGGTTTCACTGTGGAGGAAGTATTCGTAAATGTCGTCACGAATGGCTTCATCCATGGTATCATCCAGGTAATAATCGATGTTGACCTTGGTGCCAGAAAGGACGATTGCATAAAGTTCTTCGAGCAATTCATCCATCGTAAGGTCGTTGGACTCCGCAATGTCTTCGAGCGGAGACTTTCGATCGATGTTTTGAATGATATTGACCTTGATTTTCGATTTGTTGGCTACTTGTTTAACCACAAAATCGGTTGGCCGATCGATCTCGTTTTCCTCCACATACTTTTTGATGAGTTCAATGAAGGCTTTTCCGTAGCGAATCGCCTTACCACGGCTTACCCCGGAGATGTGGGTCATGTCGTCCATCGAGATGGGGTACTGTGTAGCCATGTCTTCCAGCGAAGGATCCTGGAAAATAACAAACGGAGGCACATTGTGCCGTTTGGCTTCCCTGCGGCGCAGGTCTTTGAGCAGGCCCACGAGGATTTCGTCCAACACTGCGGTACGGCCTACGTCCTCACTGGTATCAACGTGTTCTTTTTCGTAATCGTGGTTGAGTGGAATCTGAATTGGGTAGGTTTTTTTCAGGTAATCGCGGCCTTTTTCAGAGAGTTTGAGCAAGCCGTAACTTTCCACATCCTTGTACAACAGATCCTGGAGCAAGGCATGGCGGTAAACCGATTCCCAAAAATTGACATCGTGGTGTTTGCCAATTCCAAAAGAGGGCTTTTTATTGAACGAATAATCCTTGATTTCTTTGGTCTCAGTACCTTGTACAAAATCCAGCAAGGTCTTGATGGTAAAGTTTTCGTCCAATTCATCTACTACCCGCAATGCGTGCTGCATTTCTTGAGTGACTTCAATTTTCTCTTTGGGGTAGCGGCAATTGTCGCACAAACAACAGTTTTCGTGATCGTAATCTTCTCCAAAATAGTGCAACAAGAATTGCCGGCGGCAAGCGGTGGTTTCGGCATAGGCCATTACCTCTTGCATCAGTTGGGATCCCATTTCGCGTTCGGCCACAGGCTTGTCGCGCAGAAATTTCTCCAACTTGAGCATATCCTTATAAGAGTAGAACGCGATGCAACGGCCTTCGAGGCCATCGCGACCCGCACGACCTGTTTCCTGGTAGTAATTTTCGATGCTCTTGGGCATGTCGTAGTGGATCACAAAGCGTACATCCGGTTTGTCGATCCCCATCCCGAAAGCAATGGTAGCCACGATGACATCCACTTCTTCCATCAAAAAGTCATCCTGGGCCTTGGTGCGCGTTTTGGCATCTAACCCGGCATGGTAAGGAGACGCCTTAATGTCGTTTACCTGCAATACCTTGGCAATGTCTTCAGCCGCTTTGCGGCTTTGAACGTAGATGATGCCCGATTGACCCGACAAGCTTTTGATCACCTGAATGATTTGGCGCATGGCTTGCTCTGGTTTTCCTTTGGGGCGCACCTCGTAATAGAGGTTTTCGCGGTTAAAGGAAGACACAAACGCATGTTCGCTGCGCAAACCCAGGTTTTTCAATATATCTGACTGTACTTTAGGCGTAGCAGTTGCGGTAAGCGCGATAATCGGCACGTCTTGCCCTATTCCGTCCAACATGGAGCGAATTCGCCGGTATTCCGGTCGGAAATCGTGCCCCCATTCTGAAATACAGTGGGCTTCATCAACAGCAATGAAAGAAACGTTTACAGTACGGAAAAACTCGATGTTTTCATCCTTGGTGAGGGTTTCCGGAGCAATGTAAAGCAGCTTGGTAAGCCCATCGTTGATGGCCTGCTTTACGAGTTTCATCTGTGCTTTGGTCAGTGATGAATTGAGAAAATGTGCAACATCGTCACTTTGGCTGTAGCCGCGAATAGAGTCCACCTGGTTTTTCATCAAGGCGATGAGTGGAGAAATTACGATGGCGGTCCCTTCAAGCATTAAGGCGGGCAACTGATAACACATTGATTTTCCTCCTCCGGTGGGCATGATCACAAAAGTGTCTTCCCGGTCGAGTAAATTGTGGATGATTGCTTCCTGATTGCCTTTGAACGCGTCAAAGCCGAAGTATTTTTGCAAAGCCTCTTGCAATGTTTCTTGCGTCACTGTCATGGCTCTCGTGCTTTGATCTTTTGTTTTTAGCGTACTTTTGCGCAGCGCCACTGGCAACCTTGGTTGCTGTGGATACGTTAAAGTAGTTTTTGTGAATTTCTAAAAACTAAATATAACCAGAAATTAGGATAAAACATATACCTCTCTGGTTTTTTAGTGCAATTTGTCTGGTTTTTCCCCCCTTTGTGGAAAAGCATGCGAAGATAATAAATTAATTCACAAAAGCAATTGAATTTTAACCAATTAACTCAAGGTGGTTGAAAAAATTGCCAGAGTAGAAACACGCGCATGAAGTCGGTTGAAAACATAATTTTGAGTACGGCACGCCAAACCATAGAAATTGAGGCAGCTACCCTGAGAGACTTACTGAATAGCTTGGACGAAGGCTTTGTGGCCACAGTAGAGGCCATATACAATTCAACGGGCAGGGTAATCCTGACGGGGATTGGCAAGAGCGCCATTGTGGCTCAAAAAATTGTGGCAACCTTGAATTCGACCGGAACGCCCGCTATTTTTCTTCACGCAGCCGACGCGATCCACGGTGATTTGGGCATGGTGCAAGCCCAGGATGTGGTCATTTGTTTGTCCAAAAGCGGGGAAACCCCCGAAATCAAAGCCCTGATTCCCCTCGTGAAAAATCTTGGCAGCGTGCTGATTGGCATGGTGAGCAACAAAGATTCTTATCTGGCCAAACAGGCTTTGTATATATTGCATACCCCGATTGATAAAGAAGCGGATCCCAATAATCTTGCGCCCACCGCCAGTACCACTGCCCAAATGGCCATGGGCGACGCCCTCGCAACTTCCCTTTGTGCCGTCAGGGGTTTTTCACCCAAAGATTTTGCCCAGTTTCATCCGGGTGGGGCGCTGGGTAAACAATTGTACCTGCGGGTAAACGATCTCTATACCCACAATGCCCGTCCGATGGTACTACCCGATGCAGGCATCAAACGCACCATACTGGAAATCACCTCCAAACGGCTGGGTGCAACCGCAGTAGTGGACGTAGAAGAAAAAGTGCTTGGCATCGTTACAGACGGTGACTTGCGCCGTATGTTGGAGCGATTGGACAATTGGACGGGTGTTTGTGCCGGGGACATCATGAGCCACCAGCCCAAAACGATAGTTGACCACGCCATGGCCGTTCATGCCCTGGAAATCATGCGCAACTACAGCATATCCCAATTGTTGGTGGTGGATGAAGCGGGGAAATATGTTGGTGTGGTGCATTTGCACGATTTGATCCGGGAAGGCATCGTGTAGTGGCAACCGCAAGGGTTGCCACTACCGTAATTTTTCGTTGTTGGCATGCCGTTCCGCATCCCGTTTGGTCTTTTTCTCCAAATTCTTGTGCATCGCCTCCGTCAAATCTATTCCCGTCTGATTGGCCAAACAAATCAGGACAAACAGCACATCCGCCATTTCATCGGCCAGGTCTTCTTTGGCGGTGAGGGCATCGGCTGGATTTTTGAACGATTGCTCGCCGTACATCCGCGACATCAGGCGGGCTACCTCGCCCACTTCTTCCATCAGAATGGCCGTATTCGTCAATTCCTGGTAATACCGCACCCCAATGGTACGGATCCACTCGTCAACGGTAGCTTGAGCTTCGCTGATCTGCATTATTCTTTGTTTTTGCTATCGATAAGGATGGTGACCGGGCCATCGTTGAGGAGGCGGACTTTCATATCCGCACCGAATTCACCCGTACCTACGGGAATGCCTGAAGTGGCTTCCAACTTTTGTACAAAAGCCTCGTACATCGGAATGGCAAAATCGGGTTTGGAGGCTTTGATGTAAGAAGGGCGATTGCCTTTTTTGGTACTGGCGTGCAAGGTAAATTGGCTGACCACCAATAAGCCTCCTTGAGCTTCCAGTACGGAGTGATTCATCACGTCGTTTTCATCAGGGAAAATACGCAGATTGACCACTTTGTTGCACAACCACTCGATGTCTTCCGCAGTATCAGCGTCTTCGATGCCAACCAGAATCAACAAACCGGTTTGGATGGCAGACTTAACCTGTCCGTCGATGGTGACCGAGGCTTCGCTGACTCTTTGAATAACCAGGCGCATAGGCAAGTTTAATCGTTACTTAGTATGACGCAAAAAATTACTTGGCGCCTTTCACCAACTCAGCGTCTTTGAGGCCGTACATGAGTCGATTGATGTCGCTGGCATTCAAATCCAGTTTTCCTTTGATGGTTATGGCTTCGGTGGTGTATTTGATGGACTCTTTGGATACAACTTCCATCACCGATTCAGGGCCTGCACCGCCACAAAAAAAGCACATGTTGTAAGGAAAGGCGGAGAAGACAAACTCTTTTTGTCCGCGGTAGCCTTCAACCGGGATGATGTAGCCTCTGATCTCGACCGATTTGCCTTCTAGCGCCTTGATTTCGGGACTAAAAATGGGCACATCGACCTTGAAGCCCAGCATTTCGTCGTATTGCTTTTTGAAGGTTACTTTGGATAGGGTAGTCCAGAGGCTTTTTGCATCCTGTGCAAAAACGGTAGAACTACCAGCCCATAAAAAACAAATCAGGAGACTGGCTATTGGCACTATTCTTTTCATTATCTTTTTCGATTTATGTGTTAGGGCAAAAGTACAAGTTTCCGCGATTTCAAAGGAAAAACGACTGCGCGGTTATTTACAAAATTATTTTCGCTACCCGCAACTGCCCTCTTCGTTCGCTGGGTACCACCATTTTATCGCCAGAAATCTGGATGGCATCTCTGAAGCGCAAGCGCAACTTGAGCAACTCGGTACTGAGCAGGCTGTGGCGCTCATTGTCGCCCGTTCCCTTGACCAGGTATTCGCTGACTGTATTCTCAAATTTGATTTCGTCGTTGAAAATCAAGCGCAGATTTGACGGCGTTTTGAACAAAAAGAAGGAGGAATAGGCGCCATCATCGTCCTGAGAGTACTGTTTTTTGTACAGCACTTTTTTCCAATGCTCTTCCCCGTCGGGATGAATGGAAATGGCGAAAATGTCATTGTAGTAATAATCAATGGTACTGCGGCTGACATTGTCAAAACCCATTCGGGGCACCGTACTTGAAAAACGGGTGGTATTGCGGTTTTCTTCTCCAAAAATCAGCATGCCGCCGTCTTTGCGCAAGATAATGTTGTGAATGCCTACTTCTAGCAGCCCCCGATTTTGTTTGATTTCTTTGCCCTCCAGGTCAGACACAAATCCATCATCGAATGGATGAAACCGCAAATGCTGATTTGTGAGTTCGTTCATGGGAATGCTGAGGTGGAAATAACCTTCGGCACGCTCAATGTTTCGCTCAAAATAGAAACCACCAGCACAAAAGCGCTGATTGAGGTTGTCGATGACAAATTTCACGTCGTAGGTCACCCTTTCTTGCATGAAAATACTCAGCGTATTGACGCTTGTTACACCAACGCCACAAGTCAACAGATCAAAACGGTGTTTGTCTCTTCTACTCGCCACGTTGTCTTTTTCAATTGTCATGTACATATTGCCCTCATTGCTGACCAACATGTGAAATTGCTCTACGCCCTCGGTATAATCATCCACTTGGAAGCTTTTTTCCCACAACAGTTTGAAGGAGGCGTTGTCAAAAACCAGGACATTGAAGGTACTGCGATCGATGTGGTATATGAGCACTTTGCTGCGGTCTTCACTGTGTTCCCAATGAAAGTTTGGGGTAAAAAAAGTAAAACCGTAGTCTTTCAGCACGGCAGTTTGACGCTTGTTGGCAGAAGGGTCAAAATGATCCGCACGAATGATGGTATTGCCTTTGTCGCGGTGGTGGTAAAAAATGGTGAAGCTATCCCGCAAGGTATTGACGCCAATTACCATTGGTTGGCGTTTTTCCAATTCAATTTCTTTGCTCCAACTGTTGCGCATGTTTTCGTCAAAAGCCTGGATTTCAAACTTATCCGGGCGGTTGCGAAACAACAGAATCCTCCCTTTGAGCTCTCCAATCACATCATAGGAAATATCGTTGCGCAGGGGCAATTCATCAGAAACGACTACCCGTTGGGCGGTCAGTTGTAGTGCAACAAACAGGGTACAAAAGAACAACAGATATCTCATGCCGGATGGTTTAATCAATACGAATCAGTCAATTTAAAAATAACAATTGAATTCAGATTTCGGCTGAATTTTCTGGCAAATTTGTCAGATTCAACGCATTATTTTTATTTTTCCATCCCTCACAAGGCGGCAACCATGATTTTGCGGTAGCTAATCGACATTTCGTTGCCCGGGTGCAACTGGATGCCAAGTGGTCCGGAAGGGGGCATATCTGCCGAAGTGTAGGTCATTACTTCTTGTCCGTTGAGATAGGCCGTGTAGGTGTTGCCAATCACTTTAATTTTCAGCGTATTCCAGTCCTTTGGTTTCAGCAACTCCTTTACCCCCGTGGCTTCTACCGGATAACGCAGTTTGGGGATGTAAGGTGACCCCGTCAAATCTCTTTTTAAAGAACCCGAAATGCCAATTTGAATCTGGTCGTTTTCAGAACGCAGAAAAATGCCCGAATCGACTGTACCGTCTCCCATCATGAAATCGGCCTGAAAAATGAAATTTTGATACGATTTTTCAGTCCAAAGGATGGCGCCTTTTTTGGCGGGCTCATTCTTCACGAGCAACACCCCATCCGAGACAGTCCAGCAAGCTTTGTTTGCTGGTTCAACCCAACCTTTGAGGTTTTTGCCATTGAAAATTTTCTTCATTTTGGCTTCCTGAGCACTGGCTGGGATGCAAATGCAAAGAAGCAGGATAAAAAAGAGGAAATGCGGTACTTTCATGCATCGATGTTTTTACTTTTGATCCCCAATATAGGATGTAAACCTTTTATGAGCAAGCGGAACAAGTTACAGAAATTTGCGGAGTTGTTGTCATTCCCAAATGTTTACGAAAACTTTGATTCAGGAAAACCTCAATTGGCGGGCGAGCACGGCCAAATTGTAGACCTGAAAGGACAATGGCGCGCCCAGCATTTTAAAAACAATGCCCCCTTGACGCTGGAATTGGCTTGTGGGCGTGGAGAATACTCGGTGGCTTTGGGCAAGATGTACCCTGAGCGCAATTTCATTGGCGTGGACATCAAGGGTGCCCGGATTTGGAAAGGCGCGCAAGCAGCGTTGCAGGAGCAACTCTCAAACGTGGCTTTTTTGCGTACCCGCATCGAGCAGATCATGTATTTTTTTGCCGCGGAGGAAGTTGACGAAATCTGGATCACTTTTCCAGATCCATTTTTGCGCAACAGCAAAACCAATCGTCGACTCACGTCGCCCGCATTCCTTGATCGCTACCGACAAATGATGCCCAATGGCGGGATCGTGCACCTCAAAACCGATGATCCAACTTTGTATGAGTTTACGTTGATGGTGATTCGGGATTATCCGGCGGCTACCTTATTGTATACCGATGATGACATTTATGCCAAACCATTGCCATTGCCAGAATTGGAAATCAAAACGTATTACGAACGAATGCATTTGGCAGAGCAAAAAACGATAAAGTACGTACAATTCCGGTTGTCGTAGCGGCAACCGCAAGGGTTGTCCCTACTGTTTTTTTTGGCCGTACGTCAAATTCAAATCATCCAGTACCACATCCAGCATAGGGTCTTTGCCGCGCGTGTACCCCTCCTTGAGGTGGTGGCCATAAAAACTGCCCAATACACTCCAGTAAGTTGCTGTCCAGCCGCCACGTAGGTCGCGTACCAGGTCGTACATGGGGACATCCAGCTCACGTTCGATCATTTTGATCAGAATCATACCCTGGGTTTTGGTCAATTTTTTGAGGGGTTCTTCAAATTTTTCGGAAAGGTCTTCCTGTAAAGTTTTGATGTACTTGCGTTTTTGATTTTTCCGTACATCGTTGGTTACGGCTTCAACCTCTTTGAAGATGCGTACGGCTTCTACTGCATAAGGATAAACCGAGTATGCATAACGGCGATATTTGCGGTATTTTTTGTAATCTTCCTCTGATTCAAAAGAGCGCAAAGACGTGATGGAAACCTCCCCCAAGCCAGCCATAATCAGGGTGTCTCCATTGGCATCGATGATGTAGTCATAAGTTTGACCCTTGATGGTCACTTTTCCTTTGGCGCTGTCTTGAGCAGTTCCCCAACCCAGCACCAATAAGATCAGCAGTTGGGTAAAAAGATACTTCATGGTTTACCGGTCTAATTTAAAAAGGAATCTCCTTTGCATATTGAATGCAAAGGAGATGGTAAATATTGTTCAGAAAGGTAGATGCTTTATTGGCGCTCAGAATATTACTTCTTTGGCAGCTTTCATCGGGATACCAATGCATTTTTTCTCCATGTACTCCAGCATGCGTTCTACTAGGGCACGGGTGCCCGTATCCAATTGAGCAACTTCCTTTTGGAAAACCTCGTTGAGTGCCCGATCTTTTACCGCTTTGATCTCCACGGGTACCTGGCGCATGGCAATCTCCAGGCGGCGTTGTTGGAATACTTTGGGGAGCTCTTCGATGAAGTCGTTCAGCATTGCTTTGGCCTTCTGTACTTCCTGCTCTCTGAAAGCGAGGTTTTCTTTAGCCAAGGCGCGCAAGCCTTCGATCTCGATGTAGTGATTTTCGAAATTGGCCACTACTTCTGGTGCTATATTGTGGGGAATGGATAAGTCGATCAAAACTTTGGCACCCTCTTCGCCATTGAGCAATTGGGGGTACAAACTTGGCGTAATCACCGGTTCGGTAGCGCTGGTGCACACGATCAGCACATCAAATCCTTCGCAGTAGCTGGGCAGATCCTTCAGGTCAAAAGCCCGTCCATGTGGGAAAGTTGCGGCAATTTCTTCCGCTTTTGATAGCGTACGGTTGAATACGGTAACTTCGGTGAAGTGGTGCTTGTCCAAAAATTTGGCCATCAAGGCATTGGTCTGACCTGCACCAACGATCAAAATGCGAGCGTCTTTATTCAAGTGGTAACGCATCATTTTTTGGATGGCCAATGATGCGATAGAAACGGGCTTGTCGCCAATGCGGGTATTCGAGTAAATGGATTTGGCTACGGTTACGGCCTGATCCATCGCCATGCGCAAGTTTTCGCCAATCAGGTTCCACTCTTTGCATTGGTCGTAGGCATCGCGCAATTGTCCCAGAATCTGGCGCTCTCCAATTACCATGGAATCCATCGAAGCCGATACCGTAAAGTAGTGCTCCAGTGCATCCATTCCTTCCAGAATCTGAACCGTTTCGTCTAGTGTGCCCAGTATATCGTCTTCAATTAGTGGGTTGACTTGTTTGAAAAACTCAACCGCAAAAACTTGATCAACTCTGCGTTCCGTGTGGAAGAAGTACATCACTCGGTTACAAGTAGACAAATACAAAAGCTCATCCAAACCAAATTGCTCCTTAAGGTCCTGGAGGCGCATCTTCAACGCCGAGGGGTCAGAAGTCTTTACCACAAAATCGCTTATGCTGTGTAAGTTTACACGTTTGTGGGTGACCGTAAGGATTTTGTAATTGTCTAACATATCCTTTGTAGCTTAGAAAATGACACGTTTGAATTATTAAGCGGTTAATTCTCGCAAGGGTTTGGTACGATTGACTTTTTATCCGGTACCTACGGTGTCTACTGAATGAAACGCTGCAAAAATAGGATGCGCCTTGGGAAATAATGTCACGGTTCTGTAACAACATTAAACAAAATGGTTATTTAGATAGGTTCTAAATTGAATCACAAAAACCTTGATTTCCTTAAGGTTCATCTTGCAAATGAACAGCAGCAATTTTAAGCAAACACTGACAAATGTCAACCCTTTGTGCTGATATTAACGCAACTTTTGTCAGTATGTCCATGGTTTCGTGTCAGATCAATTTCATATTTACCATTTCTAAAAGTATTTTGACCTTCATATGACGTAAAGGCTTACTTTTGCGCTCGAATGTCAAAAAGGTTTTAGTTTTTTGTGGCGAACGCCCCCGGTCGCTGAGCGAAGCAGAAGCGCGGGGGCGTTCGCCACAAAAAACTCAAACCCCAAAACCCAATTTTTATGTACCGTACACACACCTGCGGCGATCTCCGCATTACTGATGTCAGCAAGACTGTAAAACTTAGTGGCTGGGTGCAAACCACCCGTGATTTTGGCGCAATGACTTTTTTGGATTTGCGAGATCGATACGGCATTACCCAATTGGTGTTCAGCATGGAGGAAAATGCGGAACTGTGTGAACAAGCTCGTAAACTCGGGCGGGAATTCGTCATCGAGATTGAAGGCACGGTACGCGAACGCAGCAACAAAAACCTCAATCGCTCAACTGGCGAAGTAGAAATCGTGGCAAACAACTTGCGCGTATTGAACGCTTCCAAAGTCCCACCTTTTACTATTGAAGACGAAACCGATGGCGGCGAGGACTTGCGGATGAAGTACCGTTACCTGGATTTGCGCCGCAGCCCGGTTCAGAATAACCTGATTTTTAGATCAAAATTGGCGCTCGAAGTACGCAAGTTCCTGTCTGAGCAAAATTTCATAGAAGTAGAAACGCCATTTTTGATCAAGAGTACGCCCGAAGGTGCCCGCGATTTTGTGGTACCGAGCCGGATGAATGCAGGGCAGTTTTACGCTTTGCCTCAATCACCTCAGACGTTCAAGCAAATTTTGATGGTAGCGGGATTTGACCGCTATTTCCAGATCGTGAAATGCTTCCGTGACGAAGATTTACGCGCTGACCGCCAACCAGAATTTACCCAAATCGACTGCGAAATGGCCTTCGTGACCCGCGAAGACATTCTGAATACCTTCGAAGCGCTCACCCGCCATTTGTTTTTGCATACTCTGGGACTTGACCTAGGCGACTTCCCGCGCATGTCTTACGACGATGCCTTGCGTCTTTACGGTTCTGACAAGCCCGACTTGCGCTTCGGAATGCCTTTTGCTGATCTGACGGAGCTGGCCAAAGACAAGGGCTTTGTGGTATTCGACAGTGCCGAACTGATCATTGGCATCAACGCCTCTGGTCAGGCTGAATATACCCGCAAGCAAGTAGACGAATTGACGGAATGGGTGAAACGCCCACAAATTGGCGCCAAAGGCCTGGTGTATGTGCGGTACAATGCCGACGGCACCCTGAAGTCATCAGTAGATAAATTTTTCACTGAAGATCAACTCCGCGATTGGGCGCATCACCTGGATGCCAAACCTGGTGACTTGTTGCTCATCATGGCCGGAGAAGAGGAAAAAACCCGCAAGCAACTGGGCGAACTGCGCCTGGAAATGGGGCGCCGCCTGGGCTTGATGACGCCCGGCGATTTCAAACCGCTGTGGGTACTGGACTTTCCTCTCCTGGAATGGGACGAAGATACCGAGCGTTTTTACGCGATGCACCACCCCTTCACTTCACCAAAACCAGACGATGTGGTCAAAATGGCCAGCGATGACCGCAATGTCTTGAAAGGCTTGCGCGCCGATGCTTATGACCTGGTACTGAATGGGGTAGAAATTGGCGGAGGCTCTATTCGGATTTACGACAGAGACCTGCAAATGAAAAACTTTAGCCTGTTGGGCTTTAGTCCTGAAGAGGCCGAAGCGCAATTTGGGTTCCTATTGGGCGCTTTTGAGTTTGGTGCGCCACCACACGGTGGTATCGCCTTTGGTTTCGATCGCCTTTGCTCCGTCATGAACGGTCAAAACTCGATCCGTGACTTCATCGCTTTCCCCAAAAACAATCAGGGACGCGATATGATGATTGACGCTCCATCTGGCATTGCCGATGCGCAATTGAAAGAATTGAACTTGAATGTGACCGTGAAAGCATAGGGATAAAAAATAAGCGTTTAGTGCTTCAACTGGGTTGAGGTACTAAACGCTTACAACCCTTTTAGCATATTCCTTTGTAGCTGGGGCAGTATAGGTGTGAAAAACCACATCAAATCAGGAGAACCTTTACACCCGCACCACAAAAATTCTTTTCCCATCCATTGTTTCCCAGGTACTTGACCAGGTTTTTTGTTTTAATTGCTCAAAAATCAGCAAATACCCCTCGGAAAGCGCTTGTCTGTCCAGATAGTCGGCCAACTGTTTTAGCCCTTCTTCATGGGCATCCAACCCACGCCAAATCTTTAATTCTACGATGTATTTGTATTGCAGGTAAGTGATCACTACGTCCAGGCGACGTTCTTCCGAAATCTGGGGTTCTTTAAAATCATAACCAGAACCATTAATGATCGGCTTGATGAAGGCTAAAAAAACCAGGCGGGCATTTCGCTCAAGAAAATGCTGGTCTTTCAAGCTATGCTGCTCGCGCATGAAAGCTTGAAAACGCAACAAAATAGCTTCTAGATTTAAGCCTTGAGTGGGCAGAATAAAATTTTTGCTGATGTTGTATTCTGCCAGGCTTACCTGGGTGCGCGCTTTTGAAGTCATGTAATCGTAGATGACTTCTTCATAAATTCTATTGTGAATTCGAATACCTTGTCCATTTTTAAGGATGCCATACATCAGGCCAAGGCTAAACATATTTTCGTGGATCGAATAGCTTTGATACTCAACTTCTATCAAATTTTTAAACACAAATTCGTACAAACCAGGGTTGTTCTCCAAATTCTTAATCAAACTGTCAAAATTGGTATTGGTTTCTTTGACTACTTTGGCAACTGCCCGCTCAACGTCAGTCGCCTCCCAGGAATGTACCTCCTTTTCAGGCAACAGTTGTTCTGCAATAACTTTACACAATTTACTTACTAAAAAAGGATAGCCAGAAGTGTAGTAAAATAAGCGCTCGGCAATAGAAGGGGCATCCAAATAAATATGATGATCACGTGCGTATTCTTCCAGCATGGGCTGAATTTCATTGATCTGGAGGTTCATATCAACCGTAAAGTCTGTAGCAATATTCCAGGGGGAATTAAACTTTTGATCCTGATCAGGACGCAGTTTGAGTTTAAGTGATTTTACATCGTGCAACCCAGCAAGAATGACACAGTCAAAAGTGTGTTCTGTTTTTAAATGCCTCCTTAAGTATTTATTGCGCAGCAAACTTAGAAAGTCCAAAAACAACTGATTGTTGCTGCTTTTATCTACTTCATCAATGAAAAGGGCCAATTTGCGATTGGCTCGATTGGCAAAAGTGCTGATGATTTGTGATAAGTCCGATAAATTGGTCGAGCTTTCTTGAAGAGAATTAAACAAGTCTGTCAACGTATGCTCGTCGGCTTCTATCAATTGCAGGTTCATCAATCTTAAAAAAGACCTACAAAATGAGGCCTCATTTTGAAAAGACTCACTTCCTAAACCTTCAAAGCTAATATTAAAAACCAGCCACTCTTTGGTTTGTCTCAGTGAGCTTGCAATTGCTTCAAGCATGGTGGTTTTTCCATACTGGCGGGGGCGATTGATTACAAAATATTTTCCATTTTGCACCATGCTCATGGTTCGCGATAGCTTTTGAGAGATATCTGCCATGTAGTGCAACTCCGGGAAACACGTTCCTGTAATATTGAATTCTTTGTGCATCATTTGTAAAACGCTAAAGCCCTCGATTATTTAAGCGATCTCGCATGTGAAATTAGTTTATTTTTGACTTCTGCTGTTTATTTTCTACTATTGCAGCTTCAGGTTTTCAAAATCCCGAGCATGCCCGATCCATTCCAACTCCTGGCAAAGGCGCGCGAATACGACGCGCAAGGCGATGTGTACAACGCAGTGAAGTTGTACAAACGGTGCATCAAGTTGGTGGCCGACTGGGCAGAGCCTTACGCCCTTTTGGCGGAGGTGTACAAAAAACGGGCAGAGTGGAAACCGGCCATGCATTACGCCAAAAAAGCCCTATCCCTGGATGCCAGCCTGGCCGATACCTGGTGGACCTTGGGCATTACGGCAGTAGCCTTGGGCAAGTCCCGACTGGCCAATTCGGTATGGTCCAAATTTGGTTCAGGCGATCCTGGTTCAGCCTTGTTTTCCTTGCAGCTTACCCACAGTGGCATGTTTGAACTGATCTGGGCAAAACCACTGGATCCTGCCAGGGCACAGATCACCAGCATCCCGCATCCAGACAGCGATCGCCATTTTATGGACATTGTTGTTTTTGATCGAAAAGTGATCGGCTACAATGTAGCCAAACGCCGCCGCTATCCCGTGCATGCAGAATTGGGACTGCACCAAAGATCTCCTTATTTTACCTTCTCTTGCTGCCTGGAAACACCCACCAAAAAGGATGTACTTGTGTTGGAACAACTCTGTGTGGATGCCAATCTCGGCTTTGAAATCTGGTCTAAAGCGGCCAAAGTGCAAAAACGCGCGTACCGCGACGAGTTGCAGGAGTTTTACAGCGGGGATGTGTTTTCGACCACGGAAGAGGAAAGTCTCCTGGTGGCCATTGCGGCCAAACAGACTGCTCATGTAGAACAGGTACTACAGGCCTGGACTATTATTACCCTTAAGCAATATTATGCATTAGAGCGGCATTAGGGGCGATAAAAAAATAAGTGATCATTTTGCCAGAGGATTAGATAAGTAAACGTTTCATTTCAAGTGTCTTATCTAATCCTCTGGCTCAGGAAAAATGATCACTTATTTTTGCCCCACTACTTAGCCATATATACTGATTATTCACCTAAACATATATTTATCATGCACAAGAAGTTAATCACCCTCTTGCTGTTGACTGTTACAAGTTTGTCCATTCTGAAAGCCCAGATCACCAGTCCACCAAATGGCGACAACCAAAAATCCGAAGTAACCCAGTACATGGGTTTTGTCAAAGTGACCATCATGTGGAACAGCCCGGATGTACACGGCGCCAACGGAGAAGACCGCAACGGCAAAATCTGGGGCGAACTGGTACCTTACGGCCTTAGCAACCTCGATTTTGGACTGAGCGACGAAACCCATTTGATGCCCTGGCGCGCAGGAGCCAACGAGAACACCGTTTTTTCGGTATCACACGATGTACAGATTGAAGGCAAAAACTTACCTGCCGGAAAATACGGCCTGCACATGATTCCAGGAAAAGAAGACTGGGTCATCATCTTTTCCAAAAACTATACTTCCTGGGGCAGTTATTTTTACCAGGAGAGTGAGGATGCACTGCGGGTGACCGTCAAATCCCAACCGCATGCCTACACCGAATGGCTGGGCTACGAATTTGATGACCGCATGCCAGCATTCTGTACCGTACGCATGAATTGGGAAAAACTGGCGGTTCCCTTCAAAGTCAGTGTACCCAATATCAACGAGCTGTACCTGGCCAAAATCAAGGAAGAATTGCGCACCGAACCTGGATTCGATTACCTGAATTTTGTAAGCGCTTCGCAATTCTGTGCCCAACGCAAATTTGCGCTGGAACAAGGCTTGGCCTGGGCCGAAGACGCCATTAGCAAAAAATACATTGGCGTAAAGAACTTCCCAACGCTTTCCAATAAAGCAAAAATATTGACCTTGATGGGTAGGGAAGCAGAAGCTACTGTGCTCATGAAAGAAGCAATCAAAGATCCAAGCGCCGGAATGCAAGACATCCACATGTTTGCGCGGAGCTTGCAGGCCAGCAAAAAGCCACAGGAAGCAATGGAAGTTTTTAAACTCAACAACCAGCGTTTTCCAGATGCATTCATGACCCTTTTTGGGCTGGCACGGGGCTATTCCGGGGTGGGCGATTACAAAAATGCCTTGAAATATGCCAATTTGGCCTTGCCAAAAGCAAGCGATGCACAACAAAAATCGCAGATTGAAGCTGCGGTAAAAAAACTGAGTGAGGGCAAGGACTTCAACTAATCCCTACTCTGGAGTGAAGAATTGTGGCAAAGTATGGAACACTTTTCAATTTCTCTGCAACTCTTCACTCCTAAACCTTTTAAGTTTTCAATTTTCTATCTACATTGTGCTTTTAAATTTATTCTGAACTAACATGGCTTTTCAGCCTTAGTACTAACCATTGAGAACCTAACCGACCATTGCTTTGGTCAGTTAGGTTTTTATAATTTATACACAACCTTATGGGAATCGACGTACTCTTGGGCCTCCAATGGGGCGATGAAGGAAAAGGTAAAATTGTGGATTACCTGGCCCCAAAATACAACATTGTAGCCCGCTTTCAGGGAGGCCCCAATGCCGGGCATACCCTGAAATTTGACGGCAAAAAATTTGTTTTGCACACCATCCCTTCCGGCATTTTCCGGGAAGAACTGAACAACCTGATCGGCAATGGTGTGGTATTGGATCCCATTACCCTGGAAAAAGAAATCCAAAAACTGGTAGAAGTAGGCGTTGATTTCCACCACCGCTTGTTCATTGCCCGCAAGGCACACCTCATTTTGCCTACCCACCGCTACCTGGATGCGGCTTCTGAAAATGCCAAAGGCAAAGCCAAAATTGGCTCTACCCTGCGCGGCATCGGCCCAACCTACATGGACAAAACCGGTCGAAACGGTTTGCGGGTCGGGGATGTTACTTCTCCCAACTTTTTAGAAAAATATGAAACCCTCAAGCAGAAACACCTCAATTTGCTGGGGCAATATCCAGCAGTAGAATTTGACCTGGAGGGTGAAGAGCAAAAATGGATGGACAGCCTCCAATTGCTCCGTTCTCTGAACCATGTAGATTGTGAGTATTTCATCAACCAGGCTTTGGCCGACGGCAAACGGATTTTGGCAGAAGGTGCACAAGGCTCCATGCTTGACATCGACTTTGGAACCTACCCCTATGTCACTTCTTCCAATACCATCACCGCTGGGGTGTGTACGGGTTTGGGCGTAGCGCCTTCCACCATTAAAGATGTCATTGGGATCACCAAAGCGTACTGTACCCGCGTGGGTTCAGGGCCGTTCCCTACCGAATTGCACGACGAAACGGGCGAATTGCTGCGCAAAGAAGGAGCCGAATTTGGTGCCACGACTGGCCGTCCTCGCCGCTGTGGCTGGATTGATTTGCCTCAGTTGAAATATGCCATTATGGTCAATGGGGTTACGCAACTCAATGTGACCAAATTGGACGTACTGAATATTTTTGATACCATCTATGCTGCCACACACTACAAAATTGATGGCCAATTGACCGATCAGTTGCCCTTCGATCTTTGTGATGAAGAGGTTGAGCCTGTATATGAAGCGTTTGGCGGCTGGCAAGAGTCTTTGGAAGCAGGTAGCGACTATGCAGATCTTCCTGCGGCAGCTCGCCATTATCTGGAAGCATTGGAGCGTTACCTGGGTGTACCGATTACCATCATTTCGGTGGGCCCAGAGCGGGCAAGTCTGATTTTGAAAGACTAAGGGACGATGAAGAAATAAATGGCACATTTAAGCACTAAAGAGTAAAGTGAAAATGAGGTAGTTATTTCTTCATCGTTCCTTATTTTGTATCTTTAACTCAAAATGAACGAATAGCAATGGATTTACAACAAGCCCGAATCCTCGTTAGAAAAATAAATTCGCTCTTCAAGAGTATGGAAATGGATGGTTCGCCACAACCAACCCCCATCGAGCGAGATCTCATGCTCAGCTACCTGCGCCAATTGTATCAGTCCTTTTTGGACGATGCCGCCGAGGGCAAAATTACCGTGAGCGCACCTTTGGTGGAAATACCTGCCACCCCTCCGAAACCAGAGCCTGTCGCACCCGTTTATGAATCGCCCAAAACATACGTGCCACCCGTGGTAGATCCCCCCAGGGTCGAAACGCCACCGGTACGCTTAGAAGTTCGGGAAGAACCCAAAGTATACATTCCTCCGGTTGAAGTGCCCAAGCCTGTTGTGCAGGAATATACACCTACGCCGGAACCACCTCAGGTACCTGTTTCCTCTCCGACCAATAGCAAAGTAGAATCTTTGTTTTCTTTCAAAAAAGCGACCGAACTCTCTGAGAAATTGAGCGAAATGCCGATTGCCGATCTGACCAAAGGCATGTCCATCAACGACCGTTTGTTGTACATGAACGAGCTGTTTGGTCGCGACATGGCAAAACTGGATGAAGTATTGCGGGCACTCAACAATTTCCCGAGTCTGGAAAGCGCCAAAAGTTACCTGGTTGGCATTGCTACTCAGTACGATTGGAGCCAGGACGAACGCAGTGAAATCGCTCAGTCGTTCATCAAATTGGTGCGCCGCAGGTTTGTGTAATACATCGTTTTTTGTCTTTCCCTAGATTGCCCTAAACCCAAACAAAACATGAAAAAGATTGGAGTATTTACCTCTGGAGGGGATTCACCCGGCATGAATGCCTGTATCCGTGCTGTAGTGCGCACTGCCCTTCATGAAGGATTGCAGGTAGCGGGCATCTATCGGGGCTATCAAGGCTTCATTGATGGGGATATCTGTGAAATGAATCACCACTCCGTTAGCAACATCATCCAGCAGGGGGGAACCATCCTGCGCTCGGCACGTTGCTCCGAATTCAGAACCCCGGAAGGAAGGCAAAAAGCCTACGAAAACCTGGCTAAATTTGGAATAGATGGCATTGTAGCCATTGGCGGCGACGGTACTTTTACCGGGGCCAATATTTTCATGCAAGAGCATCCCGATATCAAATTTGTGGGTTGCCCAGGCACCATCGACAACGACCTTTTGGGCACCGATTTCACCATTGGTTACGACACCGCCATCAATACGGCCATGGAAGCCATTGATAAAATTCGGGATACTGCCAGTGCTCACGATCGACTGTTTTTTATTGAAGTAATGGGGCGTGATGCCGGTTTCATCGCCATGGCGGCAGGCATTGCCACTGGTGCTGAGGCCATTTTGATTCCAGAAACGCACACCGACATTGAGGAGTTGATCCAAAAACTGGAATGGGGCTGGAAAAACAAGAAAAATTCCAGCATCGTCATTGTGGCCGAAGGGGAAGAAGCCGGGGGCGCACAAAAGGTTGCCGAGATTGTCAAAACCCGTTTGAGCCGTTACGAAATCAAGGTTTCCATCTTGGGACACATCCAGCGGGGAGGTAGACCCACCTGCATGGAACGGGTGCGGGCAAGCCGGATGGGGGTTGCTGCCACCCAAGCTTTGCTGGCTGGAAAATCCAATGTAATGATTGGCATCATCAACAATCAAATCGTATATACCCCATTTGATCAGTGCATCAAGCAACCCCATCAAATGGACGCTGCATTGGTTGAAATGGTAGAGTTGTTAGGGTAAAACCCAAAACCTGGAACATGAGGCAAAAACTGGATCGAATTTTCAAACCTGAATCACTGGCGGTGATCGGGGTTTTCATCAGTGCCGACCAACCAGGTTATCGCTTGCTGCACAATTTGGCCCAGGCAGGATACAAAGGTGCTTTGTACACCGTTGCGCTCCAGGGCCCTGCAACCTTCAACAACATTGCTGATTTGCCCGGAAAAGTAGACCTGGCGCTGATCACCACGCCACCCGATCAGTGGGCGGAGCAACTCCAGGCCTGCGGCAAAGCTGGAGTGGGCAGTGTAGCACTGGTCGCTTCCGATCAACTGTATTCCGAAACAAGCATTAATGCCTACCTACAGCAGGCACAACAAATTTGCCGCCGCAACCAAATGCGCCTTTTAGGCCCCAACAGCATGGGGATTATGGCACCGCACCAACGGCTCAATGCCAGTTTTTCCAACAAAATGCCCTTACCAGGCAATCTGGCGCTGATTTCTCAAAGTGGAGCTTTATTGAGTTCCATTTTGGATTGGTCAGTAGAGCAACGGGTGGGGTTCAGCTATGTGGTGGGCCCGGGGGGCATGTCGGATATCGATTTTGCCGACATGATCGATTATTTCGGATCAGACTCCCAAACTGCCTGTATTCTGATCTACATGGAAAGCCTCAAAAATGCCCGTCATTTTATGAGTGCTGCCCGTGCTTTTGCCCGACACAAGCCCATTATTGTGCTCAAGGCCGGGCGCAGTGAGGAGGGGGTCAAAGCCGCTTTTTCACATACTGCCACGCTCACAGGAAATGACGCCGCTTTTGATGCCGCGTTTCGCCGCGCAGGGGTGATCAGGGTCAATACCATTGCCCAATTGTTCAATCTGGCGCAAGCCCTCGCCATGCAACCCCGCCCTCGGGGCAATCACCTGGCCATTGTCAGCAATGGCGGAGGGCCCGGCGTATTGGCTACCGATCACCTGATCCTCAACCAAGGCCAATTGGCCAAGCTTTCAGACCGGAGCATCCAAACCCTTTCTGGTATCCTGAATACCGACCAGCTTATTGCCAATCCGGTCGATCTGCCCGATCAACTCGATCCTGCGCAATACGCCCAAACGGTGCAAACTTGCTTGCGCGATGAAGGGGTAGACGGCGTTTTGGCCATTTTTTCTCCTCATTCCGAAGCAGAAGCCGTTGCCGTAGCAGAGGCTTTGGTGCAGGCAACCCGCAACAGCAACAAACCCCTACTGAGTGCCTGGATGGGCGAAGGGGAGGTAAAGTCTGCGCGCAAAATCCTGGAAGCAGGACGGATTCCCAATTACCGCTTTCCGGAAAGCGCCGTCGATGCATTTGTCCGCATTCATCGGTACGTGCGCGATTTGGAATTGCTGTACGAAACGCCCGCGGCCATTCCCAAAGATTTTGAGCCTGAACAGGCCAAAGCACGCGCAGTGATCCAAAATACACTGGCCGATCAGCGCAACGTGCTGCTCGATCACGAGGCCAAAGCGCTGTTGGCAGCCTATCAGATACCAGTCAATCCTGGCGTTTTTTGTCAATCAGCGGATGAAGCTGCTGAAGCTGGTCAACAATTGGGGTACCCGGTGGTACTCAAACTCGTATCGCCTGAGATTGGCCACAAAACCGATGTTGGCGGCGTGCAACTGCACATACAAGACGAAAACGCCTTGCGCCTGGCTTACCGCAACATCCTGCACAACCTGGAAAAACACAATCCAGTCCTGAAAGCCCGCGGCATGATCGTGGAAAAAATGGTGTATCGGCCTTTTGAAATCATCATCGGAGCCAAAAAAGACCCGGTGTTTGGCCCCGTCATCGTATTCGGACGAGGCGGCATTGCGGTTGAAGTGTTCAAAGATACCCAAACGGGGCTGCCCCCGCTCAACATGGCCTTGGCCCAACGCCTCATCGAAGGCACACGGATGTATCCATTGCTGCAAGGTTACCGGGGTACGCCTGGTAGCAATCTGGCTGAACTGGATTTTTTGCTCTGCAAATTTGCCTACCTGGTGATGGATTTTCCTGAAATCAAGGAAATTGAAATCAACCCTCTCCTGGCCGATTCCAAAGGCGGAATTGTAGTAGATGCCACCGTTGTGCTGGAAGAAAAGGCAGTAGACCCACGCGCACCGGAATACCATCACCTGGTTATATCGCCCTATCCGGGCAAAAAATACACCAAGACAGTTAGCTTGAAAACCGGTGAAGTGGTCACCTTGCGTCCCATCCGCCCGGAAGATGAACCGGCTTTGGCACGGATGCTGCAAAGTGTATCCAATGATTCGCTCTACATGCGCTTTTTTGGCTACATCCCCAAAATCACCCATGCCTGGATGATCCGATTTACCCACATTGATTACGATCGGGAAATGGCCATTGTGGCCGAAATCAGTCGTGGGGCAGGCAGAGAACTCCTGGGTTCGGTGCGCATCATCGAGGATGCCTGGCGAGAAACGGCGGAATACTCCATCCTGATTGCCGATCATTTTCATGGTCGGGGACTGGGCAACATCATGACCGATTACATCCTGGACATTGCCCGCGACCGCAAGATCGCAAAGATTGTGGCCTCGGTTTTGTCTCAAAATAAACCCATGATCAAGTTGTTTGAAAAACGAGGCTTCCGCTTTGACAAAAGCGATATGGAAGTGTATGAAGTAGAACTGGATTTGTGAGGGGATTCACCCCTTAAGATTTATCTTCGCTATGCGAATACTGGGTTTACGTTTACGTTTACTAAACTTCAAAAGTTTAGTAAACGTAAACGTAAACCCAGTATTCACATTCGCTACAAATTTTCACCAATTGACCAATATCATGAACAGCATTGAACAAAAACTGGAAGCCCTGGGGCTTGAATTGCCCAACTTGCCTGGCTCTAAAGGCATTTACAAGAGTTGCCTCACGGTAGATAAGCTCGTATATGTCTCTGGCCACGTATCGGTGCACACCGATGGCAGCTTCATCACCGGCAAACTTGGCCAAGATCTGAATGAAGAAGAGGGTCAGGTGGCTGCCCGCCAATGCGGTCTGGCCATGCTGGTTTCCCTCAAAAAACACCTGGTTGATTTGGGTCAGATCAAACGGGTGGTCAAACTTCTGGGCATGGTCAACAGTACTCCAGACTATACCCAGCATCCGGTGGTCATCAATGGTTGCAGCTCTTTATTTGTTGAGCTTTGGGGCGATGACCACGGCAAAGGTGTACGCAGCGCCGTAGGAATGGGCTCCCTTCCCGGGAATGTCGCCGTGGAAATTGAAGGCATTTTCGAAATAGCATAGACAATGAAACCTAGCCTCCTTTTCGACGCACACCTCGACCTCAGCATGAACGCCATGGAGTGGAACCGAGACCTGCGCCGCTCCGTACCAGAAATTCGTGCCCGAGAACAAGGTAAAACAGATTTGCCTGATCGGGGCAATGGAACGGTTAGTTTGCCAGACTTACGCCGGGGCAACGTAGGGCTGGTGGTAGCCACCCAGATTGCCCGCTACGTTGCCCCCGACAATCCCCTACCCGGTTGGCATTCACCAGCCCAGGCCTGGGCACATACCCAGGCGCAATTGGCCTGGTACCAGGCCATGGTGGCCGAAGGAGAGATGGTACAGATTCGGGATTTGCCCCAATTGGAGCAACACCTATCCAATTGGAACGCCCCTACCAGTACAGATCCCAAACCCATTGGTTTCATTTTGAGTTTGGAAGGCGCCGATTCACTGATCAGTTTGGAGCACCTTGAAATAGCGCATGCATATGGTCTGCGGGCAGTTGGTCCTGCCCATTATGGCCCGGGGCGCTATGCAAATGGAACCGATGCAACTGGGAAAATGGGACAAATGGGGCTCGATCTGCTCCATAAAATGGAATCACTCAACATGATTTTGGACGCCACCCACTTGTGCGACGATGCATTTTGGCAAGCCATGGATCATTTTTCGGGCGCAGTTTGGGCGAGCCACAACAACTGTCGGGCATTGGTGAACCACAACCGCCAGTTTTCAGATGAAATGATCAAGGTATTGATCGAGCGCGGAGCGGTAATCGGTGCTGCTTTTGATGCCTGGATGATTGTACCGCATTGGGAGCGCCGCGTTTCCAGGCCACGGGAGATGGGCTGCAACCTGGATCAACTGGTGCGCCACATTGACCACATCTGCCAATTGGCAGGCAACGCAAAACATGTTGGTATTGGTTCGGATCTGGATGGCGGCTATGGCACCGAGCAAAGCCCGTTCGATCTGGACACCATTGCCGACTTGGACAAGCTCATTCCCATTTTTCAAAATCATGGGTATACCGATGCAGATGTCGAAGGCATCCTGTACGGCAACTGGTTGAATTTTTTGAGGCGGGTATGGGCTTGATGGAATTATTACTCTCCCGTCAACATTTTGATGGTCGTCTTTTCCAGTGCGGTCAAGGTCTGATCGCGTACTTCGATCAAACTCTTGCGGATGAGGCAGGTGGCTTCATCGGGACAATCGTGGCACGGCTCATAAAAACGCAGGGAAGCACAAGTCAAGAGGGCGATGGCACCATCAAAAAGGCGATAAATGTCTGCCAGATTGATGTCTTCAGCATCTCTGAGCAGGTAATACCCTCCACCAATGCCTTGTTTGCTGCTGACCAGTGAGGCGCGTTTCAAATCAATCAGGATCAGTTCCAAAAACTTTTTGGGAATGCTGGATTTGGCAGCTATTTCTGATGTTTTGATCAACACTCCTTTTTCCTGCTGCGCCAGGTAAATCAGTGCCTTAATGGCGTATTTTGCTTTTTGAGACAGCATTATGGTTTCTTTTGCGCTACGACCATGTATTGATAGATCAATGAGGTGTCGTCGCTATTGAGTAACTCAAATCCGGCCTGCTCCAATTCTTCCTCTACTTGGTATTGGGGCACCCGGATGGCCAGAGGGGGTAAAAACTCACCTTGCGGCAAACGGTGTCGTTTTACATCCACAATGATGATTTTTCCGCCAGGGGCAATGCCTTTTTTAAGGTTTTGCAGGTATTCAACGCGGTTGCTCAAGTACAAATACGTATTGACCATGAGTACCACATTGACCTCGTTGGGTTTCAGATGGGGATCGTTGGGATCAGCCAGGCGGGCTTCCAGTTTGTTTTGATCTGAATCAGACAGCTCAACCGTGCGAATACTGTCTACGTAATTGACCAGATTGCGGTCAATGTCTATGGCGATGACCTTTTTGGCCAGGGGGGTAAGGCGGAAGGCAAAAAAACCAGTGCCCGCTCCAATGTCTGCTACTACCTTGTTGCTGATGTCGCCCATCCTGTCCAGTACCAATTCAGGTTTTTGCCAAATGTAGCGATTGGTATTGCTGTAATCATCGGTCATTCCTGGTTGGTTCGGATTTGCCTTGTAGTTAGGGTCTTCATTGTATTTTTTGGTGGGATCAGGGTCATTGTTCCAACAGCCAGCCAATGAAAAGGACAATAAAAGAATGGGAATTAAAAGGCGGTAATTTTTCATGTTGTCAAGAACAGTTAGCAAACGCAAATCAGAAGACCAAAGTTACGAATTTGGATGATTTGTACACAAGCTATTGTGTACTTGTTTAAAAACCATGTGAAAAAGTAGATAACATAAGCAAAAAAACGACTGATTTATTTTCATGTAGTCTATTTTAAAGAATCATGTAGTTTATGTGCTTAACTGCATTGATGGCCAATAATATATGTAGTGCAGGGTATCTTTGTTGACCTTAACATTTTTTTTTCTTAATTTGAATGCATATGTTTTCGTTCAACTATTTAAGCAAAACTAAGACAATTGTTTACAAGTGTCTTTTTCTTTTTGTCTGGCTTTGCTTGTTGTCTGGTAGTTTTACCCCACTCAGCTCATCGACTGTTGATTTGGGGCCAGTCCGAAGTTGGACAAACGGTACCATTTTGCCCTGTGCAGACACTAGGGTAGGGGGTATTCAAAGCATTGAGGATACTAAATCAGGAGTTGACGCAACGAAAACCACTTGGCCCAAAAAGAAGAAGAAGAAATTCCAGAAGAAGAGTCCCCCTATAAATTCCCTGTCTACAGCGCCTCTCAACCAAAAGCACAACTCACGATCCAGGCGAAAAGCCCATACCCCTACATTATTCCCTTCGGTGTCGTTGGTGGCTACTGTTGTGAATGAAGACAGCAGAGAACAGCTCACTGGGATCGGAATCGAATTGTATGCGAAGCAGAACGACCGGATTGAATCTTTACTCACCAAGCGAACATTTGGGCATGGGGTCATTATATTAACCCTCAATCGGGATCTGAATCACCGATTGGTTATTGCCAAATCTGGGTTTCAACCCACTGAAGTAATGCTTGACAAAGAGGAAATGAAAGGATTGAGTTTGTTGAAAAAAGAATTCGAACTCCAGCTCGATGAGTCTGTTCATTCTATTGCTTTGCCAATCATGCCAGAAGATGTACTGAATGAACAATCAGAAAACCCAATATCAGGTGTTTTACCAACAATTTCAGTTATTCTACCGGTTGATACCGTTACTGAGCGCACCAGTGCCAATAAAGACAAGCCCAGGGTGTTTGTGGTTTATGAAGTAATGCAAAATTCAGTCCTTCGCAAAACTCCCGATGAGGCTGCTGAATTGCTGTTGTCGGTTCAAAAAGGGAGTCGGCTCGAGCTATTGGAGAAAACCAATGCACTGTGGTACAAAGTACGTTTTCGCGATTTTGTTGGGTTTTTACCTACGCGGATGTTGCGCCCTGAGAAATGAGCCATTGCATAAATAAAAACCTACACAGATCATGCAGTAAGTTGAACTTCAAGATTATTCCCTTTGATTTCATGGATCATACCTTTATCTTTATTTCTAGGCGTACACTTTTTTAGGAAAAAAAAGTGGCCCAGTTCTTTGACAAATTGAGGAAAAAAGAGAGAGCAAGATCGAAGGTCTTATCTAAGCACTTTTGAGCCAGGAGAATGGGTGACATT